>ERZ1643247.1788-NODE-1788-length-18456-cov-54.628716_pt1 | contig 18456 bp, 17 predicted proteins | sample MGYA00579264_ERZ1643247 | MGnify/ENA primary metagenome ERZ1643247 (study PRJEB29033, sample SAMEA4952262) | chicken gut metagenome | biome: Broiler Chicken; feature: Gastrointestinal Tract; material: Caecum | place: Ireland | collected 2018 | study: Broiler... | reverse complement strand
AAGGGAGTAGTACGGGAAACCGTAGCGCGGGTTCAAATCCCGCCTTCTGCGCCACGAACCCGTTGCCGGAATCGGCAACGGGTTTTTTGTTGCAAAGACAGGCTTCCGAAATAACGTGCCGCGCGCAAGCAAAACACTACTCTGCCGAAGGCTCCCGTTTACGGGAATCGGCAGAGCGCGCTTCGGGCAGCAACCGCTGTTCCGTCGCGGCTTCGCCGCTCCTAAAACCCGCGGACTATCCGCGGGTTTTAGGATACAAAAAGGGCAGCCCGGACGGGCTGCCCCTGCGGATCCCCGGAAATGGGTTTACGCACTTTGCCGCATCAGTATGTGATACCGACGTGATGCTTCTTTTGATACAAACGGATAAAGATCTTGGAAACCTCCACCGCGACGAGCGGGAAAAGCGAAAGCCCGATACAGATGAGCCATTCCGTCCAACCGATGTATACCAGATCGAACAGGCTCATCAACGGCGGCACGAACACCACGAGCGCGACGATCGCCGCCGACGCAAGCAATGCAATGAGCAGGAATTTGTTGTGGCCCTGACCGCGCTTGAAGATGGAATCGGTATTCGAGCGCTGGTTGAGCGCGTGCGAAAGCTGGGAAACGGACAACACGATAAACGTCATCGTCATTGACTCGTCATGATTCTCATAGACAAGCATGCCGATCCAGTACGCCGCGAGCGCCGCCGCCGAGATAAACAGCCCGTGCAGGACGATGCGGTAGATCATGCCCTTTTCGAACAGCGTGCCGCTCTTGATGGGCTTGTGCTTCATAATGTTCGCGCTCGCGGGGTCGACGCCCAGAGCCACGGCGGGCAGCGAGTCGGTCGCGAGGTTGATGAGCAGGATATGCACCGCGAGGATCGGCATCTGCCAACCGAACACGACGGCAAGCAAAAGGATCAGAATTTCCGCGATGTTGCCCGCCACAAGAAATTGGATGACCTTTTGGATATTGCGGTACACCCGCCGCCCCTCGCGGATGGCATATTCGATGGTGGTGAAGTTGTCGTCCAAAAGAATCACGTCCGCCGCGTCCTTGGCGACGTCGGTACCCGTGATGCCCATGGCGACGCCGATGTCCGCTTCTTTCAGCGCGGGGGAATCGTTGACGCCGTCGCCCGTCATGGCGGCGACTTCGCCCGTGCGCTTCAGCGACTGAATGATGCGCAGCTTATCCGAGGGCGACACGCGCGCAAACACGACGCACGTTTTCACCGCTTCGTCCAGCTGTTCGTCCGTCATTTCGTCCAGTTCCTGCCCGGAGATGACGGTATTCCCATCGCGGAAAATGTGCAGCTGTTTGGCGATCGCCATCGCGGTGACTTTGTGGTCGCCCGTAATCATGACGACGCGGATACCCGCCGTGTGGCAGGTTTCCACCGCCTGAATGACTTCCTTGCGGGGCGGGTCGATCATGCCGACGACGCCGACAAAGGTCAGATCGCTTTCGAGGTCGCAGCTTTCGTCCTCGGGCACTTCGGAAACGGAACGAACCGCAAAACCGAGCACGCGCAGCGCCTCCGCACTCATGCCGTTACAGACTTTGAGGATCTGCTCGCGGTCGGCTTCCGTCATTTCGCGCACGCCGTCCTTTGTGCGGCACTTCGTACACAGCGGCAGCATTTCGTCCACCGCGCCCTTGGTATAAACGGTGAGTTCCCCTTCCATACGGTTGAGTACGCTCATGCGCTTGCGGTCGGAATCGAAGGGCTGCTCGAATGCGCGCGGGTGCGCGTCCTCATATTCTTCGCAATCGATGCCGAATTTTTCGGCGAGGTACACGAGCGCACCCTCCGTGGGGTCGCCCAGGATGTTGCCGGGATTGTCGGGATCCTTTTTCGCATTGATGCACAGCGCCGCGCCCGAAAGGAGATCCTGATACACGGAACGGTCGTATTTTTTGGATACGTCCTCAACTTTTGTGGTTACGCCCTGCAAAAAGTCGTCGCCGACGGCGAGGTGCGTGACCGTCATTTTATTGAGGGTGAGCGTACCCGTTTTATCGCAGCAGACGACGGTGGCGCTGCCCAGCGTTTCCACGGCGGGCAGGCTTTTGACGAGCGCGTTTTTCTTTGCCATGCGCTGCACGCCTAAAGCCATGATGATGGTGGACGTTGCAGGCAGCCCCTCGGGGATGATGGAAATCGCCAGCGAGATGGCTATAAACACATAGTTGACCCATGCAGCCCATCCGTCGCGGATGAGCCCAATGGCGAAGATGACGACGCAGACGATGAGACCGACCAGACTGAGCGTTTTGCCCACCGAATTGAGCTTGCGCTTCATGGGGGTATCCGTTTCGTCCTGTTCGTCCAGAAGATTCGCGATCTTGCCGACCTCGGTGTTCATGCCCGTGCCGACGACGATGCCCGTCGCATTGCCGTACATGACGACGGACGAACTGTATGCCATGTTGATACGGTCGCCCAAGGGGGCGTCCTCGGGCAGGACGGTCGGGCCGTCCTTTTCGGAGGGAACGCTTTCGCCCGTAAGCGCCGCTTCCTGCACCTTTAAGTTCGAATCCTGAATGATCCGTATATCGGCGGGGACGATGCAGCCGTCCTCCAGATAGACGATGTCGCCGGGTACCAGCTCGCTTGCCGGCACGACGCTCTCCTCCCCTTCGCGCAGAACGCGCGCCGTCGGGGCGGTCATATTTTTGAGCGCTTCGAGCGCGTTTGCCGCCTTCTTTTCCTGCACGACGCCGATCGTCGCGTTCAGCACGATGACGACGAGAATGACGATACATTCGGCAAGCCCTTCCCCGTCCTCAAAAAAGGACATAACGAACGAAAAGATCGCGGCGGCGATGAGAATGAGCACCATCACGTCGGTGATCTGCTCCCAGATCATCTTTGCGATGCTCTTGGGCTTTTTCTGCCGCAGGTTGTTTTTGCCGTACTGTTCCAATCGTTTGGCAGCCTCGGCGTCGCTCAGGCCCTCCTCGCTCGTATGCAGAAACTCTTCCGTTTCCTTGCAGCTCAATGAGTGCCATGGCTTATGTGGTTGCGTTTCCATAGACTGTTTTGTGTGATCCTCCCTGCAAATTTAATATAACGCAAAAAGACATAGCCTATACGGTTATGCCTCGCATTCAAAATATGAAAAACAATATGGGTTATCGGCGCTACTGTCGCCGCCGTCGCCAGCCATTTTGATTCCCCTTCGATATGATAGTATAATTATACTATACGGGGGCGGGTACTGTCAACTGTTTTTATTAAAGAATCAGATCAGTCCAAAAATCATCAGAACCCAAAACAATAGGGCGGGCAGACCGAACAGGACGCCAACGATAAACCCCGCCACGGCGAGCCCGTTGAGCCGCCGTTCCTCACGCCGCCCGAGCCCGACGCCCGCGGCGATCGCGCCCGCAAAGGATACCGTCGAACAAATCGGCAGAACGAAAAAGAGTACGATGACGAGATACGGCCACTGCCCCCTCTGCGTCGCCATAATCGCCAGCGCCAGCAAAACGATAAAGACAGCCGCCCCGCCGACGGCGAGACAAAACCCCACGATGCCGCAGACATTCGCCCTTTTCCGCGGAAATTCCGCGCACATTTCCTCTCCCATTCCCATCACCTCGTCGCTTCCAATTGTACCACACGGGCGCGCGGCCGTCAAGAGGCGGGCGGGTTTTTCGGAATTTCGGAAAACGGGTTGCAAAAACGGGCGGCGGAGGTTATACTATTAAGAAAACCCCGCCCCAGTCGGGTCGGCGGAAACGCGGCGTTTACAATTCTTTAACATTTTTTTAGCAAATTAAAAACAGGAGCGCGGTATACTGTTGCCGTGCAGAAAAAAACTGGAGGGAATTCGATGATCCGCATTCTCGTGGCGGAAGACGATACCGCAATGAACAAACTTATCTGCTCGATGCTGGCGGAGAAGGGGTATGAACCGCTCCCCTGCTTCGACGGCGCGCAGGCGATCAGCGCCTATGAAAACCAGCCGGTCGACATGGTGATAACCGACGTGATGATGCCGAAGGCGGACGGATACGAACTTGCGCAGGAGGTGCGGCGGCAGGACAGGCATATCCCTATCCTGTTCATGACCGCGCTCGACGACAAAATTTCGCAGCAACGGGGGTTTCGCTCGGGCGCGGACGACTACGTTACCAAACCCTTCGACGCAGACATCCTGCTGCTGCGCGTGGAGGCGCTGTTGCGCCGCGCGAACATCGAGCGGAGCCGCGAACTGACGGCGGGGAATCTGCGTATGAACAAGGACGAACACACCGCCTACCTGAACGGCGAGGAGCTTCCGCTCACCGTGAGGGAGTTCGACCTGCTGTTCAAGCTGCTCTCCTTTCCGAAGCGCACGTTCACGCGCGCGCAGCTCATGGATGAGTTTTGGGACTACGACTCCTCCGCGACCTCGCGGACGGTCGACGTTTATATGTCGAAGCTGCGCGAAAAGACGGCTGCTTGCGACGGGTTCGAAATCCTGACCGTACACGGCTTGGGATATAAGGCGGTGCTGCGATGAACGGGAAAAAAGGCAGAAACGGCGGGCGCGGAAGGCTGCTTTCGCCGCTCGGCACCGTCATCATATTCCTGACTGTCGCCGCAATCATCACGGCAGCATTGCTCGTATACGGCGCGGCGGAACGGCGGTTTGCCGGGAACCGCGGCGCGATAGCGGCAGTTATGCTTACCGTCGTCATATTCCTTTCCATCGCGGGCGCGGCGATCGACGCACTCCGGCGCAAAATCACGACCGAAGGGCCTGTCGGGCAGATCCTCGATGCGACCGAACGCATCGCGCGGGGCGACTTTTCCGTGCGGCTTACCCTGCCCCGCCCCGGCGACAAGCACAACGATTACGGGCGGATTATGGAAAACCTGAACAGCATGGCGGCGGAACTTGCCAAAACGGAGGTTCTGCGCTCCGACTTTATTGCAAACGTTTCGCACGAATTCAAAACGCCGCTCGCCGTAATCCAGAACTACGCGGCGGCGCTGCGCTCCGCTTCGGGCGAAGAAGAGCGGCGGCAGTATGCGGACGTACTGATCGGAGAAACAAAAAAACTGACGGCGCTCGTGTCGAATATTTTAAAGCTGAACAAACTGGAAAACAGCGGGCTGAACCCCGCGCGTGAGCGCATCCGTCTGGATGAACAGCTGGAGCAGTGCGCTCTTGCCTTTGAGGACAAGATCGAAGAAAAAAACCTGCATTTTGACTGCGACCTCTGCCGCGCGGAAATCTATTCGGACGCCGACTGCCTGGAGATCGTGTGGAACAACCTGCTCTCCAACGCCGTCAAATTTACCGAGCCGGGCGGAAAAATTTTCCTTTCCCTCCTCCTGGAGGGCGGAGATTTTCTCGTGCGCATATCCGACACGGGCTGCGGGATCTCCGAAGAGACGGGAAGGCGGATATTCGATAAATTCTACCAGGGCGACACATCGCATGCGCAGGAAGGGAACGGACTGGGACTTGCGCTCGTGAAGCGCGTGATCGGTCTGCTCGGTGCGGAAATTTCGGTGGAGAGCGAATTGGGCAAAGGCAGCACTTTCACCGTGCGGCTGCGGAGCGAACCATGAACCGCCGCAGTTTTTTCGGTTTTTTAAAGGAGCCGCCCCTCTTTTTCGCCGCCGCCGTATGGGCGCTCATGTTCGCCGCGGTCGGCGGGGCAATCGCCTGCATGGCGCTGGAGCTGACGGGCGTTCTCCCCTTCTGCCTGTACGCGCTCGCCGCCGTTGCGCTGGGGTATTCCGTTTACCTCGCCGTGCGCCTTGCCCCGAAAATGAAGGCGGGCGTCCTCGCACGGGCGCACAGGCATGCTTTCACCGAAAACCTTATTTCGAGTTACGGCTTCCGCACCGCCGCGTTTACGGCGCTCGGTTTTGCCGTGAACGTAGCCTATGCTCTGTTCAACGGAGCCATGGCGATTGCGGGGCGGTCGGTCTGGTTTGCGGTGTTCGCGCTCTACTATCTGCTTCTGAGCGGGATGCGGCTGGGCGTTCTCGCGGCGGGGCGGAATGCCAAAAAGAAATTTGCGGACGACGGGAATGCGCTGTACGGCGCAAAACTGAAAATATACCGCGGCTGCGGGATTGCCCTTTTGCCCCTCGACATCGCGCTCGGTGCGGCGGTGACGCTGATGGTCTGCCGGCAGGATCCGATTCCGCATTCGGAGATCGCGGCGATCGCCTCGGCGGCGTACGCGTTCTATAAAATCACTCTCGCCATCGTCAACCAACTGAAAGTGCGCAAGCTCGACGACCCCGCATTACAGGCGGTGCGCAGCATCGGGCTGACGGATGCGGCGGTCTCCCTGTTCGCCCTGCAAACGACGCTCGTGAGCGTATTTTCGGACGGAGATGCGGAGCGGATGCTGTCCCTGAACGCCGCCGTGGGTTTTTGCGTGTGCGCGCTGACGCTCGGGTTGGGGATCTGGATGATCGCACGATCTGTGCAACTGAAAAAAAGGAGGGAAATCGTATGAACGGGAATCGGTTCCGATACTCTTATTCCGCGCCGGACGAGCGGGAGCGCGAGGAGATCGAGCGCATCCGCGCGGCATACCGCACGGACGAACGCGCCGAAAAATTTTCGCGGCTGCGGCGGCTGAACGCGCGGGTGCGGCACGCGGCGACGGGTACGGCGTGCGCGCTCGGCATCGCAGGCTGTCTGCTGTTCGGCGGGGGCATGAGCATGACGCTCGCCGGCGGCAACTGGGTCGGCGGGATTATCCTCTCGGCCTGCGGGATTCTGCCCATGCTCGCCGCAATCCCCGTATACAACCGCGTGCTGTGCCGGCTCCGCCGGAAGTACGGCCCCGAAATCCTGCGGTTCTCCGAAGAACTGCTCAATAAAAGCGCCTCCACACCCGACGAGGCGCCCGGGCAGGGAGAAAGAACCTGAACGGTAGCGAGCCGCGCGCTTTTTTACATTTCCTTTACAAAAAATTCGCATTTCGGAAACAGCGGGACGGTATACTGCATGTATAAAGATTTTCCGGAAGGAGGATAAAACCATGCAGGAAACAGAAAGAAAGTACGCGGAGGAAATCCGCCGCGCCTATGCGGACAAAAGCGAAAACGAAACAAAGCTGGAAAAGCTGCGCAAACTGGATTCGGCCGTGCGCCGCCCCGCCGAAATTTTCGCCTATGCGTTCGGGATTCTCGGCGCGTTGGTGCTGGGCGTGGGCATGTGCTTCGCGATGGAAGTGATCGCCGGCATGATGCCGCTCGGCATCGCCGTCGGCGTCGTCGGCATTGCGATGGTAACGGCTAACTATTTTATCTACCGCGCCATTCTGAAGTCGCGCAGGCACAAGTACGCGAAGGAGATACTCGATCTCGCCGACGGACTTTTGCACAGCTGAAAAATGCCGCAGAGCAAAGCCCCACCCCCGCAGCGCGGGGGTGGGGCTTTGCCTGTATTTGCGCCGCGCCTTCCGACAGGCGCGGCAGATCTTTTATTCTTTATTCTCGGGCGGAACGGTGCCGGAAGATTCCCCGCCGCCCTGCGCGTTCTCTTCCGCGCGCCGCCTGAACGTTGCTAGCTCTTCTTCCGTAAGAATGCCCGCCTCGCAGAGTTCCTGCAGTTTTTCCATCCCCTTCCACACGTCGGCAGATGCGCCTTCGCGGATCTCTTCGGGAGTTTCGCCCTGCTCCGCTTCCTTCTTTTTCGAGCGGATATTGACCAGTACGTTGACAAGGATGCCGAGGATGAGCGCGCAGGCGATATTGGTGATCGTGATCTGCCCGAAGGTAAGAGCCAGGCTGCCCACGCCCGCGACCAGGATCGAGGAAACGGTGAACAGGTTGGCATTGTCGTTGAGGTCGACCTTCTGCACCATTTTCAGACCGCTGACGGCGATGAACCCGTACAGGGCGATGCACACGCCGCCCATGACGCAGCCGGGGATGCTGGACAGGAAGGTGACGAAAGGCGCGATGAACGCGGAAACCATTGCGAGCGCCGCCGTCAGGAGAATGGTAACGACGGAGGCATTGCCCGAAATCGCCACGCATCCGATCGATTCGCCGTAGGTCGTGTTGGGGCAGCCGCCGAAGAAGGCGCCCACCATCGAGCCGACGCCGTCGCCGAGGAGCGTCCTCGAGAGACCGGGGTCGGTCAGAAGGTCTTTTTCAATGATGGAAGAAATATTCTTATGATCGGCGATATGTTCCGCAAAGACGACGAACGCCACGGGGATATACGCCACGGCAATGGTGCCGATATACGCGCCGACGCCGCCTTCCGCCGTCAATGCTCCTTCCGTGAAAATCTCCACAAAGGTAAACGCGGGTACCCAGTCCATCGTCTGGAAAATCGTGAAATCGATGATGCGCATTGCCTCTGCGCCGGGGATGTAGCTGAACGCCGTAAAGATCGCCGCCAGCGCATAACCGGAGAGGATGCCGATGATGAACGGGATCATCTTCATCATCTTTTTGCCGTACACGGAGCAGATGATGGTGACCGCAAGAGTAAACAGGGCGCAGATCAGGCAGAGAATGGAATTGAGATCCATAACGTAACTGCCCGCATCGCCTATGGCAATGCCGCCGAGGGAATTCTGGATAGCGCTGCCCGCCAGAGAAAGACCGATGAGCGCGACCGTCGGCCCGATGACCGCCGCGGGCATGACTTTATCGATCCACTTGACGCCCACAAGTTTGACGACGACCGCAATGATGACATACACGAGCCCCGCAAACACGGCGCCGATCAGCAAGCCGAGGTACCCCATCGCCATGGAGACCCCGCCTGCGAATGCCGCGCACATCGAACCGATAAACGCGAACGAACTGCCGAGGAATACAGGGCTGCGGAATTTTGTAAAAAGAAGATAGATGAGCGTTCCGGCGCCCGCGCCGAACAGCGCCGCCGAAATGGACATATCGCTGCCCGTTGTGGCGTTGACCTGCATCGGCACCGCGATCGTCGCGGCGAGGATTGCGAGCAGCTGCTGCAGCGCGAACAGGATCAGCTGCCCGGCTTTGGGTCTGTCTTTTACTCCGTAAATCAGGTTCATTGGTAAAAACCCCTTATAAATATATTTGTATCCGCCGGCATGCCGCGGAACATTGCCGCATTTTTCCCGCCGCCGACTGACGCGGGAACACTGTCCTTATTATTGTACTATAACAGCCGGCGAAAAGCAAACGAAATTGAAAATATTCCGCAAATTCGTCACTTGTTTTTCACATGCGCGCGCGGCTTCGGGGCAACAATGTCGCAGGAAAGGCGCAGAAGCTGCGCAACCTCCGCCCGCGGCACGCTTCCGTCCAGCCGGACGCTGATCCAGTACCGCTTGTTCATGTGGTATCCCGGCGCTACGCCCGCATACGTTTCGCACAGCATATGCGACAGCGCCGGGTCGCACTTTACGTTCAGAGCCAATTCGCTCCCGTCTCCCCCGCCGAACGTGCGGCGCGGAACGCAAAAACAGATGCCGAACCACTTGCGGTTTTCCTTGCGGCGCAGCACCGCTATGTCCGGGTCGCTTTCAAACGGGTGATCGCACAGGGCGCAGCCGAACCCGTCCGCCATGCGCAGCAACTCTTCCTTTCCGATCGGTTTTTCCATACGTTTGCACTCCTTTCTGCCATTATACACCGTCTTTCCGAAATAATCAACGAAATCGTGCAATCAGTCGAACTTATGAAAAAAGCGAAACAAGTGTTGATTTTTTGATTATTGTGTGTTAAAATTAGAGTAACGTTAACCGTTCCTTTGGAACGGAAATTCAGGAGGCTTTTATGGCAAAAAAGAATCTGAAATACTTTATTCCGGGGGCAATCGCGTTGGTACTGGGCATCGTTGCGTTCTGCATGATGTTCCTGCCCGCCATTACTTTTAATGCCGGAGACAGTTCTTCCGACGGCTGGACGGGCGCGCAGATCGCTTTCGGGTATAAGGAGAGCTTTCTCGGGCAGGAAATTACTGTTTTGAATTTTAACTTCCTCGTATTCCTTGCCTTCCTGCTGCCCTTGGTCGGCGGCGTACTCGCGCTCCTCTTCAAAAACGGTCTTATCACGAAGATCGTTACCACGGCTTGCTTCGTGGTCGGCGCGGTGCTGCTGTTCAGCATCGTCGGCTTGAGCGGCATCGGCAGGGTTTCGTTGGAAGAAGGCAATATCATCAACGAAGCTGTGAACGCTTTCCTTAACGAACTGTATAAAGCGATCGACAGCACGAAAGGCATGGGCATCGGCGCTATCCTCGGCGCAATCTTCTCCATTATCGGCGCGGTCGCGTGCTTCTTCAAAGGAACCATCGCAAAATTGTTCAAATAATCGAAAACGTTTTGCTAAAAACGGTGCGGCGCGGAAATTTCCGCGCCGCTTTTTTATGCCGAAAATAAAATCAGTCTTTCCCCTGCCGCCCAAACATTTAATTCGCCGAAACGTTAAAATAATCGCAAATTTTTTTAATGCAGATATAGACGGCTCCCTTATATCGCGTTCCCAATAATTGATGGATAAACAAAAGTCCGCTTGCGCGGACTTTCCTGTACACTTGCGAATATGTGAAATTATGCGTCGAGCTCCGCAATCTGGCGCTCGATCTTTTCCTTCATTTCGATGAATTTATCCAGCTTCGCGCGCTCCGCCTCGACGAGGTTTTTGGGCGCCTTGTCGATAAAGCCGCGGTTCTGCAGCTTGCCGTCCGCGCGGCGGATTTCGCCGATGACGCGTTCCAGCTCCTTGGAGAGGCGCTCGCGCTCCTTTTCAATGTCGACCAGTTCCCCGAGCGGCACGAACACCGTGCAGCCCTCCGTGACCTGCGAAAGGGTCTTTTCCCCTACTTCCGCGCCGCTTTCGACGAAGGCGATCTCGCTCGCGCCCGCGAGCTTTAAAATGGAGTTCGCGTTGGCGGAGATGAGCCGCTTGTTGGGCGTTGCGAGGAAGAGCTTGACCTTTTTGGCGGGCGGGCAGTTGACCTGCGTTTTGATGTTGCGCACCGCCTTGATGACGTCCATGACCGTTTCGAACGCCTTGGCTTCCTTCTTATAGGCGTACTTGGAATTGTAGCGCGGGAATTCGGAGACCATGATGCTCCCCTCCGCGCCGGGGATATTCTGATAAATTTCCTCGGTGATGAAGGGAACGAACGGATGCAGGAGCTTGAGCGACGTCTTTAAAACGAAGCACAATACCGACAGCGTTGCCGCCTTTTTGATCGCGTCGTCGCCGTAGAGCGAACTCTTGCAAAGCTCGATGTACCAATCGCAGAAGTCGCTCCACAAAAAGTCGTACAGCGCGCCCGCGGCGATGCCCAGCTCGAATTTGCCCATGTTGAGGGTGACCTCGCGGATGCAGCTTTCGAGTTTGGAGATGATCCATTTATCCGCGGGGGAGAATTTGACATCGAGAACGGAAGGTATCTCCACCCCTTCCGCGTTCATGAGAACGAAACGCGAGGCGTTCCAAATTTTGTTCATGAAGTTGCGCGCCGCCTCGACTTTGCCCTTGCTGTAACGGCTGTCGTTGCCGGGCGCGACGCCCGTGATGAGCGCGAAGCGCAGGGAATCGGCACCGTATTCGTCAATGACTTCCAGCGGGTCGATGCCGTTGCCGAGGGACTTGGACATCTTTCTGCCCTGCTCGTCGCGCACGATGCCGTGCAGCAGCACGTCGCGGAAGGGCACCTTTTTGGTGTGCTCGATGCCCGAAAAGATCATGCGGGCGACCCAGAAGAAGATGATGTCGTACCCGCAGGACAGAACGTCGGTCGGATAGAAATAGTTGAAATCTTCCGTCTTGTCGGGGTAGCCGAGGGTCGAGAAGGGCCACAGAGCCGAGGAGAACCAGGTGTCGAGCACGTCCTCGTCCTGCTTAAGATTTGTGCCATGGCAGTGCGGGCATTCGGCGGGGTCGGTTTTGGAGCAGATGACCTCGCCGCAGTCCTGGCAGTACCACACGGGGATGCGGTGCCCCCACCAAAGCTGGCGGGAGATGCACCAATCCTTGATGCCTTCCATCCAATTGAAATAAATTTTGGAAAACCGTTCGGGCGTGAATTTGATCTTATTGCGCGCGACCGCATCGATGGCAGGCTTTGCGAGCGGCTCCATTTTGACGAACCACTGCTTGGAAACGATGGGCTCCACCGTGCTCTTGCAGCGGTAGCAATGCCCCACGTTGTGGCTGTGCGGCTCGATTTTTACGAGCGCGCCGCACGCCTTCAAGTCCTCCACGATCTTTTCGCGGGCGACAAAGCGATCGAGCCCCTCGTACTTGCCGGCGTTTCCGTTCATCGAGCCGTCGTCGTTCATGACGCGGATGACGGGCAGATCGTGCCGCAGGCCGACCTCAAAGTCGTTGGGGTCGTGCGCGGGCGTGATCTTGACGGCGCCCGAACCGAATTCCATATCCACATAATCGTCGGCGACAATCGGGATCTCCCGGCCGACGAGGGGCAGAACGAGGGTCTTGCCCACCATATTTTTATAGCGCTTATCCTTGGGATTGACGGCGACGGCGGTATCGCCCAGCATGGTTTCGGGGCGGGTGGTCGCCACGATGATGCTCTCGTCGCTGTCCTTGACGGGGTATTTGAGATGCCAAAAGAAAGACGCGTCCTCGCTGTACTCCACTTCCGCGTCGGAAAGAGCGGTTTTGCAGCCGGGGCACCAGTTGATGATGCGGTCGCCGCGGTAGATGAGCCCCTTGTTATAGAGGTTGACGAACACCTCGCGCACGGCGCGGGAGCACTTTTCGTCCATGGTAAAGGAGAGGCGCGACCAGTCGCAGGAGACGCCCATCTTTTTCATCTGTTCGACGATGCGGCCGCCGTACTTTTCCTTCCACGCCCAGGCGCGTTCCAAAAAGCCGTCGCGCCCCACGTCGTTTTTGGTAAGACCCTCTTTTTTCATCTGTTCGACGATCTTGACCTCGGTGGCGATGGAAGCGTGGTCGCAGCCGGGCAGGTACAGGGCGGAATACCCCTGCATGCGCTTGAAGCGGATGAGCGCGTCGATGATGGTGTTGTCGAGCGCGTGACCCAGGTGCAGCTGACCCGTGATGTTCGGGGGCGGAATGACGATGGTAAACGGAATTTTGGAGGGGTCGGCTTCCGCGCGGAAGTAGTTCTTGTCCATCCATTCGGCGTACAGCCTGTCCTCAAAGTCTTTGGGGTTGTAGTTCTTCTGCATTTCCATGTCTCTCTTTCCTCGTGAAAAAAACAAGTTTACCGCCGTATAAGTAGCCGTAAACCTGCCGCAAATATTCCGCTATTTATTATAATAAAAACCCTTCGCCTTGTCAACCGAAAAGACGGGCGAGGCGGAAGCGGAAATAATTTGCGGGAGGCAACCGAACGCCCCTGCCGCGCCGCCGCAGAAATATTCGCGCAAACACCTGCCGCCACGGAACATTCTGCCCGTATGTTTGCGGCGAGCTTCAGAAAACCCTGTCAAATTCTCCGCCCGCCGCATACCATGTAGTATTGAAAAATTTTTTACGGAGAATTCCAAATGAAAAAGATTCTGACCGCAATTTTATGCGCCCTCTTCGCCGTTCTGCCGCTCTCCGCGTGCAACGATACCGGCGGAGACGGGCTGACCAAGGTGCGCGTGAACGAGGTGACGCACTCCGTGTTCTACGCGCCCATGTACATCGCCGACGCCCTCGGGTATTTCGAGGAAGAAGGCATCGAAATCGAACTCACCAACGGCGGCGGCGCCGACGCCGTGATGGCGGCAGTGCTTTCCGACAGCTGCGACATCGGCTTTTGCGGCCCCGAGGCGGCGCTGTATGTGCTCGTCGGCGGCTCCAACAACGTGCCGACCGTGTTCGGGCAGCTGACCAAGCGCGACGGCTCCTTCCTCGTTTCCCGCGTGGACGAGGCGGACACATTCGACTGGAAAACGAGCCTCGAGGGTAAAGAAATCCTCGCCGGCAGACCGGGCGGCGTTCCCGCAATGACCTTCGAATATGTGCTCAACAACGCGGGGCTGTACGACGGGCAGAACGTGACCCTGAACAAGGACATCAACTTCAACTACATGACCGCCGCCTTCGAGTCGGGCACGGCAGACTACTGCACCATGTTCGAACCCGTCGCCTCCGAATACGAGAAGGCGGGCAAGGGGTACGTCGTCGCCTCCGTCGGCGAAGCGTCGGGCGAGGTGCCCTACACCTGCTACATCGCACGCGAGAACTATATCGAGGACAACGAGGACATCATCAACGGATTCCTGCGCGCGGTGATGCGCGGCATCGCCTATGTGAACTCCGCCGACAATGCGGAAGCGGCGAAGCTTTTGGAACCCTACTTCGACGGCACGGAGCTTTCCTCCCTCGAAACGTCGCTCCAGAGCTACAAGTCCATCGACGCGTGGCAGACGGACATGACGATGACCGAGGACGCGTTCAACCGTCTGCAGGACATCATCGACAACTCGGGCGAGCTGGAGCGGAGGGTGGATTTTGCCGACCTGGTGGACACCTCCTACTCCTCCGCCATCTACAAAGAATTGAACGCATGACAAGATTTTTGATATACGTCCGCTGAAAAACTGTACCAAACCACACTATTGCCGCGGCGGGCGGAATGGAATTCTGCCCGCCGCGCTTCTTATTTAGAGGAAACGCAAATGAACGAACATCAAACGGGGCCGCTCCTGGAATTCAAGGACGTGAGCCTGACCTATCACACAAAGACGGGCGAAACGCTCGCTGCCGAACACATGAGCTTATCGGTGCGCGAGGGAGAGTTCGTCGCCGTCATCGGCCCGTCGGGGTGCGGCAAGACGACCGTTCTTTCGCTCGCGGCGGGACTGCTGAAACCCTCCTCGGGCGAGGTGCTCGTGTACGGCAAGCCGCCCGCGCGCGGCGCGGAATACCTCGGCTACATGCTGCAAAAGGACGAACTGTTCCCCTGGCGAAGCGTGGAGAGCAACATCGTTCTGCCGCTGGAAATCAAGAGGATGAACACGCCCGAACGGCGAAAACGCGCCCTTGCCCTCGCGGAAAAATACGGGCTGGGCGGGTTTTTGAAGCACCTGCCCGACCAGCTTTCGGGCGGAATGCGCCAGCGCGCCGCGCTGATCCGTACCCTCGCCGCCGACCCGGAGCTTCTGCTGCTCGACGAGCCGTTTTCCGCGCTCGACTATCAGACCCGCCTTTCGGTGTGCGACGACGTGTACAACATCATCCGCAGCGAAAAAAAGACGGCCATCCTCGTCACGCACGACATCAGCGAGGCGATTTCCGTTGCCGACCGCATCCTCGTATTGAGCGCGCGGCCCGCGCGGGTGGTCGCCGCGCACAAACTCGGGTTCGGCAGCACCGTGCCGCTGAAGAGGCGGGAGTCGCCGCAGTTTTCCGGCTGGTTTGAAACGCTTTGGAGGGAATTGAACGCATGAAAAAGACGCTTTCGTGTTCGCCCGAACACGCGCTGTATCTGAAAAGAATCAAAAAAAAGAGCGCAATCGTGCAGATCGCGCGCGCGGGGCTTCTCATCGCCCTGCTGGGAATATGGGAACTTGTCGCGGGGTTGCAACTGGTCGACCCGTTCATCATCAGCTCGCCCTCGCGCATCGCCGTCATGATCGCCGACCTCGCTTCGGACGGGTCGCTGTTCTACCACATCGGCACGACCCTTTGGGAAACGCTGGTCGGGTTCGTCATCGCCGTCGTGCTCGGCACGGGCATCGCCCTGCTCCTGTGGTGGAGCGAAACGGTGCGCCGCGTTTTGGAGCCGTACATCGTCGTTTTAAACAGCCTGCCCAAAATCGCCCTCGGGCCGTGCATCATCATCTGGTTCGGCAGCGGCTCCGCTTCCATCGTGTTTATGACCATTCTCGTCGCCATCATCGTCGTCATCATGAATATGCTCAGCGGCTTCATGGCGACGGACAAGAACAAAATACTGCTGCTCGAATCGATGGGCGCGAGCAAACTGCAGATCCTGCAAAAGCTCGTGATCCCCTCCGCCATTCCCGAATTTATCGGGGTGCTGAAGATCAGCGTCGGCATGGCGTGGATCGGCTCGGTCATGGGCGAGTACATCGCCTCGAAGGCGGGGCTTGGATACCTCATCGTGTACGGCGGGCAGGTGATGCGGCTGGATTTAGTGATGGCATCTACCTTTATCCTCTGCGTGCTGGCGGCGGGCATGTACGCCGTCGTCGCGCTTGCGGAAAAACTGCTCGTCAAAAAGTAACCCCCGTTCGCGGACGGCGACGGCGAGGAGGAACACCGCACCCGCCCCGCCCACGAGCGGATAGATAAACCGCACGATCTGCTTCAAACCCAAAACGGAGAGCAGGAATGCGGCGATACAGAAGAGCGCGCGCCACAGCGGTGCGCGCTTTTTTCCGTTCACGCAGTTGTGGAGAGGATAATAGGAGGAAAAGAGCGTCGTCAGAATTCCGCACAGGCATACGGCGGAAAATACCCTGCCGAGCGCGGCGCCCTTGCCCATGACATATAAAAAGGGCATTTCCGCCGAGAGCGCGCCCGCGCCCTCGTTCGTGACGTTTGCGAGCACCGCCGCGATGCAGAAACCGATGAGCGCGGCGGAGAGGAGGCACCCGGCGCTCCCCTGCCCCTTTGCCCCCGCGTCGCACACCACGGGCGCGGCGAGGAAGGCGTTCATCGCCACATACAGGACGACGGAGCAAAGCGAGGCAAATGCGTCGCTCTCCTTGTACGGGATGCCGCCGTACGGAACGCCGAACGCATAGACGACGATAAAAATTAAGATGACCGGCACGAGGGCGAGATTGACGGCGAAGATGCCCTTGACGCCGCGGCAGGACACGAAGTAGAGCAAAACGAGGGCGGCGAGGGCGAAAAACGGGAATACTTCTTGCATACCGAACCCGTCGCGCACGGTAGCGGTGATGCCCGCGAGCATACTGCCGCACATGACGAGCGAGCTTACAAGGACGACGGCGCGGAAGGCGGGCGCGAATCTGCCGAACACGCCCGCGAGCATCCCCTCGTACCCGCCGTATTTTCTGCCCGCGTGGAACAGAAGGAGAAAGCACAGCCCGAACAACCCCGCCGCGACGACGGCGAAGGAAACAAACCCCTCGCTCGGGAAAAAGCGCACCAATTCCGCGCCCGATATGAAACCCGCCCCGACGACCGTGCCGACGAGCGTTGCCGTAAGCCCCGCGGTTTTCCCCGCGCCCTGCAACAAGTTTGACATAGTATAAATATATGTTTATGCACAAAGAATTAAGAAACAAACAAAAAAATTCCCCACATAAATAGCGAGGAATTTAATGAATATCAAATAAATCGTTCGGCGTTACATCCAAAACTATTTCTCACATTTGTTTTGTGCTGACAAAACAAATTGTCGAGAATTTCATGGCTCTGCCCTCTGCGGGCGCCTTTCAGGGGCACACCAATATATTGCGCCCGCATTCACCCGCCGAGGTCGTATGTATGCGATAAATGGGGTGCGCTTAGGCAAAATAGCGATTTTGCCACGCGCAAAATAATTTTTATTCTCTCCCCACTAAATAATCGATCGTAACATTCAAATATTTTGCAAGCTCTATAACGGTTTCCATGTAAAATCTTTTCGCCCTTTTCCACATGGAAAAATATGCATCTGTAAAACGTATTGCCGCATCTTTGTCAATATCGTTGATCGTAATTTCCTTTTCCCGCATAACCTGCAATAGCCGCGGATAAAACGGCGGACAAATTTTCGGCGTTACTTCTTCAAAAATATTGCTTCCGCCATATAAATAATCCAATGCACAGCGGAAGTAATCGGCTACTTTTATAGCCGTTTCCAAGTACAACCCGCTTTTTCCGCTTTTCCAGCCGCCGATTGTCTGCGGCGTTACTTTCAGCGCCTTGCTCAATCCGCTTGTGACTATTCCCTTTTCATCCATTAAATCGTTCAACCGCTCGGCAAAAACCTGCCGACTGTCAACAAATTTTTCTTCCATGTACCCATTATCCTAAAACTTCTTTACTTTTTGTTTGACATGAAAAAGGTTTTAGGGTATAATGGGCTTAATCAAGAGGTTTTATTCCATGGAAGCAGAGTCTTTTACATTATTTCTTTATTGCCTATTGAAGGACACTCTCGTCGAAAATGTAACCATGTACGATGATACCATTATCGTTAAATTTAAGGACGGATCTTGCAGAATCATAACCGTCGGTTAATGCAGATTACCTTCACCAATGCGAAAAATAAGGAGACGGGCAGGAAAAATTTTTCCTGTCTGTTTCTTTTTTGAATTACGCCAAAACAATAAAACTTCTATTTCCGCCCCGAGAGCCGCTCTGTACTGCGGGAATACTCTCCGACAGATAAAAAAACACTTCGGCAGAACCGAAGTGTTTTTTTATTTTCAATCGAAATTACTTGACGATCTTGGAAACGACGCCCGAACCGACCGTTCTGCCGCCCTCACGGATAGCGAAACGGAGACCTTCTTCGACCGCGACCGGCTTGATGAGCGAAACGTCGATTTTGACGTTGTCGCCGGGCATAA
>ERZ1643247.1785-NODE-1785-length-18479-cov-9.718085_pt1 | contig 18479 bp, 18 predicted proteins | sample MGYA00579264_ERZ1643247 | MGnify/ENA primary metagenome ERZ1643247 (study PRJEB29033, sample SAMEA4952262) | chicken gut metagenome | biome: Broiler Chicken; feature: Gastrointestinal Tract; material: Caecum | place: Ireland | collected 2018 | study: Broiler... | reverse complement strand
AAATAACTAAAGCGGCTTTAAAATATATTTAGTAAACGCGCCGCGCGGCAATTTTTGCCGCGCGGCGCGTTTTTGCCCGCTTAAAATCATTTGCAAAATCTAATGCATAAGAATATAATTGATAGCGAAATTTTACTTGAGGCCAATCTTTTAGGCAGGTTTGTTGTGAATGATAAAGTTTGACGCAGAAAGATTTTTTTCAAAAAATATAGTGGTGGTTTTCGGCGCTATTATATGCTGCATGCTGTGGGGGAGCGCCTTCCCGTGCGTGAAGCTCGGCTATACGCTCTTCAATGTGGACACCTCCTCCTACTCCTCCTTAATTCTGTTTGCGGGCGTGCGCTTTACTCTTGCGGGGGTGCTTGTGCTCATATTCGGCTCTATTACCCAGCGCAAAATTCTGCTGCCAAAGCGCAGAAACATATGGCGCGTGGGCGTGGTGGCGCTCTTTCAGACCGCCGTGCAATACACCTGCTTTTATATCGGCCTTGCGCACCTTACGGGCGTGAAGAGCTCGGTTTTGAACGGGCTGGGCGTATTCTTCACCATTATCGCCGCGTGCTTTATATTCCGCACCGAGAGGTTCAACCTTATAAAGCTGTTGGGCTGCGTGCTGGGATTCGGCGGCGTGCTTATAATGAACCTCGACGGACTGGACTTTACGTTCACCTTTGCGGGCGAGGGACTCATCATCATGAGCGGGCTTTCGGCGGCGATGGCGGCGGGCTTTGTTAAGATATTTTCAAAGTACGAAAACACGACCACGCTGTGCGGCTGGCAGTTCTTCTGCGGCGGGATAGCGCTGGTTATAATAGGCGCGGCGGCGGGCGGCAGCATACGCCCTGCCTCGGGCGCGAGCTTTGGAATGCTGTTTTACCTTGCCTTCCTTTCGGCGTGCGCCTTTACCCTGCAGGGGTACCTGTTGAAATACAACCCCGTATCCAAAGTGGCGGTGTTCAAGAGCACAAACCCGCTGTTCGGCGCGCTGTTTTCGGCGATAATTTTGGGCGAGCGCGAGCAGCTGCTGCACTACACCACACTCATTGCGCTGGCGCTGGTGTGCGGCGGCATACTCGTCATAAACCTTCTGGGCGACAGAGATCACTCGCCGCAGGCGAGGCTGCGGCGGGAGATGATGCGGTTCAGGGTGCGACTGCCGCAAAGGCGGCCAAAATATTATAAAAATTTTGCGTGAAACCGTCCCTTTTTGTTTGTGTTAATTTAAGCTTTATGCTATAATACTAAAGCTTAATAAATTTTTGAGGTGAAAAACAATGCTTAGTGCGCTTTTAGCTTCGGGCGGAATGGAAAGCGGGCAATATACGCTGTATATAACCTTTACTTTAATATTTATGGCACTGCTGTTTATTGCGGCGATAGTTGCGATTCTCGTAGTTCTGTTCCAAAAGAGCAATTCCGACGGTATTCAGGGCATAACCGCCACGAGCGAGACCTTCTTCGGCAAGAACAAGGGCCGCAGCATAGAGAGCAAACTTAAGAAATGGTCCTGGATAACGCTGGGCGTTCTGGGCGTGCTCTCTGTTGTTATATACATCATTCAGGTTATTGCTCCGTAAAAGAGTTATAACTTCCGCTGTATGCGGACATACTAAAGATGAAAAAAGCGGCTTTTTAAAGCCGCTTTTTGTGTATAAAGACAATTTTGCAATAATTTATATCCGCTGATATTAACACGCAAAATATATATACTTGAAATATATGACTGTAAAAGAAAGAATTGAAGAGCTTTTTGCAGGCGGCAGGCTTGCATTTAAAACGGAAAAACAGATTTTTGACATACTTAAAATACGCCCCGCCGAGAGAAAGGCAGCGGGGCACATTTTAAGCGAGCTGGAAAAGAGCGGCATAATTTTAAAGAACAATGCGGGCGAATACTGCACCCCCGCGCAGATAGGCGCGGTGAGCGGCGTGCTGCAGGGAAACGAGCGCGGCTTTGCCTTTCTGATACCCGACGGCAAGACGGCCGACATGAAGGACTACTTTATCCCCCGCCACTCCCTGCACGGCGCTTTAGACGGCGACAGGGTGCTGGCCGTAAAAATCAAGGGCACAGAGGACGAGGCGAGCGTTATAAAGATACTTTCGCGCGGGCACACCGACATTGCGGGCACCTTTGAAAGAATGGGCGGCGCGTGTTATGTGGTGCCGGATTCTGCAAAATTTGTGCCGAGGATATTCGTGCCCTCCTCCCTTGCCATGGAGGCAAAGGACGGCGACAAGGTGGTGTGCAGGATAACCGCCTACCCGCAAGGCAAGGCGCCGAACGGAAAGGTGATCGAAATTCTGGGAAGGAGCGGCGATTTTTACGCCGAGGAACTTTCGATAATACGAAACTACGGCCTGTATGAGGAGTTCCCTGCCGACGTGGAGCGCGAGGCCGAACGCGTTGCCGCCGAAAAGGTGAAACTGAACGGCCGCCGCGACCTCAGAGACAGGCTCATAATAACCATAGACGGCGACGACACGCGCGACATAGACGACGCCATATCGCTTGAGCGGCGCGGCGAAAACTTTGTGCTGGGCGTGCACATAGCCGACGTGGGCAACTATGTGGAGCGCGGCTCCAAGCTCGACGCCGAGGCGTACAGACGGGGCACGAGCGTATATTTCCCCGACAGAGTGCTGCCCATGCTGCCGAGAGCGCTTTCAAACGGGGCGTGCAGTTTAAACGAGGGCGAGGAGAGATACGCCCTCACCTGCGAGATGACCATATCACAAAAGGGCGAGCGGCTGAAGAGCGAGATATATGAGAGCGTAATAAAGAGCCGCCGCCGCATGACGTACAGAGAGATAACCGCCATAACCGAGGGCGACGAAGACGCGGCGGAAAGGTACCCCGACCTTGTTCAGATGTGCGCCGACATGGCAGAGCTGTGCAATATGCTCTCCGCGCGCCGCGAAAGGCTGGGAAACATCGATTTAAGCGTTAAAGAGGCGCATATATACATCGACGGCCGGGGCGAGATAGTTATTCCCGACTACGAGCGGACGATATCCGAAAAGATGATTGAGCAGTTCATGATATGCGCGAACGAGGCGGTGGCCGAGTTTATGGAGAGGAAGGGCGCGCCCTTCATGTTCCGCGTGCACGAGCCGCCCGCGCCCGAAAAGGTGAGCGCGTTTCTTGCGTTCCTCTCCGACCTTGGCATAGGCGGCAGGGTGAGCGAGGACGAGCCTCAGCCAAAACAGTTTCAGCACATTTTAAAGCAGATTTCGGGAAAGCCTGCCGAGGGCGCGGTGAACAAGGTGATGTTGCGCACCATGCAGAAGGCGCGCTACTTTGAGCGCAATTTGGGGCACTTCGGCATAGCCAGCCCCTGCTACTGCCACTTCACCTCCCCCATACGCAGATATCCCGACCTGTTCATCCACCGCATAATAAAGGGCGTGCTGCACGGAGAGATCGACGCCATGCGCGAAAAATATGCGGGCGTTGCCGCCGAAGAGGCGGCGCACTGTTCGCTGTGCGAGCGCAACGCAGACGGAGCCGAGCGCGACGTTGACAGCCTGTATAAGACGGTATACATGAGCGACCGCATCGGCGAGGAGTACGAGGCTACAGTTTCGGGAGTGACGGCCTTCGGCGTGTTTGCCGAACTCGACAACACCGTTGAGGGGCTCATACGTCTGGAAAAGCTGCCCGGCGGGAGCTATGAATACATTGAGGACAAGTTCACCCTAAAGGGCGAGCGCACTTTCCGCCTGGGAGACAGGATAAAGATACGCGTGGACGGATGCGACTGGGGCAACATGCGCCCCGAATTTTCGCTTGCAGATATGCCCGAAGAGACGAGCAAAGAGAGTTCCGCCGCGCGGAGAAAAAATGAAAACGCATCTAAGAAGGAGCGCAGGCCGCGCAAAAAATCTTCGGCAGACGCGGCAGACAGAGGCGGCGCGGCAAAGCAGCGCAAAAACGGCGCCAAAGCCGGGGCGCACAGGAGCGGCGGGCATAAAAATACAGGAAAAACTGTAAAAAGCAGGCAAAGGCGGCGAACAAGGTAAAAAACTATTTACAAGCGCTCAAATTGTGATATAATAGGCTATATATGAAAAAGACCATTGCGGTAAACAGGCAGGCCTCGTTTGAATACTTCATAGAAGAAAAGCTGGAGGCGGGAATAGTGCTCGAGGGAGCGGAAGTCAAGTCTTTGAGGCAGGGAAACTGCAGCCTTAAAGACAGCTTTTGCTACCTTACCGGCGGGGAAATGTTTTTAAAGAACGCGCACATCGCAGTGTACGACAAGGCGGGCGCTTTCAACTCGCACGACTCCAAGCGCGACAGAAAGCTGCTTTTGCACAAGAGCGAAATAGCGCGCATTGCGGGTAAGGTGAATGCAAAGGGCTTCACCGTGGTGCCCCTCTCACTCTACTTTTCCGACGGGCTTGTGAAGGCCGAGATAGCGCTGTGCCGCGGCAAGCAAACGTACGATAAAAAGCGCACGATAAAGGAGCGCGACATAAAACGCGACACCGAGCGGCAGCTGAAAGAGTACTGATAACTGATAAAATTAACTTTAAAGAGGTTTTGACATATGAAAGATTACAAGCAGGATACGCTTTGCGTACAGGCGGGCTGGCACCCCGCCACGGGGGAGAGCAGGATCCCCTCGATATGCCAGAGCACTACTTTTTTTTACGGCGACAGCCAGGCCATGGCCGACTGCTTTGACTTAAAGAGCGACGGGTACTTCTACTCCCGCCTTGCCAACCCCACGGTGGCGGCGTTTGAGGGCAAGGTTGCCGCACTCGACGGCGCCGTGGCCGCAGTCGGCTGCGCCAGCGGGATGTCTGCCACCACCCTTGCCGCGCTCACGATAGCCGGCTCGGGCGACAACATACTGTGCAGCCAGGCCGTATACGGCGGCACTTTCAACCTGTTCGGCACAACTCTGCCCAAACTCGGGATAGAGTGCAGGTTCTTCGACCCCGACGACAGCGCCGAACATATACAATCGCTCATAGACGACAAGACGAAGTTCATCATCGCCGAAACTATTGCCAACCCCTCGATGGTGGTGCTCGACTTTGACAAACTCTCTTCCATAGCAAAGAAAAACGGCCTTGTATTTATTGTGGACAACACGCTCGCCACGCCCGTTTTATGCAGACCAAAAGATTTAGGCGCGAACGTGATAATATACTCCACCTCAAAATACATGGACGGACACGCTGCGGCGCTGGGCGGCATGATAGTCGACGCCGGCACTTTCAACTTCAAGGGCAACCCGCGCTACCCCGCGTTCAACGTTCCCGACGAGAGCTACCACGGGCTGGTTTACGCCGATCTCGACGTGCCGTTTGCCACTAAGTGCAGGGCGCAGCTGATACGCGACGTGGGCGCGATAATGGCGCCCATGAACGCATATATCTCATTTATTGGCTGCGACACGCTTGCCCTGCGCATGGAGAGGCACTCTGAAAACGCAAGGAAAGTTGCGGCATATCTCGCCGCGCACCCCAAAGTAGAGTGGGTGAAACACCCCTCGCTCGAGGACAACAAATACCACGCGCTGGCGGAAAAGTATCTGCCAAAGGGACAGGGCGGCATGCTGAGCTTCGGAATACGCGGCGGCATTGACGAGTGCCGCAAGTTTATGGAAAGCCTGCAACTGATAACGCAGGAGACGCATGTCGCCGACGTGCGCAGCTGCGTGCTCCACCCCGCCTCCACCACGCACAGGCAGCTTTCGGAACACGAACTGGAGATGGCAGGCGTACCCGCGAACCTCGTGCGCCTTTCCGTCGGCATAGAGAATGCCGACGACATTATAGCCGACATTGCGGGCGCGCTCGAGCGCGTATAAAGGTGAGCCATGCCCATAGTCATCGATAAGGACATACCCGCGTTTAAGATTCTGACAGGCGAAAGATGTTTCGTGATGGATAAGGAGAGGGCGCACTCGCAGGAGATAAGGCCGATCGAGATAGCCATACTCAACCTTATGCCCACCAAGGAGACGACGGAGACGCAGTTTATGAGGCTGCTTTCAAACAGCCCGCTGCAGGTAAACATCACGCTCATAAAGACCTCCACATACAAGAGCACGCACACCGAACAGCAGCACCTTGAGCGCTTTTATAAGAACTTTGCCGACATAAAGGGGCAGCGCTTCGACGGCATGATAGTCACGGGCGCGCCCGTGGAGAACATGGAGTTTGAAGAAGTGGCATACTGGGACGAGCTGAAAGAAATACTTGACTGGACGACGACGCACGTCACCTCCACCCTGTTCATATGCTGGGGAGCACAGGCGGCGCTGCACTACTTTTACGGCATAAAAAAACACCCTTTGAAACAGAAGTGCTTCGGAATATTCGCACACCACAGAATACGCGGCGACAAGCCCGAACCGCTTATGAGGGGCATATCGGACGAGTTCCACATGCCGCACTCACGCCACACCGTGGTGTATGCCGAGGACATAAAGCACATAAAGGAGCTTGAGATACTCGCCTACTCCAAGCGCGCGGGCGCCTCCATAATAAAGAGCGCCGACAACAGGCGCGTATTTGTGACGGGGCACATGGAGTATGACCGCTACACGCTTAAAAACGAATACGAGCGTGACAAGGCCAAGGGGCTGGACATTCAGCCGCCGGCAAATTACTTCACCGACTCCTCCCATACCGCTGTAAAGATGAACTGGACGTCTACGGCGAACTTATTTTACATAAACTGGCTGAACTACTACGTTTACCAGGTCACGCCTTACGTACTATAAGATATCTGAAAACAGAAAGCCCCTGCGGCGCATTGCAATGCGCCGCAGGGGCTTTTTTATTTTTTAAAGCATAGCTAAACAACAAAGTCACCATGTGAGAGTATATTCCGACTGCGATATCTCGCCGAGGGAAACGCACATCTCATCGCCGCCGCGCTCCAACGTAAAGTTTACGGTATCGCCCGCACGGACGGCAAGCACCGTATCTATGACGTTGAATATCCTTTCGACCTCGACACTCTCTTTTATCGTGCCGTCGGAGCCGACAACCTCGATACCGGTTATGACGTCGCCCGTCTGCAATACTCCGTTGGCAGGCGACCCGATATTGATGCCGTCCACCTCAACCGTTTCGACTATGTTCACCAGATTGGTGTCGTTATCGAGCACCGCGCGCTGAGATACAGACATGAGAGTCACGCCTATGAGCGCCCTGCGGACGCCGTTCGTATGCGCGGCGCCGTCCTCTTCGTACCAGTCTATCATGCATTGTGCGACGCGGCGCGCGACCGAGGCCGGTATTGCATTGCTCATGTTATCGGCAGGCTCGTCATCCGTTTCGCCCGGTATGCCCCAGGTTTTGGAATTGATTATGCCGACGAGGTTGCCGCCCGCATCGAACAGTCCGCCGCCGGAATTGCCGCTGTAGACAGGCACGCTCGTGCGCATTGTTCTATAGTCGCGGTAGTCCTCTGTCTCCGTACCCATATCTATGGTAATATATTCGCTGTCTACGCTTACTATACCCGCCGTCGCTGAGATACCCTCGCCGGCGGCGTTGCCTATCGCATAGACCGTCTGCCCGACGCTGATATTTTCGGCGTCCGTCCACCCGGCGGCCATAGCGTCGCTTCTCCTTACCGTATCGGAATCGTCAACCCTGAGCACGGCGATATCGTATGTAAGCGACGCGCCGATAACCTCTGCGGGTATGGCATACCGCTCATCTTCCTGGCCGTAGAGATATACATGCACGTCGTTAGATATCTCGTCGTCGAGCGCGGAATCGTCGTAGACAACATGGCAGTTGGTTATCACATACATGTCGCCCTCTTCCCTGTCAACTTCAACTATCACGCCCGAACCGGCCGACTGAACGACTTCGGATCCCAGCGAAGGAAATGAAGCGCTCACACGGAAATTTGCCGTGACCGACACTGCGGAGAGAAGCGAACGGTTAATGGATGTCTGGAGGGATATAAGCTGTTCGGCCTCCGAACCGTCGTAACTTAAATATTCAGACACAAATTCAAGGAAGGTGAGTTCGTCCAGCCCCTCCTCTGCGCGCGCGGCATTGGTAGCCTCGTAAATTTCGTATATAGAGACGTCCTGCCCGTCGAGACCGTCGGCTCCGCGCGAGGCGCAGCCCGCAAACGTCAGTACCGTGCCTGCGATCAGTACGGCCGCAGCCGCCGCAAATAGTTTTTTTGCCTTCATGTATACCTCTTTATATCAAAGTTTTATTCCGTTCTTTTCCAAAAGAGCGCGCGCCGATTCAACGCTGTCGACCCCGGTCCTGTTCTTTACGGGGGCGAACTCCCGCTCACGCACGACTTCCACCGCAAGGCAACTGCCCATCAGCTTTATCATATCGAGCACGAGGTGCTCGAACTTGTAGCCGTTGGGCTCCGACGGCAAAATACACACGCCGTCTTCTATGTGCGGTATCTTTTTGAGCGAAAGGTGAACCGGCAGCTTTTTATTGAGCGTGCCGTTTAAAAGTTCCGTTTTAAACAGATAGTTTAGTATTACGCCGTAGGCGAATTTGAGTTCACCGTCGGGACGGCGGAGCGCGGCAATATCCTGCGGCATCTCATAGTACTCCACGATAGCGGGCCTGCCGTCTTCCATGCACAATACGCCTACCCTCTCTTCTGGCGAGACCTTTTTTACTACCTTTGCCGAGCAGTTGCATCCGCTTTGCAAAGTCGCCCCGATAAATACCGGGTCGCATATGCGTTGAAGAACGTTATCCACTGCGTACACGTTCAGCCATTCTATGCCCTCGCGGGAGAGAATATCGCCATCGCCGTTTTTTATGAGCGAATAATACCAGCCGCCGTTTCCGTTGGGCGACATTGCTATGCGGCCCTTATCTTCAAGCAGTACCTTGCCGCCGAGATCGCATGCGGGAGCCATCTCCTGCACAAAAAAATGGACCTTTTCTTTGGGGTATCCGAAATAATCTTTTCTCTCGAAAAACTCTATGGTGGCGGCGTTGTTTATTTCGCTCGTCATAATGAATATATGAAAGCAAGCTTCCGCCTTTTCGGTGACTTCGCGTATGTTGTTGAACTGGCATTCAAAAATAGAGAGCTCGCGGGTTTTTCCTATATTATATGTGCCCTTGGGAGCATCGGAGCCAAGGCGGGTACCCTGTCCGCCGGCAAGCAGCACCGCCGCAACTTTGCCCGCACGTATGGCGGCAAGTCCCGCCGCCTCATATTTTTGCCTGTCGCGCTCGATGTCGGCGCAGGAGAGCGCAGGGACGGGCGAAAGCTCGCCCAGCCTTCTTGCCGCGGAAGAACGGTTTATATTTATATCAGAAAAGTTTATCGACGATATCTGCTTCAAGAGCGCCGCTCTCTCTTTATCGGAAAGTTCGTCATAATACTTTAAGAGCTGTTCCTGGCCGTGCTCTTTAAGGAGCGCCTGTGCTTCCTGATAAGTCATAATTATTTCCCCCTTAGTGTATATAATCGCATAAATTATACTTCTAACAATTATATATTATAGTAAAAAATATGTCAAGCCTGTGTTAAATTTGCGCCAACATATTGAAAAATCAAAAAAATTGTATTATAATAAATATATGCACTAATAAATATGTGTACTAAAAAAATGTTTATGTGCGGCGCGGACATGCCCTTATGGCGCGGCGCGGAAATATGAGAAGAATTAAGGAGGACAAAAAATTGTATTGCACAGAATGCGGAGAAAAACTTTCACTTATGTTCAACCACCGCGAAGGGCTGGTGCCCTTCTGCAAAAAATGTAACGAATACCGCTTCCCCCAGTTTGCTACGGCAGTGAGCATGGTGGTTACAAACAGGACGAAGGACAAGATCTTGCTTGCAAAACACAAGGACCAGGGCGACTATATACTGTTTGCAGGTTACGTTAAAAAGGGTGAGACTGCCGAAAAGGCCGTGACCCGTGAATTTAAAGAGGAAACCAAGCTGAACACCGTAAAATTCAAATTCATGAGCTCGCGCTATCACGAGCCGAGGAACGTGCTGATGCTCAACTTTTTGACCATGGCCGAAAACGGCGAGCCTGAAATTGACGACGAGGAGCTGGACGAAGTGAAGTGGTTCACCTTCGACGAGGCGCTCGGCGCGGTGAGGAAGGACAGCACGGCAGAATTTTTCCTTAAAAACGCCATTGCGGAACTTAAGAAGAATACCTTCTGATCATTGCCGCATGTTTATGTAAAACCGATATCGTAAAATTTGCCGCGGGCGCACAAAAGCGCGTCCCGCGGCCCTTTTTATTTTTGAATTGCCACGCAGGCAGACCCTGCGGCGCGTTAGAACCGGGACACTTTCAGGAGGGCTCGAAGCCCAGACTTATGAGTATCGCCCTGTCAACCCTGTGCATGGTGTTCTCGTTAAGTTCGCCTATGCGCTCCTTCAATCTCCTCTTGTCTAGCGTGCGGATCTGCTCGAGCAGAATGACGGAATCCTTTACAAGGCCGTAGTCGCTCTTCGGCAGTTCGATGTGCGTGGGCAGTTTTGCTTTGTTGATCTTGCTTGTGACCGCCGCCGCTATTATCGTGGGGGAATACTTGTTGCCCACGTCGTTCTGCACTATGAGTACGGGGCGCACTCCCCCCTGTTCGCTGCCCACCACGGGCGAAAGGTCTGCGTAGTACAATTCACCGCGCTTGACGTTCATATCAACCTCTCTACGCTTAAACGGACAAAGACCCCGTCTGAAGCACAGGCAGCCTTTATTTTATTATATGTAACTGCCTGATTTTATTGTTGACAAAACGCGCGGAATTATACGACTAGCAGAGTGTTAAAAGCGCGCACGCGCACAAAAATTTATGCAAGTATGTTCTTTATCGCCGCGGGGATATCGGAGAGAATGTCGGCAGATGTGACGCAGTATTCTGTGAGCCTGCCCGCAGAGAGTTCCGAGGCGGCGCCGAGGATATACGAAGCGCACACCGCCCCTTCGAAGGGCGCAAGCCCGCGCGCAATGCTGCCGCACATAAAGCCGGAGAGCATGTCGCCGCTGCCCGCCTTTGCAAGCGCCGAACAGCCGCGGACGTTTATCGCAGTGCGCCCGCCGTCGGTGATGACTGTTCCCGCGCCCTTCAATGCGACCGTAACTCCGTATTCCCCTGCAAACCGCTGTGCGCAAGATACAGGAGCGGCGAGGACCTCCGCCACATCTTTACCTGTGAGACGCGCAAACTCCTTTGCATGCGGCGTTATTATTACATTGCATTTTTTATCTTTTAAAACGCCGGCACCGAACTGCGCGAGGGCGTTGAGCCCGTCGGCATCTATAATGAGCGTGCCGGCATAGTCCCTGAGAAGCCAGCATATGCCGTCGTACAGCGACTGAGTTGCGCCGCAACCCATGCCTACGGCTATGGCCCCGGAATTTAAATCACATTCGGCCGAGAAAACCGTCTGCGGATAATTTGGCGCTATAGCCGCCTTCACCTCGTCGGGGCAGACGGCCTTAACATAGCCGCAGCCGCTCTTCAGCGCCGCGGAAACGGCGAGCACCGCAGAGCCGATATACTGCGCGCTGCCGCTTATTAAAGTGGCCGTGCCGAAAGTGCCTTTATGCGAGTTGCGCGCACGCTTGGGGAAGAAGGACCTTATGTCCTCGTCGCCGTATATGCAGGCATAATTATCCTGCGGAAGCGTGATGCCGATATCGCGCTTTACCACCGCTCCGCACAGTTCAAACCCCTGCGAAAGCGCAAAGCCCAGTTTGAGTTCGCCTAAAGTTACAGTCCTGTCGGCGCGCACGGCAACGCCGAGGGGCATTCCGCTGTCGCCCGACATTCCGCTGGGAATATCGGCCGACACGACATATGCGCCGCTGTTATTTATCGCCCTGATGACCTCGGCATATTCGCCCGAAACCTCGCGGGAAAGCCCCGTGCCGAAGATGCAATCGACGATGACGTCGCCGGCAATAGTCTGGGCATACTTGCCTGTGTATTTAAATTTTTCGCGTTCGCACTCCTCCGAAGGGCGGCCGCCGACAGGGTACACCTTTACGCGGAAGCCGCGCCGCAAAAGCTGCTGCGCGCACACATACCCGTCGCCGCCGTTGTTGCCTGCGCCGCAGACGACGAGCACGTCGCCGCCCGAGGCCACCTTTGCGACCTCCTCCGCAATGGCCTGCCCCGCGCGCTGCATGAGCTCTTTTGACGGCACGCCGAGCGTGTTTATTGTGTATTCGTCCGCCGCGCGCATCTGCGCGACTGAAAGTAATTTTTGCATGATTTTTATCCTTTTATATTAATTTTGTTTATTCACGGTTTATTCACGGCGCGGACGCCGACGTATAATTACAGTCTTAAAGACACTTCGGCAGAACTTACAAAGACGGTTTTACCGCCGAGCGAACACACAAGCTCGCCGCGCGGCGAGATATCGAGGGCGACAGCACGCTCACTCTTATCTCCGCGGAGCAGAGTTATCTCACTGCCGAACCAATTTATGTATCTCTTGTAATCAGCCACTGAGAACGCGCGCCCCATCTGTTTTAAAAGCGCCTGCAGCACATCCTCTACCTCTGTCTTTTTGCCGAGGATGGTGCGCATATTTGTAGCTATGTCTTTAAGTTCGGTCGGCAGAGCATTGTTCACGTTTATGCCAATGCCGACGATAGAGCGCGATATATTACCGTTTGAAAGCGTATTTTCGATGAGCGTGCCGCTGATTTTGAGCCCGCCCGAAAGCACGTCGTTGGGCCAGCGGATGACCGGCGCTATGCCGAATGAGGCGAGCGCCGCACACACTGCCGTGCACGCGTTTATCATTATTTCAAAGGCGCGTTCCGCCGGGAAAGCGTTATATTCGCGCTGAAAGGAGACGTACAGCCCGCCCCGCTCGGAGCAAAAACTCCTGCCCTTCGTGCCGCGCCCGCCCGTCTGACAGGCGGCCACGGCGCAGACGTCGCCGGAAAAGTTTGCCCGTTTTAAGTATTCGTTGGTGCTGTCTGCCTCGTCAAGACAAATAATCTTCATCTTCCTCTCCCGAAAGTTCTGCCGCGCGGCGGGCGGTATCATAATCGTACCCGCGCGAGACGAGATACTTTACAGCCTTATACAAATTCTCTCTTGTCCGCTCCTTGCCGCGGAGATACTTCCGAGCGACTTTTTTTGCATCGTCGGCGTCCTCCTCGAACTCCGACAGGGCGCGCTCTATTGCTCCCCTGTTTGCGCCGCGCTTCATGAGGTCGGCCTCCAGAAGGCGCCTGCCGCGGCCGCTCACGCTGCCTATATATGCCTTGCAATAGGCGTAATCATCTAAAAAACCATAATAGCGCATGCGCCCCAGAACATATTCGCACACGGCGGGGGTATACCCCTTTTTATTTAAAAAGTCGCTTATCTGTTTCTCCGTCTTCATGCCCGCGGAAATGTGGGTGAGCGCCTTATCGAGCGCGGTATTTTTGTCGGTTTCGAGCTGAATCTCGTCGAGAAGGCTCTTTTCGACGTGCATGCCCGCTTTAAGACGGTATTTTATCGCCGCTTCAAGCGTGAGGCCGCAATAGAATCTGCCGTCGATATAAATACTGCACCTGTTTTTATCGTGTTTCTGCGGCTCAATTGACGTAATTTCAGGCACCTGTTACCCTCCCGTTTTGGCAAGAACGGCGCGCCGCCGTTGCCGACAGATCTATTTTAACATATTGCGCAAATTTTTGTCAATCGGCGTTTGACATTGCATAAACGCAGTTGTATAATTATGAATAATAAATTTATAGTTATTCGAGGTACATTGACATGAGCGCAGATCTTGACTGGGGAAACCTTAGCTTCGGCTATATAAAGACCCCCTATCGCTATGTGAGCGAATTTAAAGACGGCAAGTGGGACGAGGGCAAACTTACCGGAGACGATAAGATAGTGCTCTCCGAGTGCGCGGGCGTGCTGCAGTATGCACAGACCTGCTTTGAGGGCCTGAAGGCCTATACCACGGCCGACGGCAGGATAGTTACCTTCCGCCCCGATCTGAACGCAGAGAGAATGGAAAATTCGGCGGCGAGGCTGGAGATGCCCGTGTTCCCCAAGGAGAGATTCCTGGAGGCCGTGGACAAGGTGGTTGCCGCAAACCGCGATTACGTTCCCCCCTACGGCAGCGGCGCGACGCTGTATATAAGACCGTTCATGTTCGGCTCTTCGGAAGTTATAGGCGTGAAACCCGCAAAGGACTACCAGTTCAGAATGTTCGTAACGCCCGTAGGACCCTACTTTAAAGAGGGCGTTAACCCCATAGTTATCCGCGTATCCGACTTCGACAGGGCGGCACCCCGCGGCACGGGACACATAAAGGCGGGGCTCAACTATGCCATGAGTTTGCACGCAATAGTCGACGCGCACAAGAACGGATTTGAGGAGAACATGTATCTCGATCCCGGCACGAGGACTTACGTAGAGGAAACGGGCGGCGCGAACTTTATTTTCGTGACCAAGGATAATACCGTCGTCACCCCCCTCTCCGACTCCATACTGCCCTCTATCACGAGGCGCTCTATCTGCTACGTGGCAGAGCACTATTTAGGGCTCAAGGTCGAGCACAGAAAGGTGCGCTTTGACGAGGTGAAGGACTTCGCCGAATGCGGCCTGTGCGGCACGGCGGCGGTAATTTCGCCCGTGGGCAAGATATTCGACCACGGCAGGGAGATAGATATGCCCTCCGGCATGGAGAAGATGGGACCTGTCACCCAAAAACTTTACGACACCCTCACGGGCATACAGATGGGCACTATCGAAGCTCCCGATGGCTGGATAAGAGAAATAAGATAATAACTGTCGTCATTCAAGTCGGGGCGCGGCCGCTTTTGCGGCCGCGCCCCTTAGTTTTTTTGATATATCAAAGCAATTGCCCCGCATATGTGCCGCAATTACTTAGTTAAATCGAGAGCTATCCCCTCCTCCCTGAGCCATCTGTTCAGAGCTCTGCGCGACTTGAATACAAGCGCTGACTTTGCATTTTTTGCAAGCAGTCTGAAGCTTTTTCTCCTCTTGCGCGTGCGCCCCTCAAAGAGTATCCACCACGCAAACTCAAAGTCGAACTTTTCGCCGCACGGAAGGTCCGGGCGCGGCATGCCCTTATACTTTTTATAGCGCGCGTAGCACTTATTAAAGCAATAGAAGCGGTTGAACTGTACGAGAATAAACAAATCGCACTCCGAAAAGCGCTGGGGACAGATTTTTGTGTAATTGCCATCGATCACCCAGCTTTCGTTTTCGGAAAGAAATTCGTTTACTATCTCTGTCTTTTCCTCATCGCTCCTGTACTGCCAGTTTCCGTACCAATTGACGCTGTCCATATGGAGCACCGGAATATTATATTTTTCGCCGAGCGCGCGGGCGAGCGTAGACTTGCCGCTGCCCGAATAGCCGCATATCTGAATTTTCATGATTCCCCCCATACTATGCCGCAACTAACGGCATTTTAAAGTCTGAAACCGCACACAAATTCGCGCAGTTTTTCTATCTTGATTCTTCCGTTGAGCCTGTCGAAAATGGCAGCATTGAAACTTTTCGCCAGCTCTTTTTTTACGGCGACGGTGAAGGTGACCGCCGAGGAATATTCGGTGTTCTTCACCTCGCAGTCGTTCTGCGAAAAATAGCGGTTTAATATATCCACGCTGCCGTAGTCGACGGTGTAGGCGCTCTCCTCGCAGGGAAGATACATAAGTTTTTCCGCGCCGTCTAAATTTTCGGCCGCGCAGCCGGAGTATGCGCGCACCAGGCCGCCCGCGCCCAGCTTTATGCCGCCGAAATAGCGCGTGACCACCACCGCCGTGCAATAGAGCTTTTTATTCTTTATCACATCCAGAATGGGCATACCCGCCGTACCTCCGGGCTCGCCGTCGTCGGAAAAACGAGGCGAATTACCCGTTGGATCGGCTATATATGCATAGCAATTGTGCGTGGCGTCCTTGAACTTTGAGGAAATGCGTGCGATAAAGGCGCGCGCCTCCTCCTCGCCCTCGACGTGACATGAAGTTGTGATAAAGCGGGAACGCTCTATCACCTTTTCGCTGACATGCTCCCCGCTTACCGAAAGATATCCCATAAACAAGTTTCAAAATTAATAATGACTAAAAAACGGCAAGGCGGAATTTACTTTCGCCGTTAAGCCGTTTTACGACATTACTATAAACCTCACGGAAAAAGATTTTGCCGAAGGCAAAAGATTTTTCGTGAACATCTTAATTAAGTATTACCTTTATGTGCTGTTTTTTGCCCTTGTGAATGACATCGCCGCTATTTACCGGCGCGTTTATATCGGTCACCTTATTTTCGCCGATAGATACGCCGCCCTGCTGAATGAGCCTTCTCGCCTCACCGTTGGACGAGCACAGCTTTGCCGCAACGAGCACGGGGATGATCGTGGGCACCTCTACCGAAACTTCCACTTCGGGAAGCTCCCCGCCGCCTCCGAACGCAGCCCTGGCCTGCGCCATGGCCTTTTGAGCTTTCTCCTCGCCGTGCACGAGCTTGGTAAGCTCGTATGCGAGCACTTCCTTCTTTTCATTTATGCGGCTGTCGTCCCACTTCTCCATCTCGGAAATCTGATCGAGCGGAATGAAGGTGAGCATCTTTATGCACTTCATGACGTCGGCGTCGTCTACGTTGCGCCAGTACTGATAGAACTCGTAGGGCGTGGTCTTGTTTTCGTCAAGCCATACTGCGCCCTTGGCTGTCTTGCCCATCTTCTTGCCCTCGCTGTTGAGCAGCAGGGTGATCGTCATGGCATAGGCGTCTTTGCCGCTCTTCTTGCGGATAAGCTCGGTGCCGGCGAGCATGTTGCTCCACTGGTCGTCGCCGCCGAACTGCATGTTGCAGCCGTAGTGCTCGTTCAAATACCAGAAGTCGTATGCCTGCATTATCATATAGTTGAACTCGAGGAAGGAAAGGCCCTTCTCCATGCGCTGCTTGTAGCACTCTGCACGCAGCATGTTGTTTACCGTAAAGCACGCGCCCACTTCGCGCAGGAGATCGACATAGTTGAGCTTTAACAGCCAGTCGGCATTGTTGACCATTATTGCCTTGCCCTCGCCGAACTCTATAAAGCGCTCCATCTGCTTTTTGAAACACTCGCAGTTGTGGTTTATCACCTCATCGGTCATCATTGTGCGCATATCGGTACGGCCCGAGGGATCGCCGATGTGTCCCGTGCCGCCGCCGACTAAAACTACGGGCTTGTTGCCCGCCATCTGCAGCCTCTTCATCAGGCACAGCGCCATGAAGTGGCCGACATGCAAGCTGTCGGCAGTGGGGTCGAAGCCGATGTAAAAGCGGGCGCCGCCGCCGTTTATAAGTTCGCGGATCACGTCCTCGTCGGTGACCTGCGCGATAAGGCCGCGCTCTTTAAGTTCTTCGTAGATACCCATAATTAAAACTCTCCTGTTTGTTACCTGTTTATTTTAACATCTGCGCTTGAAAAATGCAATAAAAAAGCGGCTTACCCGCAGGCAAACCGCTCTTTTTAAGACAAAATTCTTTTAAAGCGTAACAATTTTCCCACGGCAAAATATCGCATTACACAAAGCGGTAATACGAGTAGCCGAAGAATATTGCGTTTTCATAAAATTTGCGCTTCATATTTAAAGTATAACATGGACATATTCGCATGTCAAGCATAGTTTACCTTGTCATTTGCAAAAAACTTATGCCGCCCGCGCGGCCGCAAAGCGCCGCGCGGGCGGCATATCGGGGTCCTGCTGCGGCGGCACATGTCCGCCTTGCGACGCCAATTATTTAAAGTCAATCGGTGAAAAAATCTTCCTTGTTGAGTTTTTTGCGCGCCTTTTCAATGGCGCGCTTTTCGATGCGGGATATGTAGGAGCGGGATATGCCCAGCTTTTTGGCCACCTCGCGCTGGGGCTCGGGATTGTCGTCCAAAAGGCCGTAGCGCATGGAGATTATGGCAAATTCGCGCTCGGTTAATATCTCGCCGAGCAGCTTTACAAACTTTTCGCGCTGGATAGATTTTTCCACCTGCGCGAACACGCTTTCCTCCTTTTCGGAGAGAAGGTCTATAAGGGTGAGCTCGTTGCCGTCCTTATCCACCCCCACGGGCTCGGAGAGCGAGAGGTTATTCTTATGCTTTTTGCCCGTGCGGATAAGCATGAGTATCTCGTTTTCGATGCAGCGCGCCGTATATGTGGCGAGCTGGGTGCCCTTGCCCTCCTTATAGGTGTTTATCGCCTTTATGAGGCCTATCGAGCCGACGGATAAAAGGTCGTCGGCCTCGGCCGCGCCGCTGTACTTTTTGGCAATATGCGCAACAAGGCGCATATTGTGTTTGATGAGGATATTTTTGGCCTCATTGTCGCCCGCACGCGCGGCCTCTAAATACTTCTTCTCCTCCTCGGGCGAGAGCGGCTTCGGAAACGACCCTTTACCTTGAACGAGTCCCGTAAACAGAAATATTTTGCCGAACACCAGGCTTAAAAAATCAAAAAACATAAGTCCCTCCTATAGAAATTAACTTATGTTTTTGACAGTTTGTACTATTC
>ERZ1643247.1783-NODE-1783-length-18499-cov-15.927673_pt1 | contig 18499 bp, 10 predicted proteins | sample MGYA00579264_ERZ1643247 | MGnify/ENA primary metagenome ERZ1643247 (study PRJEB29033, sample SAMEA4952262) | chicken gut metagenome | biome: Broiler Chicken; feature: Gastrointestinal Tract; material: Caecum | place: Ireland | collected 2018 | study: Broiler... | reverse complement strand
CGCCATGGTGTCCTCATCCCACAGGGACACCTGCACCTCGCCGATATGGGCCTTGTGCCCATCCGGCCAGGGCCGGATGGGGTCCCGGACAGATTTAAATGCTCGGGCGAAGTAAATTCGCCCTGCGCCAAGGTTTTTGCCGCAGGCAAAAACGCTTGTCTGGGCAAGGCCCAGATCGGCGCTTACAGTAAGATGATCCCCGACGCGTCGCAGGCCGCCATGGTGTCCTCATCCCACAGGGACACCTGCACCTCGCCGATATGGGCCTTGCCCAGGAGCAGCATGGACAGCCGGGACTGGCCGATGCCGCCGCCCATGGTGAGGGGGAGCTGGCCGTTCAGGAGCATCTTGTGGAAGGGCAGCTCCCGGCGCTCGTCGCAGCCGGCCAGGGTGAGCTGCTTGTCCAGGGACTCGGGGCTCACCCGGATGCCCATGGAGGACAGCTCGATGGCCTGGCCGTTGACGCTGTCCCAGCACAGCAGGTCGCCGTTCAGGTTCCAGTCGTCGTAGTCGGGGGCCCGGCCGTCGTGGGGCTTGCCCGACTTCAGCTTGCCGCCGATGCCCATGAGGAAGGTCACCGGGTGCTCCTTCACAAAGGCGTTCTCCCGCTCCTTGGGGGTGAGGCCGGGGTAGAGGTCCTCCAGCTCCTGGCTGGTGACGAAGGTGATCTCCTCCGGGATCTCGGGCAGGACGGACAGCTGGGGGAACACGGAGCGCAGGAAAGCCTGGGTGTCCCGCAGGGCCCCCACGATGGAGCGGACGGTCTCCTTCAGGTACTCTGTGTTCCGGTCCTCCTCGGTGATGATCTTCTCCCAGTCCCACTGGTCCACATAGGCGGAGTGGAGGTTGTCCAGATCCTCGTCCCGGCGGATGGCGTTCATATCGGTGTACAGGCCCTCGCCCGGGTGGAACTGGTACCGCTTCAGGGCCAAGCGCTTCCACTTGGCCAGGGAGTGGACCACCACGGCGGGGTCGTTCACCCCCCGGATGTCAAAGGACACCGGGCGCTCCACGCCGTTCAGGTCGTCGTTCAGGCCGGAGGAGGCCGCCACGAACAGGGGGGCGGACACCCGGTGGAGGCGCAGGGCCCCGCTGAGCCGGTCCTCGAACAGGCGCTTGAGCAGGCCGATGGCCTTCTGGGTCTCATAGATGCTGAGCAGGGGGGAATACCCCTGGGGGATGGAAGTCTGTCCCATAGTGCAATGCTCCTTTTTCTTATCAGATGACCGCAGGGAAGCCCGCGGATTTGCAATCACGCAGGGTATTATACTCAATTTTCCGCAAAAAGGCAACGTGGGAACGATAGAATTTCCCGATTTCTCTTGCAGGTTTGTGTTATTTATGCTAGAATCCACCTGCCGCGGCACGGCGCGGCCAAACGAAAACGGAAAGAAGGAGAATCATTTTGATGCGTAACTGTGATTCGGTGTCTGGGCGCTGACCGGGAGGTCTGCGCAGTGACAGACGCGGAGCCTCCCGAAAGACATCACATCTTTTAGGAGGAACTTTCCCATGAACCGGGAGAATAAGAGAAGAACATTTGAAAAAGGATACTACAAGACACATCCCTGCCATGACACCTTCACCTGCCGCGTGTGCGGCCGCCTGGTGGTCCCCGAGGCCGCCGGCAGCGGCCACCGCAACCACTGCCCCAACTGCCTGTCCAGCCTCCATGTGGACGAGGAGCCGGGGGACCGCGCCTCCGACTGCGGGGGCGTCATGGACCCCATCGGCGTGTGGGTGCGCCGGGGCGGCGAGTGGGCGGTCATCCACCGGTGCCGCCGGTGCGGCAAGCTCAGCTCCAACCGGACGGCGGCGGACGACAACCCCATGAAGCTCATGTCGGTGGCCCTCAAGCCCCTGGCCCAGCCCCCCTTCCCCCTGGAGCACATCCAGAAGCTCACCGACCTGATGGGCGGAAGCGGCAGCATGGAGGGGTATGTTTGACTTGTTTTTGTCCAGGAGCGCCTGTATTTTTTACAGGCGCTCCTGATTTCTTTTCCGGTCCTGGGCCGGCACCCCCGGTCCGTTTTCCGCCGTAGGGGCGCACCGTGTGCGCCCGCGGGCCGGTCTGGGACCGGCCCCTACGAGGGAAATGGGGCCGTCTCTGTATCCGCGCAGGGGCGGGTGTCCTCACCCGCCCGACCGCTGGAGCGGGGCTCTGCCGCTGTCGGCGAAATGCCCTTGGGCCTGGAAGAAAACCCCGCCCTTGCCAAGACGGCTCAACTCCTTTATAATGTGATATCATCCCGAACAGGGGAGGAAACTGTGATGAAATTCATATCCTGGAACGTAAACGGCCTGCGGGCCTGTCTGAAGAAGGGGTTTTTGGACTTCTACCAGGGGGAGAAGCCCGACTTCTGCTGTCTGCAGGAGACCAAAATGGAGCAGGGCCAGGCCGACGTGGACCTGGGGGAGGGCATTTTGGAGTTCTGGAACTCCGCCGAGAAGAAGGGCTACTCGGGCACCGCCGTGTTCACCCCACACAAACCCCTGGCCGTGGCCTACGGCATGGACAAGGACCAGCACGACCACGAGGGGCGGCTCATCACCCTGGAGTATGAGAGTTTTTACCTGGTGTGCTGCTACACCCCCAACTCCCAGGACGGCCTGAAGCGGCTGGACTACCGCATGGAGTGGGAGGACGACCTGCGGGAGTACCTCGTGTCCCTGGACCGGCACAAGCCGGTGATCTACTGCGGGGACCTGAACGTGGCCCACCGGGAGATCGACCTGAAGAATCCCAAGACCAACCGGAACAACGCCGGCTTCACCGACCAGGAGCGGGAGAAGATGACCGCCCTCCTGTCCTCGGGCTTCACCGACTCCTTCCGCTTTCTCTACCCGGACGTGACGGGGGTGTACTCCTGGTGGTCCTACCGCTTCAACGCCCGGAAGAACAACGCGGGGTGGCGCATCGACTACTTCATCGTCTCCCACCGCCTCCAGGACAAAATCAAGCGGGCGGAGATCTTGACCAACGTAGAGGGCAGTGACCACTGCCCGGTGCTGCTGGAGTTGGATATTTAGACTATTTGGGGCCCCCGCGCGAGCCCAGCGCAGCGGGTCGCGTGGGGAGAGGACGCTCGCCCGCAGGCGAGCGTTTCGGAGCGCAACCGCCGCATCAGCGGCGGCTCTTAGCGCGGAGATGGAGCAAGGGAGCGGGCGCAGTTTTCGCCGTGAGGCGGAAACGGAGCTAAGCGGACTCAAGGTGAATTGGCCCAAAGGGCCAAGAGAGGGTGGCCTGGGCCATTGCGACGACGAAGCGATTACTGCCCCGTGCTGTTGGAGCTGGATCTGTAAGGGGGATTTTGCATGAAACGTGTTTTGATCGCCGGAACGGGGCCCGACCCCCACCACATCTACTCCGGCTGTGTGCTGGCCCTGGAGGCCCTGGGGCTGGAGGCCGTCCAGTCGATGGAGGCGGAGGACCTGGCGGGTTGCTCCGGTCTGATCCTCCCCGGGGGCGTGCCCGACGTGGACCCCGCCCGGTACGGGGAGCCCCTGGCGGGCAGCCTGGAGGTCACCCCGGAGCTGGATGAGCAGTACTTTTCCGTCCTGGCCCGGGCGGTGGAGCGAAACCTCCCTGTGCTGGGCATCTGCCGGGGCTGTCAGGTGATCAACGTGTACTTCGGTGGCAGCCTGATTCAGGACCTGGAGACGTCGGACATCCACCGCTTTGACCCGAAGAACGAGGTGGTCCACGACACCGCCTGCATCCCGGGCACCTTCGCCTATGACCTGTACGGGGCCCACGCCCCGGTGAACACCAAGCACCACCAGGCCGTCCGCCGGCTGGCCCCGGAGTTCGGGATCGCCCAGCTGTGGTTTGACGGCTCCATTTCCCGGGAAGCCCGGGCGGAGCTGATCGCCCAGGCCCAGGCGGGGACCCTGACGGAGGGCGCCCACCGGTGCGTCATCGAGGGCGTCTACCACCGGACCCGGCCCATCCTCGGCCTCCAGTGGCACCCGGAGCTGCTGGTGGACAAGCCCCTGGAGGGCACCGTGGACCCCATGGCGGTGTTCCGCCATTTTGCCTCCCTGCTGTAACGGGGCGGCTGATAAAACGCCAACACAATTTATCTGAAGGAGGGATCGGCCATGCGGAGAGCAGACCGGGAAGTGACGGATCGGAAGCAGCTGGAAGAAATTTTGCAGGCGTGCCACGCGGTACATATCGGGGCTCAGGATGGAGACGGGATGTTCGTGGTCCCCATGAACTACGGCTTTCACCTGGAGGGGGACCGGCTGACCCTGTACGTCCACTCCGCCCAGGAGGGACGGAAGGTGTCCGCCTTCCGGGCCGGTGGGACGGTGGCCTTTGAGATGGACGGCCAACACGCCCTGCGCACGGCGGACACCGCCTGCGGCCACAGCTACACCTACCGGAGCATCATGGGCTCCGGCCCCATCCGGGAGCTGACCGGCCGGGAGGAGAAGCGAGCCGCTCTGGGCCGCATTATGGAGCACATGACCGGGCGGGACGGCTGGGACATGCCCGACGCCTCCCTGGACCGGACGGCGGTGTTTGCCATCCAGGCGGACCAGTGGACCGGCAAGAGCAACCAGGCGGGCTGAGGGGGGCGGAAAAATGCCGGAGTTTGATCCTAGAAACTACCCCTACCCCTCCCGCCGGAACGCGGTGTACGCCCGCAAGGCCATGGCCTGCACCTCCATCCCCCAGGGGGCCCAGATCGGCCTGGACGTGATGAAGGCGGGGGGCAACGCGGTGGACGCGGCGGTGGCCATGGCCGCCGCCATGCCCCTGCTGGAGCCCACCAGCAACGGCCTGGGCAGCGACTGCTTCGCCCTGGTGTGGATGGAGAAAGAGAAGAAGCTCTACGGCCTCAACGCCAGCGGCGCCGCCCCCGCCGCCCTCAGCGCGGAGCGGGTGCGCGCCCTGGGCTTTTCTGAAATGCCCAAGGCCGGGTGGATTCCCACCCTGGTGCCCGGGGCCCCGGCGGGGTGGGCGGAACTCAGCCGCCGGTTCGGCACAAAACCCCTCCCGGAGCTGTTCGCCCCCGCCATCCGGAGCGCCCGGGAGGGGGTGCCCGTGGCCGTCAACCTGGAGCCCATGTGGGCGGAGGACTCCCAGCGCATCGGGCGGGCCATGGCGGAAAACCCCGCCCCCCACGCCTACTGGTGGGAGAAGTTCACCAAAAACGGGGAGCCCTACCGGGCGGGGGACATCTTCCGCTGGGAGGAGTACGCCCAGACCCTGGAGGAGCTGGCGGACACAAACTGCGAGAGCTACTACCGGGGCCCCCTCATGGAGAAAATTGTGGCCTTCAGCCGGGAGACCGGGGGCTACTTCTCAGAGGAGGACTTTCGTTCCTACCGCCCCATGTGGGTGGAGCCCATCTCGGTGGACTACAAGGGGTACACCGTCTGTGAGATTCCCCCCAACGGCCACGGCATCACCGTCCTCATGGCCCTGAATATCCTCAAGGGCCTGGATCTGTCCCCGGAGCGGGAGCGGGCGGACACCTACCACAAAATCATCGAGTCCATCAAGCTGGCCTTCGCGGACACCAAGACCTACGTAGCCGACCCCCGGTACATGAAAACCCGCGTGGAGGACCTGCTCTCTGAGGACTACGCCGCCCGGCGGCGGGCCCTCATCGGGGAGAGGGCCCTTCTGCCCCAGGCGGGGGACCCCTCCTGCGGCGGGACCATCTATCTGTGCACCGCCGACCCGGAGGGGAACATGGTCTCCTTCATCCAGAGCAACTACACCACCTTCGGGGCGGGAGTGGCCATCCCCGGTACCGGCATCTCCCTGCAGAACCGGGGGGCCAACTTCTCCCTGGATGAGGACAGCGACAACTGCCTGGCCGGGGGCAAGCGGTCCTACCACACCATCATCCCCGGCTTTTTGATGAAGGACGGGGAGGCGGTGGGGCCCTTCGGGGTCATGGGGGCCTTCATGCAGCCCCAGGGCCACGTGCTGGTGGCGGTGAACACCATCGACTACCACCTGAACCCCCAGGCCGCCCTGGACGCCCCCCGGTTCCAGTGGACCGGCGGGAGGCATGTCCAGCTGGAGCGGGAGGCGCCCGCCCACATCGCCCAGGAGCTCGCCCGCCGGGGGCATGAGGTGGAGATCGTCAACTCCAACCTGCACATGGGGCGGGGGCAGATCATCTGGCGGACCGATAACGGCCTTTATATCGGCGGCACCGAGCCAAGGTGCGACGGGGCCATTGCGGCCTGGTGAGGTTTTGCGGGGGGTTCGCCCTGCGGGGCGAGCTTCTTTCTGGATGCCCAGAAAGAAGCCAAAGAGGCACCAGGGGGTGGGGACAATCGGATTCGGCTCCGCCTCATCCTCCATGATCCCCACCCCCTGGACCCCCATTTACGGGGGCCCCAATTAGGCCACCTTAGCAGTCATCGCAAAGGCGCGGGCGGCTCAGCTGACTGGTTTTCCCTCGCCTTTCGCTGCCGCTCACTGAGCAATCATCGAACCCCAGGCACTCCCCTTTTGGATTGCGCCTTTGTGCGGGTGGGGCTCAATTTCGGCTCAGTGGGACGGCGGGCGGGTCCTGGACCCGCCCCTACGGAGTCCCCGGAAAGGCGTCTGCCTTTGCGCAGGGCCGGATGTTTTCACGCCCGTGCCCCGGGCGGCCCAGTGTGCCGCCCCTACAAAATACGGGGAACGCTCCGTTCTTTTCGTAGGGGCCGGTCCTAGACCGGCCCGCGGGCGGCCAAAGGCCGCCCCTACGGCGGAAAGCGGCCTGGGGGCGTTGGTTCGGCAAACCCAGGCGCAGAAGCGGAACCGCATCAGTCCCAATTTTCCTCCCGCTCAGGCCCCCAGTGGGGCCGGACGGAACCGCACCCAAGCACTCCTGATTTTGCGCGCCGGAAATGTTCTGCCCACTTCAAGGGGTAACCCCGTAACGGGGGTCCGGGGGCCGACTCCCCCTGTCAGGGGGAGATGTCGCGAAGCGACAGAGGGGGTAGGGTGGCGGTCCTATGGGCACGAAGTGCCCGTCGGCCGCGTCCCCCGGCGATCCTTTGGTTTCTTTCCCATCGCTGGGAAAGAAACTCGCCGCCCGCAGGCGGCGAAACTCCCCTGCGTACAACAAATGCAGTCCGAAACCTGCCCCCTCATCCGGCCCCTTCGGGGCCACCTGACCCTATCCCCTCTGGCCTTCGGCCATCTCCCCTTGACAAGGGGAGTCGGCCCCCAGGGGGAAGGCTTAGAAAAGGCAGACGGCGAAATTTCTCTGCGCCCATCCATTTACCAATCACTCATTCAAATATAGAAATCAAAACGACCCCAGAAAGAAGGTATGCACCATGAAAATCGCCCAACTGTTCGGAAAAGGCAAGACCGTTTTCTCCTGCGAGGTATTCCCCCCCAAGAAGACCAGCCCGGTGGACAGCATCTACAAGACCCTGGACGGGCTCAAGGACATCCACCCCGACTTCATCAGCGTCACCTTCGGCGCGGGCGGCTCCAGCAATGTGAACCAGTCCACGACGGAGATCGCCTCCATCATCCAGAACCAGTACCACATCACCGCCATGGCCCATCTCACCTGCGTGGGCTGCACCAAGGGGGAGGCCACCGAGATCCTGGCCCAGCTGAAAAACAGCGGGGTGGAGAACGTGCTGGCCCTGCGGGGGGACCGGAACCCGGACTTCCCGCCCAAGGAGGATTTCCTTCACGCCAATGAACTGGTCTCCTTCATCCACCGCCGGGGGGACTTCGGCGTGTCCGCCGCCTGCTACCCCGAGGGGCACCCGGAGAGCCCCGACCTCATTACCGACGTGCGCTATCTGAAGCAGAAGGTGGACGCGGGGGCCCAGCACCTGGTGAGCCAGCTGTTCTTTGACAACGACGACTTCTTCCGCTTCCTGGAGCGCTGCCGCATCGCCGGCATCGAGGTGCCCATCGAGGCGGGCATCATGCCCGTGCTGAACCGCAGCTCCATCGAGCGCATGGTGTCTCTCTGCGGGGCCTCCATGCCCCGGAAGCTCACCCGCATCCTGGCCCGGTACGGAGACCACCCCGCCGCCCTGCGGGAGGCCGGCATGGCCTACGCCATCGACCAGATCGCCGACCTGATGGCCGCCGGGGTGGACGGCATCCACCTGTACACCATGAACAACCCCGCCGTGGCCAAACAGATCAGCGCGAGCATCGCCTCCATCCGAAACGTCTAATTCAGATAGGAGTGATGAGATAGGAGATAGGAGTTGGCCGGAACCAGACCGTCTCCGAACGCTCGGAATATCTCCTATCTCATATCTCCTAACTCCTATCTCAAGAAAGTGTGACCCCATTGCCGATTTCTCTGACCCAAATCAACCCCGACGAGGTCCTGCGCTACATGGGCACGCCCCCGGACCAGGCGGGGGCGGACCTGCGGGCGCTGGTGGAACAGTGCGCCCGGGAGGTGATCTCCGCCGCCCGGCCCCGGTGGGCGTACCGGGTGTTTGACCTGGTCCCCGAGGAGGAGGGGGTGCGCCTGGACTGCGGCCTTCTCCTGCCTGGGGAGGACCTGAAGCGGCACCTGAGGGGCTGCCGCCGGGCGGCCCTGTTCTGCGCCACCCTGTCCGCCCAGGTGGACGCCCTCATCCGAAGGGCGGAGAGCGGAGACATGCTCCGGGCCCTGGCCCTGGACTGCTGCGCCGCCGCCGCCGTGGAGGAGGTGTGCGACCAGATCGAGGGGGAGCTCCAGGGACAGTTTCCCGGCTGCTTCTTCCCCTTCCGCTTCAGCCCCGGGTACGGGGACCTGCCCCTCACCCTCCAGGGCCCTCTGCTCAACCTGCTGGACGCCCCCCGGAGGGTGGGTTTGTGCGCCAGCAGCACCCATATTCTGACCCCCCGCAAGTCGGTGACCGCCATTCTGGGGATCGCCGGCCACCCAATCGAAGCAAACACCCGAAGCTGTGTGGGCTGTCCCGCCCACGACGGCTGCCAGTATCGAAAGTCAGGTGGACACTGTGGAATTTCTTGAACTCTTGCAAACCGGCCGCCCCGTGCTCCTGGACGGGGGCATGGGCACCATGCTCCAGGCCAAGGGCCTGCCCGTAGGGGCCACCCCCGAGCTCACCGCCCTGGAGCACCCGGAGTGGCTGCTGGACATCCACAGGGCCTATGTGGAGGCGGGGGCCCAGATCCTCTACGCCAACACCTTCGGGGCCAACCGGGAGAAGCTCTCCCACTGCGGCAGGACGGTGGAGGAGATCGTCCCCGCCGCCGTGGCCCTGGCCAAGGAGGCCGCCCAGGGGCGGGCCCTGGTGGCCCTGGACATCGGCCCCACGGGGCAGCTGCTGGAGCCCACCGGCATCCTGGACTTTGAGACGGCGGTGGACATCTTCGCCCAGGTGGTGCGCGCCGGGGCCGCCGCCGGGGCCGACCTCATCGTCATCGAGACCATGACCGACCTCCAGGAGGCCCGGGCCGCCCTGTTGGCCGCCAAGGAGAACAGCGGCCTGCCCGTGCTGGTCACTATGACCTATGAGGCCACCGGCCGCACCTTCCTGGGGTGCTCCCCCGCCGCCGCCGCCCTCACCCTGGAGGGCATGGGGGCGGACGCCATCGGGGTGAACTGTTCGTTAGGCCCCCGGGAGATGCCCCCCCTGGTGGAGGAGCTCCTCCAGTGGACCACCCTGCCCATCGTCTTAAAACCCAACGCCGGCCTGCCCCACCCGGACGGCTCCGGCTATGACATCACCCCCCAGGAGTTCGCCCACAGCCTGGCCCAGCTCACCGAGCTGGGGGTGCAGGTGTTCGGCGGCTGCTGCGGCACCACCCCGGAGTACATCGCCCTCCTCCGCCAGGCCCTGGAGGGCCGGACGGTGCGGCGGACCCCCGCAGCCGTCCCCGCCGCCGTGTGCAGCGGTATGCAGGTGGTCCCCGTCGACCGGGTGCGGGTCATCGGCGAGCGCATCAACCCCACCGGGAAGAAGCGCATGAAGGAGGCCCTGAAGACCGGGGATGTGGACTACATGCTGGGCCAGGCCCTGGAGCAGACCGAGGCCGGGGCGGACATCCTGGATGTGAACGTGGGCCTGCCCGAGATCGACGAGGCCGAGATGATGGTGCGCACGGTGAAGGCCCTCCAGGGGGTCACCGAGGCCCCCCTCCAGCTGGACTCCACCGACCCCAAGGTGCTGGAGGGCGCGCTGCGGGTCTACTGCGGCAAGGCCATCGTCAACTCGGTGAACGGGGAGGAGGCCGTCCTGGACGCCATCCTGCCCCTGGTGAAGAAGTACGGAGCGGCGGTGGTGGGCCTCACCCTGGACGAGGGGGGCATCCCCAAGACCGTCCAGGCCCGCATGGACATTGCCAAGCGGATTTTGGACAGGGCCCTGTCTTACGGCATCCGGAAAGAGGACGTGTACATCGACTGCCTCACCCTCACCGTCTCCGCCGAGCCGGAGGGGGCGGTGCAGACCCTGGAGGGCCTGCGCCGGGTGAAGACCGAGCTGGGGCTCAAGACCGTGCTGGGGGTGTCCAACATCTCCTTCGGCCTGCCCGCCCGGCCCCTGGTAAACCAGAACTTCCTCACCATGGCCATGTCCGCCGGGCTGGACCTGCCCATCCTCAACCCCAATGTGGAGTCCATGATGGCGGCGGTGCGGTGCTACCACCTGCTCACCAACGTGGACGAGAACGCCCGGGAGTTTATCGCCGCCTACGGCAACGCCCAGGTGTCCACCTCCATCACCACCACCGGGACCGCCGCCCCTGCCCCCGCCGCCGGCGGAAAGCGGGATCTCACCGAGATCGTCCTCACCGGCTTGAAGGGGGAGGCGGGCCCCGCCACCAAGGCCCTCCTGGAGACCCGGGAGCCCATGGACATCGTGGACAACATCCTCATCCCCGCCCTGGACCGGGTGGGGGCCGACTTTGAGCAGAACAAGGTGTTCCTCCCCCAGCTCATCCAGTCCGCCGGGGCCGCCCAGGCCGCCTTTGAGGTGATCCGGGACACCCTGGCCCAGAAGGACGGGGGGACGGTGAGCCGGGGCACCGTGGTGCTGGCCACCGTCAAGGGGGACATCCACGACATCGGCAAGAACATTGTGAAGGTGCTGCTGGAGAACTACGGCTACACGGTCATCGACCTGGGCCGGGACGTGGACCCCGCCGCCGTGGTGGAGGCCGCCCGGAAGTATGAGGCCCCCCTGGTGGGCCTGTCCGCCCTGATGACCACCACCCTGAAGAGCATGGCGGAGACCATCGCCCAGCTCCACTCGGCCAGCCTCCCCTGCAAGATCATGGTGGGGGGCGCGGTGCTCACCCCGGACTACGCCCAGGAGATCCACGCGGACTTCTACGCCAAGGACGCCAAGGAGAGCGTGGACATCGCCAAGCGGGTCATTGGATGATCCGCCGTCCCGGCGCGGGGGCGGCCTCCCCCCGCCCCTATATTTCAGCACAAAGCCCCTGTCCGAAGCGTGCGCTTCGGACAGGGGCTTCTTCTATGTATGCTCTGTCAGCTGGTCAGGTATCTCTATCTATCAGCTGGACTGGGTATACCGGACGGCCACCGGCAGGTCCAGGTCGTCCTCCGTCAGGTCCCGGGTGTAGGGGTTGACCAGGGCGTTCAGAGTGGGCAGAATGTCCTCCGCCTGGTAGATGTAGTTGGTGGTGCCCCCCCACTTATAGCCTTTGAGCACACCGTCTCCCCGCCCGGTGAGGCTCCCCTGCTGAACGGCGGTGGACAGGTCCAGCTTCATGGCCTGCTCGGCAAAGTAAGCCATGTCGGTGAGAGACAGGTTGGTCTCCACGTAGGAGTTGAAGATATCCAGGAAGGAAGTTACCTTGGTCAGGGAGTTCCAGGAGATCACCTTCTTAGCCAGGGTGATGAGCACCTCCCGCTGGAACTCGCCCCGCTGCACGTCGGAGTACCACTGGTTGCTCCAGTAGTTGGGGCTGCTCTCGTTGTCGTGGCGGTAGCGTACCGCCTCCATGGTCTCCTGGCCGTCCAGATGCTGATAGCCGGCGCTGAAGTGGATGTGCAGTCCCTGAACCGGGTCGTCGTAGTTCATGTCCAGGGGGATCTCAATGTCCACGCCCCCCAGCTCGTCCACCAGGGCGATAAAGCCCTTCAAGTCCACATGGATGTAGTAGTCCACCGGCACCCCGAAGGTCTGCTGGATCTCATCCATGAGCACATCGGCTCCGCCGTTGTGGTAGGCGTAGTTGAGCTTGGCCGTCTGGGTGGTCCAGGTGCGGTTCACCGCCGTGTCCCGGGGAATGGAGATCATGCCGATCTTTCCCTGGGCCGTGTCAAAGCTCACCAGGATGATGGTGTCGGTGTTGCTGCTGTCCACATCCTTGCCCAGAAGGACGAAGTTATAGACCCCGTCCCGGCGCACCAGGGCGTTGGGGTCCTCCGGGTCCGCCACGGGGAGGGCCGTATCTTCCGTGTCCGGGGCCGTCGTCTCCGACTGGGGGATGGCAGGGGGCTGCACCAGCAGCTCGTGGGCGATATAAAGTCCCACCACAATGGCGGAACAGATCACCAGAAATACGTACAGCTTGAACAGGATGCCGTGGCGGCGCTTCGGCCTGCGCCGGGGCGGGGCCTGCTGCACCCGGCGTCCGCCGGCGGCGCTTCGGCCGGAGCGGCGGCAGGCGCGGGGCTCCTCTCTTGTGCGGGAATCGACCAAGGCCGGCACTCTCCTCTCCAAAAATGAGATGATACGGTCCCAGTATAGCCAATCCGCCGCCGTTCGGCAAGAGGGGCGGGACGATATTCAAAAATTCTTAACCAATTTTCGGGCCTGGAGCACTCCCACGGGGCGGGGACGGACCGCTCCCGCGCTGGACGGGAGGGGCAGACGCCTTGGCGGCGGCGGGCGAGTGAGGCCACCTGCCCCTGCGGAGTATCGGGAAACGCGTCTGTCTCTGCGTAGGGGCCGGTCCCAGAACGGCCCGCGGGCGCACACTGTGCGCCCCTACGGTTGAAACGGCCCGCTCTCATAATCCCATCCGCCTGGCCTACGGCCAGCCCCCCTACCCCTTTTGGCCTTCAGCCATTCCCCCCTGTCAGGGGGAATCGGCCTTCCCCTAAAGGGGAAGGCTTGCGGGCGACCGCGAGGGTCGCCCCTACACAAGAAACAAACCGGGAGCGTTGGTTCGGCAAACCCAGGCGCAAAAGCGGAACCGCACCAACTCCAATTTTCCACAAACCCAGGGCCCAGTGGCCCGGAAGGAACCGCGCTCAAGCACTCCTGATTTTGCGCGCCGGAAATGTCCTGCCCACTTCAAGGGGTAACCTCCGTAAAATGGGGTCCAGGGGCGGCGAATATGAGCGCGAAGCGCTCATCCTGAGCCGCGCCCTGGCGCCTCTTTGGTTTCTTTCTGGGCGTCCAGAAAGAAACCCGCCCCGCAGGGCGGAACTCCCCCTGCCGCCCGCAGGCGGCGAAATCCCCCCTGCAAGAAACGAAACCGCTCTGTCATCGCCCCCTCATCCGTCACGGCTTCGCCGTGCCACCTTTCCCTATCCCCTCTGTCGCTTCGCGACATCTCCCCTTGATAAGGGGAGTCGGCCCCCGAGGGGAAGGCTTTTTTGGGGGGCCCTCATCCGGCCCCTTCGGGGCCGCCTTCGCCCAGGGAGAAGGCTTGGGCGGACGGCCGCCCCCGCGGCGGAAACCGGCCTCCTGGAGAGGAATCGGGAAACAGCCTCTCCCCCTCTTTTCCCGCTTTTCAATTTCCAGCTTTTGTGCTAGACTAAACGTGAGATTTTGTTTCAGCGCGACAAGAAAGGCGGGACTGAGCCATGCATGAAAAGCAGATCCGAACCATCACCGCTCTGGTGGCCGACGCCCTAACGGAGCAGAAGCTCCCCTTCGCCAAGGACAAAAAGGCCGCCCTGGAGCTGCTGCGCACCCCCGGCTGGGCGGAGGAGCTCTCCCAGCTGCTGCCCATCCGCCGCCGTCTGGAGTGCGGGGAGGTGCTGGAGGTGTGCACCCCCATCCTGCCCAAGCTCTCCCCGGTGCCCGAGGACGGCTGGCTGGCCTTCTGCTACCGGTATGTGCGCTCCATCTTATATCCGGAGGGGAACTTTGCCCCCGACGCGGCGGAGTACGAGGACGGGGCCCGGTTCTACCTCACCGTCCTCCAGGTGCTCCTGGACCAGGAGCGGGCGGTCATGCCCTTCGACCCCCTGGTGGACTTCCAGTTCCTCACCCCCCAGGAGTACGAGAGCTGCGACTGCGGCCGGGAGTATGAGCGCTTCCTCCGCCACTTCCGCACCGAGTATGTCTACGAGCTCATGCGCCTGGGCCAGGAGGTCACCCCCTTCCGGACGCTGGGCCACATCGCCGGGGTCCACTACATCGCCATGACCGCCGCCCGGGGGCTCCAGGCCGCCGGGGTGGACATCGACCTGGCCCTCATCTCGGGGGCCGCCGCTTCCCACGACATCGGCAAGTACGGCTGCCGCCCCGGGGAGCGGGTGCCCTATCTCCACTACTACTACACCGACCAGTGGCTGCTGGAGCGGAACATGGGCAATATCAGCCATATCGCGGCCAACCACTCCACCTGGGACCTGGAGCTGGAGTCCCTGTCGGTGGAGTCCCTGTGCCTCATCTACGCCGACTTCCGCTCCAAGCAGGACCGGGACGAGAAGGGGCAGGAGATCACCGTCCTCTACCCCCTGGACCAGTCCTTCCAGGTCATCCTGTCCAAGCTGGACAACGTGGACAGCAGCAAGCGCCGCCGGTACGAGTTCGTCTACGGCAAGCTCCACGACTTCGAGGACTACATGCGCTCTCTGGGGGTGGACGTGGACCTGACCGGCCGGCCGGGCACCCCCGCTCCCCACAAGGACCCCGCCCTCATGGGCCCCGACGAGACGGTGGAGGGCCTGGTCCTCCTGTCGGTGGGACACAACATCCGCATGATGCACATGCTCTCCAACGAGCGCAAGTTCGGCAACATCATCGAGGCCGCCCGCTCCACCAAGGACTGGAAGCAGCTGCGGGCCTATCTGAACGTCTTTCAGGAGTACTTCACCTACCTGTCGGTGCGCCAGAAGACCCAGGCCCTCTCCTTCCTCTATGAGCTGCTGGTCCACCGGGAGGGCGACATCCGCCGCCAGGCGGCCTACCTCATCGGCCGGATCATCGCCCTGTTCCACCTGGTCTACCGCAAGGAGCTCCCCGACGACGTGAAGAGCGACCCGGCGGCGGAGGTGCCCTTCACCCTGTGGGAGCAGTACCTGGACATGATCATCTACCCCGACCACAAGACCACCCAGCAGCAGCGCAGCCACATCAGCTACACCCTGAAGCTGGTGGTGGACGCCATGCTGGAGAACGCCCGCCCGGCGGACATTCCCCGCTTTGTGGGGGCCTTCCTGCGCTACTTCGACCGGCCGGAGGACAAGGACGAGGACACCGCCTTCACCCTGCTGGACGCGGCCCGGTACCTGCCCGCCCAGTACTTCACGCCGGAGATGCGGGGCCGGGTCATCGAGTTTGCCGGCCACTGGACCCAGTCCCGGAACCCCCGGATGGAGACCGCCGCCCTCCAGTTCCTGCGCTCGGCGGAGCGCTCCCTCCGGCGGGACGACCCCCAGCTCAAGCGGATTGTGGAGCTGGCCCGGTCCGTCCCCCCCAGCAGCCTGACCATCACCTTCCTCCAGTACCGCATCCTCCTCCGGGCCGGGGAGGACGTGAGCTACCACAAGCACGTCCTCTACGACCAGGACATCACCAGCGAGGTGTTTCTGGACAACCTGAAAAACGCCACCCACTGGGGGGTGAAGTCGGTGGGCGTGGAGTTGCTCCGGGACCAGGTGGAGCACGGCATGATGGAGCACATCCTCCACATCTGCACCCACTTCTCCAACCTCATCAAGGTGTCCGAGCGGGTGGTGGTCCGCCACGACGCCGGCGCCGCCCTGGTGCGCATTCTGCCCCTGCTGCGCCGGGACCAGCGCAACGAGGTGGTGGTGGAGCTGGGCAAGGGCCTGGAGATGGGCCAGTATGAGATCTCCAAGTACATCCCCCAGTACCTGGGCCAGGCCGCCCTGTACCTGTACCCCAGCGAGCTGGACGAGCAGGTGCTGTGGCTGAAGACCCTGCTGGGCTCCCCCAACGACTCGGCGGTGTCCGGGGCGCTGAACACCATCGGCGTGCTCCTCCAGCACTACCCCGCCTACCGGGAGCGGTTCTCCCAGTCCAGCCAGAGCTATGAGGACCGGCGGCAGGAGCTGCTGGGCCTCCTCCTCCAGGGGCTGGCCCACTACCGCCCCGCCGTGCGCCAGGAGGCCCTGCTGGTCACCGGCAACCTGCTCTTTGAGAGCAACATCCTCCCCATGGAGGAGAAGGCCCACCTGTTCGCCCTGAGCTACCGCAAGCTCCTGTTCCTGGTGGAGGAGGCCGCCGTCCAGGACGACACCATGACCTTCTTCTACCGGGCGGCCGCCCTGGCCGACATCAACCGGTTCATCTCCCTGTGGCGGCTGGACCACGGCCCCTTCTCCTTCCTGCGGCCCCAGAAGATCGCCTTCTTCCCCGGCACCTTCGACCCCTTCACCCTGTCCCACAAGGGCATCGTCCACGCCATCCGGGACCTGGGCTTTGAGGTCTATCTGGCGGTGGACGAGTTCTCCTGGTCCAAGAAGGCCCAGCCCCACCTGGTCCGCCGGCAGATCGTCAACCTGTCCATCGCCGGGGACTTCCACGTGCACCTGTTCCCCGACGAGATCCCGGTGAACATCGCCAACCCCGCAGACCTCAAGCGCCTGCGGGAGCTGTTCCCCTATCAGGAGGTGTATCTGGTGGCGGGCAGCGACGTGGTGGCCCACGCCTCCTCCTATCAGGACCCGCCCAGGGACTGGTCCATCCACTCCATGAACCATATCATCTTCCGCCGGGCGGGGGAGGCCCCCCTCCCCGACGACCTGCCCATCACCGGCAAGGTCATCCAGCTCCAGCTGCCCCCCCATCTGGAGGACATCAGCTCCACCCGCATCCGGGAGAATGTGGACCTGAACCGGGATATCTCCAACCTGATCGACCCGGTGATCCAGGACTTTATCTACCAGAACGGCCTGTACCTCCGGGACAGCCAGGACAAGCCCATGGTCAACCCCACCACCCTCACCTTCCAGTGGATCGACCAGCCCGACCAGCGGCTGGTGGAGGACCTGACCGCCGGCCGCCCCGACCGGGAGGCCATCCGCACCGGCATCCGCCAGGGCCGGGACCGGATCGTGCTGCTGCGCTCCAGCCAGGAGGGCAAGCTGCTGGGCTATGTGAGCTTCCGGTACCTGTCCGCCACCCAGCTCTTCGGCGCCCTGCGGGACACCGGCCTGGCCAACCGCATCCGCCTGCGCTCGGCGGGGACCACCCTGCTCATCACCGCGGCGGCGGCGGACACCTCCGACCCCCTGCGGGACTACCTGCATCTGCTGTTCACCGAGGTGCTGGCCCAGGCCCTCACCGACGACTGCATCTACGGGGTGTACCGCCCCTACGGCGCGCCCCCGGACGAGGCCCTCTCCGATGTGCTCACCCGCCAGGGCTTCCTCCACCGGGAGACGGACTTTAACCTGTGGGAGGTGGACATGAGCGCCCCCACCGTGCTCATCCAGAACCTGGAGACCACCATTCAGGAGCCCCTGTGCCGCAACCCCAAGGTGCTCGCCGCCATTCAGCGGGGCCACAAGCGGCTCCAGCTGGCCCTCACCAAGCTGTACCCCCGGTTCCTGGTGCTCACCCTGTCCTCGGACATCATCCACCAGCGGCTGCTGGAGATGATTACCTCCTACAACGAGGTGCCCTCCGTCCCCACCACCCCCCGGAAATTGGGGAAGAATATGTGCGTCCCCTACGGAAAGATGCTCCGGGGCAAGATCGTCCCCAACACGGTGACCAAAACCATCCACACCGACAAGGTGTTCACCCCCGACCTGTCCGAGAGCTCCATGGAGGCCTTCCCCAACTACTCCCCCATCCCCAGCCAGATCCGGATGATCAAGTCCTTCAACCGTCCGGTCATCCTGGTGGACGACATCATGCACCCCGGCTTCCGCATCCAGGCTCTGGACCCCATCCTCCGGGAGGAGAATGTGGACATCCGCATGGTGCTGGTGGGCCTGCTGTCCGGCCACGGCCGGGACCTGATGGACGCCCAGGGGCGGCCGGTGGACGCGGTGTACTACCTGCCCCGGCTGCGGGAGTGGTTCGTGGAGTCCACCCTCTACCCCTTCATCGGCGGCAACACCGTCCGGCGGTCCGCGCCGCCGGTGCCCGGCCTGCTGCCCGGCATCAACCACATCCTCCCCTACGCCTCCCCCTCCTTCCGGGGCGAGTGCAGCGAGGAGGCGGTGTTCGAGCTCTCCCGGGTCTGCCTGGAGTCCGCCCGGGACGTGATCTTCACTCTGGAGCAGGAGTACCGGGCCCTGTACGGCCGGAACCTGACCCTCAGCCGCCTGCCCGAGGCCATTATCCTGCCCCTGTGCCCCGACAAGGGCACCTGCCTGGCCTATGATCCCACCCTGGCCGCGTCGGTGTACCTGGA
>ERZ1643247.1782-NODE-1782-length-18500-cov-5.303660_pt1 | contig 18500 bp, 18 predicted proteins | sample MGYA00579264_ERZ1643247 | MGnify/ENA primary metagenome ERZ1643247 (study PRJEB29033, sample SAMEA4952262) | chicken gut metagenome | biome: Broiler Chicken; feature: Gastrointestinal Tract; material: Caecum | place: Ireland | collected 2018 | study: Broiler... | reverse complement strand
AGCTTGTCTGTTACTTTTTAAAGTAACATTTTTACCAACTTTTACTCTCTTTTAAGTTAAATCTCTGCCGATTTTTAAGCTTAAAGCTGGCTGGGGTGGCAGGATTTGAACCTACGCATGCGAGAGTCAAAGTCTCGTGCCTTACCACTTGGCGACACCCCACTATTTTCTTGAGGGTGATTTGTAGCATTTGTAAACTTATGTAGCTTACAAATGCAATGGTGGACCTTCTAGGACTCGAACCTAGGACCGACCGGTTATGAGCCGGTTGCTCTAACCAACTGAGCTAAAGGTCCACGTTTGGTCGGGGTGAAGAGACTCGAACTCCCGGCCCCATGGTCCCAAACCACGTGCGCTACCAACTGCGCTACACCCCGCCAGACTTTGCTAGTTTATAACATTATATATTTTGTGTCAAGTGTTTGTTCAAAATTTTTTAATTTTTTTGACAAAAATGTAGAAATTGCCCTTCCCTGCAAGTATTTTTTATTATATTATTTTTTAAAAACTTTGTCAACATTAATTGAAAACAAAATAATTTTTTAATTTTGTAAAAAACTCGTTTTCACTTATTGACAAATTTTAAAAATTGTTATATTCTAACATTGGAGGATTTATGATTACAGAAATTAACCTTTCTTTTAATAGATTTTTAAGATGTTTGGAAGTAACCGCCAAAGAAAACGGCAAAAAAGAAGTTTACATAAAAGAAAATGAAATTAAAAACTTTTGGCACTATAACGATGCCTTTTTAATTAATAGTGTTCTTAATATGTTAGGAGTTAGCGAACAAAAACTTAACAAAAAATATAATCACACCTATCTTGTTAGCAAATTCTTTATAAATGGCGGAGATAAAACAAGTTTAAAAATTTCTAATACTAAGGCTGGCACAATTGTTGAATATTATAACCCAGAATATTGGGGAAAGCCAGTAGAAGGCGTTGCAAATAAGTTCCCTGCCGTTATAGAACCAGTTGAAGCAATAAAGGACTTACCTATTTCTTGTGCACTTGTAAACAAAAAATACGCGCAATACTTTGTAGATAAAATTACAGCAGAAATAGAAGAGTTTACAAAAAGAAAAGCGCAGGAAATGAAAACACTTATTCACGATATAGACACACTTTACGGTTTAAAAGAAGACAGTGCAAAAATAGACCTTCACGAAGTACCAGTCACGCCAAAACAAAAGAGCAAACTTATAAAAGCTGAACAGTTAGAAAAAGTTTAAAAAATCGGCATAAGCCGATTTTTTTTACACAAACATCTTTTCGTAGACTGGCAAAATTCTTAAAATCTTATCTACATAAGCGTTTGTTTGAGAATATGGAATTTTTACTAAACTTACGCCGTCTATGGAATAACTTTCATCTTTTAGCCAAGACCTTACCACCCCTTCCCCTGCGTTGTAGGCGCAAAGCATTGTTTCCACACTGCTAAATTTTTCACTTAAATAGTTTAAATAATAGCAGCCAATTTTAATATTTATAGAAGGCTCTAAAAGCATATTTTCTGAATATTCCATTCCAAGCTCTTTTGCTACAAACTGAGCTGTTTGCGGCATAATCTGCATTAAACCTTTTGCGCCTTTACTAGAAACAGCAGTCGCTTCAAAATGGCTTTCTGCGTTTATAATACTTGCCACAAGCGCTGGATTTAAGTTGTTTAACTCCGCTTCTCTAACAATGTCTTCCCTATATTTTAGCGGATAGGTGTAGTTATAGTAGCTCTCTGCAAAGAACACACAGAGAAAGGCAAACACTATTAAAAACACAATCACTAAAATTTTGGCTTTCATTCATATATATTATGCACAAGTTTATTTTTTCTATGAAAAATTTCATTAAGTGAATCTGCAATTAGTCTTGCACAAGTTTTCACGTGTTCATCTATATTTTTTGGGCACAATACGTCTGTGAGTGGCGTTTTAGGGTTTTTGCTAACCAACATAAGCGGCACGCCAATCACCACGCAGTCCACCCCAAGCGTTTGCTTTGAAATGGGTTTGTTGCCTTCGTAAAGCGCTCCGCCTGCCGTAATGCCCGCTGTGGAAATTTGAAAGGAAGACGCAAGCCGCGTTTCGTTGTACGTTCCTAAACTATCTATAATTATAACTAAATTAGGGTTAATTTTATTGCATATAGCTTCAATAAATTCCTGTGTTTTAATGCCTGTGTTGGAGTATACGTCCGGGCTAAAAGCGCACACGTCTAAAAGCCCACGTTTAAAGCCCTTTAAGCCGCCGGTAACATAAAGATGGCTTATCACTTTGCTTCCGAGCGAATCCGCTGTAAGCTCAGGATTTCCAAGCCCTACAACTAAAATTTTGCCTTTTGGCACAATAAAGTTTTTCAAATTTCTTATAAGCAAATTTTTTGTGTAAGCTTTGCAATCTGCGCCAAGTAAGTGAACCTTTGGCGAGTTTAAAATAACGTACTCGCCTATATCTTTTTCGAGGTTATGCGCCTCTTTTTCCGTTTTAATAGATAGCTTACCTACTTCAATGCTGTAATCAAATTTATCGTTTAAATTAAAGCCGTTTTTCAAAAGTTCGGCGTCGCTTTCGTCTATCATGTCAGATTTCATACCTTTATTATGATTAAAACAAAAAAATATATGCTTTTTTCAAAAAAACAGTTGCAAAATTGCTTTAAATGTGATACACTCGACCAGTAAATATTAAAAAGGAGTAGACTTATGCCAAACATTAAATCAGCAATTAAGAGAGTTGAAGTTATAGAGAGAAATAATAAGCAAAATCGTTCTACTAAATCTGAAATAAACACTTTTATAAAGAAGTTTAAAGCTGCAGTTGAAGCAAAGAACGCAAGCGAAGCAGAAGAACTCTATAAAAAGGTATCCGGGCTTTTAGACAGTGCTGCAAGAGAGAATGTAATTCATGCAAACAGTGCAGCTAGAAAGAAAGCACACTTCTCTAAGATGTTAGACGATATGAAAAAATCTGCTTAACCTTTTTTAAAACAAAAAGCTTTGGAAAATTCCAAAGCTTTTTTATTTTATATTTACGCAGAAACCTGACGCCAGAAGTAATTGTAGTAACCAGAAGTTTCTTTGAACCAAGTTGCGTTTTGGGTTGGGTTGGAAAGGTCAACTATTGATAAGTCAGATGTAAATGAAAAGTCTGAACCTTTTTGCCAAACATAACCCGCTTGTGTATTTATAGTAAGACTTATCAGGTTAGCACAATGAGAAAAAGCAGTAGCTCCTATGCTTGTTACACTGCAGGGAAGTTCTATCCTTTCTAATAAGTTGCAACCCAAAAAGACACCAGGGCCTATAGTTGATAACTGGCTCCCTGTTTCAAATGTAACGGTTGCTAGGGAACTACAATCAGTAAAGGCATTAGGTCCTATACTTGTTACACTCTTTGGTATTTCTATACTTGCTAAGGAGCAACCTTCAAATGCATCATTTCCTATACTTGTTACATTACTTGGAATTTGTACATATGTTAATGAAGAACAATTACAAACATAGAACACAGGTGCTTAAGGCTATTGCCATTTTTGCTCTTTTCATAATTACTCCTTTTGTTTATTATTTATTTTAATGAGTCTCGCTAGCTCGGGCGGCAAGGAGATCCATTCGCGGATTGTCGCTAACGCTCGCCGCTCAGGATGACGCAGCGGAGCAAAGCCTTCGCAAGAGCCTTCGAAGACTCTTCGTTTTGGGTAAAATGACCTTGCAAAAATAATTTTGCAAGGTCATTTTACCCCCCCCGCATTTTTGTCAAGCGAATTAAAATAATTTTACAAATTTTTATATTATCATGACTTTACAATCTCATAGGGTTCTCGCCGCTTATTTTTTGCTCGCATTTGTTATAGTACATATATGCAACCTTGTCTTCTCGCGCCCGTTTTAATACAATTTGAAAGTTTTCTTTGGCGTTGTGATATTTGCCAAGATTATAATATCTTACGCCCTGTTCGAAAGTGACTTTTACGCTTTCAAGTTTTTCACGTATCTTTTTGTCGTAGCTATCTAGGCATTCAAACATGCTTAAATAGTCCTTATCTTCTAGGGTTAAAGTACCTATAAACCTGTATGAAAGCGGATATTCGTTCCTTAAACTGTTTAATGTTCGTTTTGAAAATATTATTTTCGTATGGAAAAATTTGTTTATGTTTTCCATTTTAGAAGCTAAATTCACGGTGTCTGAAATTATGGTTGGGCTTTTTCGCTCTTCTTCGCCCACCACGCCGAATACAACTTCGCCTGTATTTAAACTTATACCAACGTCCATGCTAGGCGTAGTGCTATTTTCTCTATTCTTTTGCTCTATTGCCCTAACTACTTGGATGGCACATTCAATCGCGTTTTCAGCGTGTACGAAAACAGCCAAAATGCCGTCGCCAAGATATTTATCTACAAAGCCGCCATGTTTCCTTATTAGTGGAGATACTATTTTCAAATATGAATTTATATAATTGAAATTATCTTCTAAGCTAAGCGTGCTACTTGTGGCTGTGGAATTTCTAATGTCGCAGAACATTGTGGTAACTTCCTTTTGAACTTGATTGCCAAGTTCAAGCTCTAATATGCTATTTTTGCCTAAGAACTTTAAAAATTGTTTTGGAACGAATTTTTCATACTCTAAATTTGTCTTTTTAATTAAATTTTCTTTTTCTTTATATACGTCGTTTATTTTATTTAAGCCGTGCTCAATGCCTTCAAACTGCTTGTTGCCGCCTATTGTAATTTCGTCTTTAACTCTGCCGTCGGAGAGTCTATAAACCGCTTTTTCTATCTTTTTTATTGGTTTACAAGCATATTTAAATACAATAAACAATAACACTAAATAGACAACGGTTAAAAGTATTGCCCAAATATAATTTATATTGTTTGTTTGTGAGATATTTAAAACTTGCCTTACAACTTCTATTTGAGTGTTAGAAATGTTATTAATATTGCTTACAAAATATATTGCACCGCCAAAAAGTAGCGTTAGTGGAACGGTTAAGAAAAATAGCATTCTGCTGAAATTTTGTGCTTTAATAAATTTAAAATATAGCACACCGCCGCTTACTAAACTTATAGCCATAAAGGCAAGCCCAATATAGCCCACAGCGTCAAAATTAAAATATACGCTCTCCCCTATAATAATACTATTTGACACCACGGAAAAAAGAAGCAAACTGCCAACAAAGCTGATTATAAAAATTATTAGCCAAATTTTAGTACTCTTTTTCATGCTTTTAGTTTGTTCAAAAGTTTTTTTAGTATTCTAAGAATATTAAATAATTTGGCGGAGATACTAAATTTGGAGGTTTAAAAATGGAACAAAATGAAAATTACATAAAATTTATTAATTCAATATTTCAAAATTTATCCACGGCACTACAATCTATTGAAGATATGCTGCCCAAAGTGGCGGACGAAGATTTTAAAAAGGAACTTAGCGAAGAGTATTCTAAATACGACCTTTTAAGCCGTGAATGTGAAATGCTAGCTAAAAGCGAAGGTATAAATTTAAAGGACAACAACTGGTTTGAAAAACTTAAACTTTGGGGTTCTATAAACATGGGCACAATGATGGATAAGAGTACACGAAACATTGCCCAAATGTTTTTACTTGGAACTGTTATGGGAATTGTTCAATGTTTAAAAGATTTAAAGGACTATTCAAGCGTTTCCGACGAACTTACAGATTTATGCACAAAGCTAAGTGAGCTTGAAGAAAATAACTACCAAAATTTAAAGAATTTCTTATAATACTATTTCCCTATTGACACCTAATACTTACTATGCTAAAATCATTTTATAAAAGGGGTAAGTATGGAAATAACTAATGGTGTTTTAAAAAAGGTTTTTAAGGAAGATATAAACGAAGGTACGCTTTTTGTACCAGAAGGCGTTAGTGAAATATCAACTTTGGCAATTAGTTTTTTAAATAATTTAAATACGCTAGTACTTTCTTCTAGTGTAGAAAAAATAGACGACTTTGCAATTACAAATAATGCATTTTTAACAAAAATTATGCTTTCAAAGAACATTAAATATATAGGAAATTTTGCTTTTAATAATTGCACTAATTTAAGAGAAATTTCTATTCCAAAAAGTGTTTTAAAAATTGGCGACGGAGCTTTTTTGGGCTGTTCTAGCTTAAATAAAATAGAAATTAAAGGCGCACCAGAAATTAGTAAAACAGCCTTTAAAGAATGCCCTTCTATTCAAAAAATAGTGCTTTATAAAAATTTAAATTTAAAAAATTTATTAAGTTTTGAAAATCCTGACGCAAAAATAGAATTTGAAAACGAAATTCAAAAATAATTAAATAAAAATTTTAAAAAATAAGCGAAAAATTAAATTTTCGCTTATTTTTTTATTTAATTTAATTATTAATTAATTATTAAAATAAATTATCTACAAAATCTTTGGCATTAAATTCTTCTAAATCGTTTATTCCTTCACCTACACCAATAAATACAACTGGAAGATTATATTCTCGAGAAATAGTAATCACAACGCCGCCCTTAGCTGTGCCGTCTAGCTTGGTAAGAATTATACCATCTAGGTCTACGTACTCATTAAAATGCTCTATTTGAGATAGCGCGTTTTGACCAGTGGTAGCATCTAAAACTATAAATGTATATTTATTTGCTTCCGGATATTCACGCTCTATAACACGGTTAATTTTTCCAAGTTCTTCCATTAAATTTGTTTTGGTGTGAAGCCTACCTGCCGTGTCCACTATCAAAACGTCTGTTTTACGAGCCTTGGCGCTTGTAATTCCGTCAAACACAACGGCGGCAGCGTCTGCGCCTTCTTCGTGCTTAATTACTCTCACTTTATTTCTAGCTGCCCACTCGGAAAGCTGCTCGCTTGCAGCAGCACGGAAAGTGTCGCCTGCAACAAGACAGACGTCCTTTTTTTGACTTTTAAAGTAGTTTGCAAGCTTTCCTATGCTTGTGGTTTTGCCCACGCCATTTACACCAACAATAGTAATTACAGCAGGATATTCAATTTTAAAATCATTTTCAGCCTGCATGTCTTCTTCTATAATTTCTTTTAAAAGCCCGCGAACATCTTCTGCCGTTCTTAACTTTTCCTTTCTAGCCCTAGTTCTTAACTCTTCGCAAATTTCCATAGCAGACTCTACTCCAACGTCAGAAGAAATTAATATATCTTCTAGTTTTTCATAGAATTCGTCGTTTAATTCGCCATGGCTAAACAAGGCGTCCAATTTTCTTCTAAAAGCTTCACGTGTTTTTCTTAACGCTTCAGCTATTTTTTTAAACAGCCCCACTACTTAATTCCTCCTGACCTTTAACATTCTTAACCGCTTCACTAAGCTTAACAGATACCATTTTAGAAACGCCCTTTTCTTCCATTGTAACGCCGTATAGGCTATCGGCTAGTTCCATGGTTGGCTTTCTGTGCGTGATAACTATAAATTGCGTAACCTTAGAGAAACGTTTTAAATACTGAGCAAACCTTTCTACGTTTGCTTCGTCTAGCGCCGCTTCTATTTCGTCTAATAAACAGAATGGCATCGGCTTTAATTTTAGTATTGCAAACAGTATTGCAATAGCAGTTAACGCCTTTTCGCCACCGCTAAGTAGCGTTATGTTTTGAAGCTTTTTGCCTGGCGGCTCAGCTACTATATCTACACCTGCTTCTAAAAGATTGTCTGCTTCCGTAAGTTCAAGCCTTGCATTTCCGCCGCCAAAAAGTTCGCGGAATGTGGTTTTAAAGTTCTCATTAATTTTATTGAACTGAGTTTCAAAACGCGTTGCCATTTCTGTGGAAAGCTCGGAGATTATTTGATTCAAATCTTCTTCTGCCTTGCTTAAATCCGCTTCTTGTGTTGAAAGTTCTTCATATCTTTCAAGAAGTGTTTTGCTATCTTCAATGGCGTTCACGTTAACGTAGCCAAGCTTTTGAATTTCCTTCTTTATTCTACTAATTTCTGGCATGCCTTCTTCAATGTTGAAATCTGGTCTTTTAAATTCAAGGCACGTTTGATAAGTTAAGGAGTATTCTTCAAAGATGCGTTCTTGCATCTGCTCTAAGTCGGAATCCACTTTACTTAAAAGCATTTCTTGATTATATTTCTTTTCGTTTATCTTGCTTAATTCGTCTAGAAGCACAGTTCTCTTTTCTTCAAACACTTTTAGCTCTGATTGAAGATTTGTTTTTCTATTTTCAATATCTTCCTGCTCCTGCTTTATTGAATCTAGTTTTGCTTTAGCTTCAACTGATGTGTTTGCTTCAATTTGAGCCTTTATCATAGCTTCGGCTTCTTCCACTAGCGTTTTGTTCTTTTCAAGCTCTGCTCTATTTGTATTTTCCGCTTGAAGCGTTTCTGAAATTTGAAGTTTAATTCTATTTAAATCGCTTTCAAGTGACGTGATTTCTGCTTCTATTGAAGCAATTTTAACGCGAACAGTTGTTAAATCAGAATTTAACTTTTCCCTCTGCTCTTTTAGTGCGTTTGCCTTGTTTTTGCTCTCTTGTTGATTTTCGCTTACCTTGCCTTTAAAGTTCGTGTCTATGCTCTTTCCAGAAAGCTCGCTTTCTAAGTAGTCTATTTGAGATGTAAGCTTTTCTATATCGTTTTCAAGGCTTAATTTTTCATTGTTTAACTGTGTTAAAATTAGGCCTAGCGCTTCCGCCTTTTCTCTCTCTTTTGCTTCTTCAACTTCTACGTCAGATTTCTTCGTTTCAAGTTCGCCTACAAGTTTTTTAGTATTAGATAGCTCTTCCGTAAGATTTTTAATGTATTCTGCCTTTTTAACAAGGTCTTGTTTACATTTTTCTATTTCTGTTCCAAGCGTACCTATCTCTCTTTCACGGCTTATAAGGTTAGAAGCTTCCGCCTTTTTAGAACCACCAGTCATAGAACCGGTTGGATTAACAATATCGCCGTCAAGCGTTACAATTTTAAATGAAAATCTGGTGTTTTTAGCAAGTTTTACCGCAGTTTCTAACGTGTCTACAATTACGGTAGCACCAAGTAAGTTTTCTATAACGTTTTGAATCTCAGGACTAAAACTAATAATTTCACTAGCCACGCCGAAAGAACCCTGAGAAAGTATTGCTCTTCTATCTTCCGGACTAATTCTTCTTGGCTTCATAGAAGAAATTGGAAGGAAAGTTGCCCTACCAAAACTATTTTGCTTTAAGAAATTAATTAAATCCTTAGCGCCGTTTTCATCAAAGGTGATGATGTTTTGAACGGCGTTGCCAAGAGCTACTTCTATTGCCGTTTCAAACTTTTCCGGCACTTTAATTTGCGACGCAAGCACGCCCACCATTCTAGATTTTATTCCAGAATTTTTCTCAGCTTCCTTTAAAAGTTTTTTAACGGCATACGCATAGCCTTCGTATTCCGCCTGCATATCAGAAAGAAGTTTTCTTCTATTTTCATACACCTGAATTCTAGCACTAATATTATGCTTTTCCTGCTCTTCGTCGGAAATTTCAGAAATAAGACTATCTACCCTGAACTTCTTTTCAGCATAAGCTTTGCTTACTTCTTGTTTTGTTTTATTTAACTTTTCATAAGCTTCTTTGCTAGAATTGTAGCTAGTTTCTTGTTCTTTTCTTCTTACTTCTAGGCTAGAAAGTTTTTCTTTATTTTGGCTAAGGTTTGTTTTTAATAAGTCCCTTTGCGCTTCAAAACGTGAGATGTCGCTCTTTATATCGGAAAGCTTATCTAGCTCGTTTATAATACTTTGCTGGCTTTCTTCCGCTTCATTTTCCGTTTTGGTAATTTCGTCTACTATCTTTAAATAGTCTCTACTAATTTCTTCCTGAGTTAAATTTAGCGCTTTTAAGTTTTCTTTTAGCTCCTGCGTTCTATTTTCTTTGTATTCTTTTTCCGCAGTTAGCTTTTTAATGGTGTTTTCTGAATTTAAAATTTCAAGTTCTATTTTATCGTTTTGCTCGTTTATATGGTTTATTCTTTCACGAATAAGTTTTGTTTCCCCTGCCTGCTTTTCTATGTTTACAGTAAGCGCTAAAATTTCTTCGTGGAGTTCGTTCATCTTTTTATCTAAATTTGCCACTTGCTCCATGTTGTCGGAATACTTAGCATTTAACGTAACAAGCTCTGTTTGCCTTAAAGAAAGCTCTTCTAGTATTGCGTTTAATTTTACGTTAATTTGCTCCTTTGTGGCGCTAGCATGGTCAAACTGATAAAGGTAGGCGTTTACTTCTAAATCTTTTAACACGCCTTTAAGTTCTAGGAATTTTTTAGCCACTTCTGCTTGCTTTCTAAGCGGCCCAAGCTGCCTATCTATTTCTCCTATAATATCGCGAAGACGAGTTAGGTTTTCACGCGTTCTATCAAGTTTTCTTTCCGCTTCAACCTTTCTAGATTTATACCCCGCAATGCCGGCAGCTTCTTCAAATATTGCACGTCTGTTTTCTGGCTTCGACGAGATAATCTCTTCAACTTTACCTTGTCCGATGATAGAATAACCGTCTTTACCAATACCTGAATCGTAAAGAATGTTTACAATATCCTTTAATCTACATGGATTTCTGTTTAATAAGTATTCACTTTCGCCCGAGCGGTAGAGTTTTCTTGTTATTGCAAGTTCGTCGTAATCGAAATTAAAGAACCTATCTTGGTTGTTAAAAGTAAGCGTTACTTCGCAGTAAGAAAGGCTTTTTCTCTTTTCCGTTCCGTTAAAAATAACGTCTTGCATGGTTGTACCACGAAGCATTTTAGAACTTTGCTCACCAAGCACCCAACGAATAGCATCGGAAACGTTACTTTTTCCGCAACCGTTAGGACCAACTATGGCGGTTACACCGTCATCAAACTTAATTTCCGTTTTATCTGCAAAGGATTTAAACCCCGCAATTTGTATCTGTTTGAAATACATATTTTCCCCTTTATTTAGCCTTCCTTATTTTCTTTATAATGCTTTCCGCACCCTTTTGTTCTGCTTCGTGTTTAGACGTGCCTGTGCCCGAGCCAATCTGCTCTTTATTCAAAAACACCCCAACGTTAAAGGTTGGCTTGTGCGGCGAACCTTCCTGCGACAAAAGCTTATATGTAATTTTGTTCTTCTTATCTAGGCTTTGATAGTACTCTTGAATTTGAGATTTATAATCTAAATTTTTTATAGTTTTATAATTTCCAAGCTTTAAAGTAGAAACTATAAACTTTTTAGCTTCGTCTAGCCCACCGTCTAAGTAGATGCTAGCAACAATAGCTTCAAAAATGTCTGCCTTAACCGCCTTAGTTAATTCAGTTTTGTAACTTTTGCCAAGCTTAACGTATTTAGAAATATTAAGCTCGTCAAAAATTTTATGAAGATATTGTTCTGAAACAAAGCTTGCCCTAAGCTTAGAGAGCTTGCCTTCGCCGTCTTCCACACGCTCGTAAAGAAAATCTCCTACAATAAAATCTAGAATACTATCCCCTAAGAACTCTAAGCGCTCGTAGTTTTCCTTGGAATATGAACTATGTGTTAAAGCGCGCTCTAAAAGCTTTGGATTTTTAAAAGTATAATCCTTAACTTTCTTTAAATTCTCTTTCATGTTTCCTCGCTAATTTCTAATTTAGAAAACGCTTCTTGAAATTTTGAATTTATGTTTAGTTTTGCAGAGTCATACGCAAGGTCTACGGCGTAGCAGAGCGTTTCACGTTTGGTGTCGCCATGAGATTTTATGATTAGCTTTTTTGTTCCTAAAAATGGCGAACCACCATACTTTTTATAATCCATAGTGCTTTTAACTTTTTTAAACGCACCCTTTAAAAATAGCGCGCCAAACATAGATACAACACTAGACTTTATTGCTGTTTTAATTTCGTTCATGGCAAGTTTTACTGCGCCTTCTATGCTCTTTAATGCAACGTTTCCAGTAAAACCGTCTGTAACCACAACGTCCACATCGCCGGAAATTATGTCCCTTGCTTCAATGTTGCCTACAAAGTTTATTGGCAATTTTTCTAATAGTTTATACGCTTCCTTAACAAGCTCGTTTCCCTTATGCTCTTCTGTGCCGTTACTTAAAAGTGCTACTTTTGGTCTTTCAACACCCTTTATTTCTGAGTAGTATATAGACCCCATAACTGCAAAGTGCGCAAGGTTTATAGGTTTGCAATCTGCGTTAGCGCCGCAGTCTATTAAAAGAACGTTAGTTCCCTTTTTAGTTGGCAAAAATGGCGCGAGCGCTGGGCGAGATATCCCTTTAATTCTACCAATCTTTAAAAAACCGCCGGCTAGAATTGCGCCTGTATTCCCACAAGAAATAAGTGCGTCTACACTGCTATCATTTTTCAAAATATTAAACGCTTCACCAAGCGACGTGCCTTCGCGCTTTATGGCAGTTGTTGGAGCTTCGTTAGCATCTATTACGTCAGGTGCGTCCACAATTTCAATCCTTTCACGGCTTAGTTTGTGTGTGGTAAAATATTTATCTATTTCGCCCAATTTACCCGTTAAAATTATTGTTAAATCGCTATATTTTTTAACGGATAAAACTGCACCTTCTATAATTTCCCCCGGAGAATAATCTCCCCCAAAGGCATCTATTACAATTTTCATCTTTCCCCCAAAAAAACTTAAAATAATTAACTTAATTAGTATACCAAAATTTTATTATAAAACGCAAGTTTATTCACGCTTATTTTGTCGATTAATTTAGTTTAACTAACGCGCCGTCTTTATAAGGTTCCACAATTTCCACGCTTTGCAAAGTGTTAAGTTCTACGTTGTCCGCAGGAAGATAGCACTTTACAAAATTTTCCGTATGCCCTACAAGGTATCCGTCGTGCACAGTTTCCACAAGCATTTGAAAAGTTTTTCCCGATATGCTTAAAAGATATCTCTTTTTTAGCTTTCTATTTAACTTTTCAAGTTTTTTTACACGCTTTTTAACTATTTCGCCAGCTACTAAGGAATATTTACCGTTTAAAAGCATTTTTTCTGCAACTGTGCCAGTTCTAAGAGAGTATGGAAAAATGTGCATACTGGCAAATTTTGCTTTTTTTATTGTTTTTAAAGTTTCCTTAAATTCCTTGTTCGTTTCTCCTAAAAAGCCGACTATAACGTCTGTGGTAATTGCAGGATTTTCAAAATACTTTCTAATTTTTTTTACGGATTTTAAGTATTCGCGCTTTGTATACTTCCTGTTCATGCGTTTTAGCACGGTGTTGCTACCGCTCTGCATGGATAAGTGAAAGTGTGGGCAAAAATTTTGAAGGCTTTTTGCTTCCTTTAAAAACTCGTCCGAAATAAGCCCTTGTTCTAAACTTCCGAGTCTTATTCTAACACTAAATTTGTCAAGTTCTTTCAGTAGTGTAATAAGACCACTTTTACCGTCTATTTTAAAATCGGAAAGGTTTATTCCTGTAAGAACTATCTCATTAATGTATGGTTTATCTTCGTTTACAGCGCCGGATACAAGCCCTTCAACTTCGTTTAATATGCTTACAATATCTCGGCTTCTACTTCTTCCCCTTAAATACGGAATTATGCAATATGAACAAAAGTTATTGCAACCATCTTGAATTTTAACATATGCGCGAGTGTTTGAAGACGTGGAAAGCCCAAAGTTTTCATAAGCCGTTGGAAGCGGGTCTATTTCCGCACCGTCTTCTTCTAGCTTTTCTATCAGTTTCATTTTGTTAGCAACGCCAGAAACATAGTTCACATTTTTAAGTGCGGAAAACTGAGAGTCGTCCTTCTCACTAGCGCAGCCGCAAACAAGCACTCTGGCGTTAGGGTTTAGGGCGTAAAATTTAGATATAGCCTGCCTACTCTTTCTTTCCGCTTCATTAGTTACGGCGCAAGAATTTAAAATATATACGTCTGCAATTTCTAACTCTGTGCTAACTTCATGCCCAAGTTTTCTAAGGCACTCGGCAAGCACGTCGCTTTCATATTGGTTTACTTTGCAGCCAAGTGTGTGAATACAAATTTTCATAATTTTTTCCTTTAATTGTTGGTTAAATAATTTATTACTGAAACGGCAAAAATTGGAGCCGTCTCACACCTAAGTATCCTTCTTCCTAAACTTACTTCTTTTGCTCCTGCCAAAATTAGCTTTTTAGCCTCTTCTTCTGAAAAGCCGCCTTCTGCGCCAATAATTACTGCAATGTTCTGCTGCCCTTTTACGTCGTCAAAATTCCCTTCTAAAGAATTTTCATAAGCAAAATAACACGTCTCATAATTTTTAACGTTTTCAAGTAAATTTTTAAACGTTATACACTCCTTAACGTTTAAAGGTTTACTTCTTCCGCACTGTTTACAAGCTTCTACTGCAAGTTTTTTATAGCGGTCTAGTTTTTTATCCTTTGGTTTTGCAATAGTAAAAGAGCTTTCAAAAGGAATTAAATTACTTACGCCAAGTTCAGAAAGTTTTTGAATTAAAAATTCAAATTTATCACCCTTAGGAAGCCCCATAAAAACTGTAATATTAATTTTAGGGTCGCGCATACATTTTTTTACTTCTTTAATTTTTATTTCTGCAAAGCCGTCGGCAATTCTAGTTATTTCTGAAATATATTCGTTGCCGTCGCCATTCAAACAAATTATTTCTTCTCCTACGTCACATCTTAGTACATTTTTTAAATGTTTGAACTCTTCCCCTGTAATTTTATTCGTTTTAAAAACGTCTTTTTCGTAAAATCTTTTCATGAAATTATTTTACAATATATTAGTAAAAAACACAAGAAAAAATCCCTAATTTTAGGCTGTCGAAAAACTACGCGATATTTCGTTTACTGTAAAACACCCCAAAACAGTCATTTAGGTCACTAAACTCCTGCTTTGGGGTATTTTACGAGCCTTGTCTCGCTCGGTTAAATGTACAGCCTAACAATACTTAATTATATTAATACTACTCTTTGCAAACGGCGTTAATTTGCTTTCTTAAAAGAATTTTTTTACAGTGGTCTAAAAATTCTTTTTGCTTTAAATGGTTCTCTCCGCTATTTTCAGCCATTAAAGAACATGCATAACTAAATTTTTTATAGTTATCGTTGATTTTTTCAAAAAAGTTTTCATCTAAGGAATTTATTGCAAGTAAAAATGGAACAAATTCCTTTGGAGCATATCTATAAACAACTTTTTCCGTATTTTTAATAAATACTGGGCTAAAATTGCCATTAACGTCTTCGCAAATTTCTATGTCGTTAAATTGCCCAACACCTGCTAAATTTTTAATTTCTTTATATATTTTCATAAACCTATCTCCTAGGTATAGGATATAATAAAATTAGCATTTTGTCAATAGTCAAAATTTATTTTAAGGTGCTTAAAATTCTATTTTTATAATCTTCTGAATAATGCTCAATAAGTTTTTCAAACTCTGTTTTACTTATAATGTTTTCATTAAGAAGGTCTAGTTCTAAACAGGCATAAAGGCCGCGTTTTTTCTCGTAATCTTTAACTAACGTGCTACAATCTAAAAGAGAGTCAAAAGTGCCAGTATCTAGCCACTCGCACTCACTTGGCAAGACGCAAACTTTTGCCGTTTTATTCTTAACACATTCAGTAATTACGTCTGTAAATTCGTACTCGCCGCGCGCGGATAGCTTTACGTTTTCTAGTTTTTCTTTTACGCTATTTGCACAAATATATAGCCCTGTTGAAGCAAGATTTGTTTTTGGATTTTTAGGTTTTTCTTCTATTGAAATTATGTTATTATTTTTATCACTTTCAATAACGCCAAAGCGCTCTGGGTCTGAAACTTCTTTTGCAAATAATGTAATTTCTTTATTATTATTTTTTGCTTCCAATAAATATTCTTTTATATTTGGCATTATAAAAATATTATCGCCAAATAGTAGTGTGAAATCGTCGGAACCGATAAAATCCTTTGCATAACTTATTGCGTGCGCAGTGCCAAGAGCTTCTTTTTGAATAAAAAGTTCTATTTTAAAATTAGAAAACTTATTAACAAATAAATTTTTATAACTGTCTATATCTCTTTCATTACAAACAATGGCTACTTCTCTAATTCCAAGTTTTGCCATTATAGATAGCCCGTAAAAAATCATAGGTTTATCATAAATTGGCACTAAAACTTTTCCAAAACAATCTGTAATAGGTCTGAGCCTTTTAGCATTTCCTGCTGTTAAAATTATACCTTTCATAACAACTCCAAAAATATATAACACACATTCTTTTATGCTCAAAACGTTTTTTATGTTTAAAAAATAAAAGCAAAGGTAAATTCCCTTTGCTTTTAACTAAATTTTATTACATATCTTGTGTTGTTTCAGTTTCTTTATTTTTTAAATATTTATTGTAAAAAGCCATTTGCGCGTCGTTGATTGCCGTTTCTAATTGGCTAGCATCTTCATATCTTGCTATTTCAACTGCCTTAATTCTACCTTCATTTGTTTTGCCGGCTTTTGTATCTGCTTGCATAACCCTTATTGGAAATACGGAAGCTGCGTAGTCGCTAGAACTTGCAAGTTCTAACGCTTCTTTCATAAGCATTATTTTACCATATTCTAAGCACTCTTCGCTTGGGCTTGCAACAGAAGTTTTATTAACACCATTAAAGTTCATTTCAACTATTGTAGGTCTGTGATGTTTTGGCTCGGAATAGTTTTCTTGAACATATCCTTTGAACTTATCCATACCAACTTGGCTATGGCAGTTTATTTGTGTTCTATGGTCGATGTGTGTTTCGCCATCTGGAAGTTCTATTGCCCTTTCATAGAAGCCAATGTTCTTTTGCTCTTTTGGATATTTTGAAGATATTTCCTGAGCTTTTTCTTTATATTGCGTTGCTTTTTTAGAATATTTTTTTGACTTCCTGCCTTCTTTTAGTTCAGACTTCAATTCAAAGTAGTTAGCGTAAGCTTCGTTTAAAGATATCTTTCTAAGGTCTTTAACTTTTCTCGAATCTTTTGTAGTTAAATCTGAAATTGTGTAATGCCTGTTGAAAACAAAACGCTTTTTCTTAGCAGCTTTTAAAATATGCTTTGCAAGCTTATATCTAAACTTTCTGCTATTAAGCTTCTTTTGGTTTTTAAGCATTGCCTTATTTTTATTTTGTTGCTTAGCTTTATCATAGCCTTCTATTGTTTCAATATCTTTTTTCTGTTTATTAGAAAGCCCCTTATTTCTAACAACTTTACGCCTGATAACTTCTTCCGCAGTTACAATGCCAACTATACTAAAATATACAGCTAAGTTTAATATTAGTAATATGGTTGTTGTCATATTCCCTCCAATCTTTATCTATATAATACCATAAATTCAGATTTTGTCAATAGCCTTTACGAAATTATTATCACTTTTTAGCAGATTTTGCCGGCTTTTTAGCTTTAACTTTAACCTGTTCAAAAAGCTTATTTTTCCCATCTTTCCAAAGCTTTTCTAAGTTATATTTTTCCCTTAGTGGCTCGTGGAAAATTTCAATTAAAATCTCGCCATAGTCTAAAACAACCCATTGCCCTTTTGTGAGTCCATCTTTATGAATAAGTTCTAAATTTAGCGCTTTTGCTTGCTCTATAAAACTGCTAGCTGCAAGCTTTACTTCGTCTTCTGTTTTAAACGAAGTTATAATTAAAACCTTTATATCTCTACTTTTTTGGCTTATATCAAGAGCTTCTACGTTTTTTGCTTTTAGCCCCTCTAAAATATCAACTAAATTTTTAACAATCTCTAAGTTTTCCAAATTACACCTCTTTTATTATTTTACCATTTTATATGTGTATAGTCAACAGAATAAACAAATAAAAAAGTGTCTATAATTTACACATGAGAACGTTTTTTAAAGCTTTAAGTAAACTATTTAGGCTGTTTTTAATTTTTATTATAGCACTTATTTGGTGTAGATATTTTATTGAAGACTTAACCATTTCCCTTGTAGTTACTGCGTTTATTACGCTCTTAGTAGACGCGCTTATTAGCTTAATTTTTTATAAAAAAAATAAAAAACTAAACCTTAAAAACAGCGAACTTGAAAAGGCTGAAAACTACTGCAATAAGTTTATTTTTTCAAATAAAGCCTACACTGTTAACTTTTTTTATAACCTAGCAAGTAAAAGACATAAAGCAAAAAAATATGCTAACTACATTTACTTACATGAAAATAAAGCGCTACTATATCCATATTACAAATTTGAAGAATTTAACACAGAAGATTTAATTTTAACTTATAATAGCGCGAAAAAATTAAATGCAAATAAACTAGTTATATGTGTAAATAAAATAAACGCAAATGTACTTAAAATTAGGGATAAATTAGATATAAAAATAATTATTTTAGATAAATATCAAACTTATGAAAAATTATTTAAAGAATATAATTATTTTCCACAAGAATTTATTATTAAAACATCTAAAAATTCCTTTAAAAGCCTTGTAGAATATAGCTTAAATAAAAAAAGAACTAAGGGCTATTTTATAGCCTCAATAATTCTTTTATTTTCTAGTTTTATTGTAAAATATAATATTTATTATTTAATTTTTAGTTCAATTTTACTAATATTATCACTATTTTCATTTATTAACCCAAAATTTAATAAAAAAATTGAAGATAATATTTTA
>ERZ1643247.1781-NODE-1781-length-18521-cov-11.050200_pt1 | contig 18521 bp, 15 predicted proteins | sample MGYA00579264_ERZ1643247 | MGnify/ENA primary metagenome ERZ1643247 (study PRJEB29033, sample SAMEA4952262) | chicken gut metagenome | biome: Broiler Chicken; feature: Gastrointestinal Tract; material: Caecum | place: Ireland | collected 2018 | study: Broiler... | reverse complement strand
TTCTTCACCAGATCCTCGGTGGACTGGTGGATGTGGGTGAAGCGGTTGACCCGCTTCCCGGTCAGGGGGGATACCGCGGTCATCAGATCCTGGTACTCCGGCTTCTGCGCCAGATCATAGGTCATGCGCACGCTGTTCAGCGCGGGGCGCAGGATGGGATCGTCCACAGGGTTGTCGATCTTCTTGCCGAACATGTACACCTGCATGTTCAGCTTGCGGATACTCTCAATATATTGCTCTCCGGTCATGAGTGGCATAGGTTTCATCTCCATTTCGGTATTGTCTTTACTTCCACGAAGGCCCCGGCGCGGCCTGTGCTGCAGCGCTGCTTTCCCTGCCGCAGGAATCCGAAGGGCCCCGCGCTAGGGCAGCCTCTGTGCCGTCTCCCAGCCCTCGCGGGTAGCGGCGAGAATGGTTCCGGATCCGGCGGCATCGCCGATCACCCAGGTTGGAATACCCAGTGCTTTCAGTCCGGCGGCCAGCCCGTTTTCCGGGCGGGTGCCTACAGCAGAGACTACAGTATCCACGCCGGTGATCGTATGCAGGCTGCCGTCCTGTTCATACTGTACGGTGTCCCCCTCTACCGAGACAACCCGGGCGCCGGTGTGGATTTTGCAGCCCTTTTGGAGGAGGCGCTGCACCATCAGCGGCCGGAAGGCAGACCGCTCCTCGACGCCCACCGTGTCCCCCTGCTCCAGAAGGGCAACCCGGCGGCTGCGGGGCGCCAGATCCTGTATGGGCGGCAGCAGGAAATCAGCCGTCTCACAGCCAACCAGTCCTCCTCCCACGATGACGACACTCTGCCCGGGGCAGGTCTGCCCGGCCAGGACATCCCAAGCCGAGGTCAGGCTGTCCGCCCCCTGCAGGAAGGCCGGCATGGCGGGATGGCCGCCGGATGCCACCACCACGGCATCCCAGCCCTCGCCCGCAATCTGCCCGGCCTCTGCCGCCGTGTTGAGCTGGATGTGCACACCGGCTCTCCGGCATCGCTCAACCAAGTAGCGGGTTCCTCTGGCCAGTTCCTGCTTGCAGGGGGGGAACGCGGCCAGATACATCTGGCCTCCCAGCCGGTCTGACGTCTCCCTCAGTGTGACCTCATATCCACGCTCCGCGGCGCAGGCGGCAGCAGTCAGACCAGCCGGTCCTCCGCCTGCCACCAGGAGCCGCCTGCCTCCCGCAACAGGCGGAGCCGACTGCGCCTCCCGCCCTGCCTCCGGGTTCATGGTGCAGCAGATCGTCTGATCGCTGTTTACCGAGGTGAGGCACTGGTTGCAGCCGATGCAGGGGCGTATGGTATCTGCCCTGCCATCCATGGCCTTGTTCGGAAATTCCGGATCACACAGCAGGGCACGTCCCATATAGACAACATCCCCAAAGCCCAGTTCCAGGGCCAGCTCCGCCGCCCAGGGCTCGTTGATGCGCCCTACAAAGCCCACTGGGATATTCACACACCGTCTGAGCTCCGCCGCCCGCTCCGCGTTGTAGGCCCTGGGCGCCCCCGAGGGCGCGGTGGTGGTCCAGGGCTGGTTCAGGGTGCCGTCCGACATGTGGAGCATAGCCGCGCCGGCCTCCTCCAGCCGGCGGGCGATATAACGCGCCTCCATCAGGGACTGCCCGCCAGGCTCCTCATCGGTGCAGGACATGCGGACAATCAAGGGGAAATCCGCACCGGCGCAGGCCCGGATTGCGGCAATCACCTCCAGCGTCAGCCGAAGGCGGCCGTCCACCGAGCCTCCATACTGATCGGTGCGCTTATTGGTGAGCGGGGAGAGAAACCGTCCCAGGAGGCCGTGGGCGTGACAGCAGTGGAGCTCCACTGCATCAAACCCGGCCTCCCTGGCCCGCCTGGCCGCCTGGCCGAAATCCTCCACGATCCGGGCCAGCTCCTCCTCGGATGCCTCCCTTGGCATGGTACCTACAGAACGGTTTTCCAGCGGGGAGGGGGCAATTGGAATACATCCGTCATTGTACGCCGGTGTAGCGACAGAGGAGGGATGCAGGAGCTGCACACCGATCTTGGCTCCATACGGATGAACCCGCTGCGGCAGCCGGCGCAGGGATTCCACCTGCCCATCCTCAAACAAGGCGAGGTTATGGAACGTTCCGTAGCGAGTGTGCGGTGAGACCAGAACACACTCGGTGGTCATGAATCCAACCCCGCCCTTCGCTCTGGCCTCATAGTAGGCCAAAAGAGCCTCCGTCACGCCAAAATCCGTCGTTGCCAGGTGGGTGCCCATGGGAGACATGAAAATGCGGTTTTTCACCTTCATGCCTCCGATTGTAAGCGGGGAAAACAAGGTGGGGTAAGCATTCATGATCGTCACTCCTTTAGAAAAGGGCCGCCGCACCCGCGGCAGCCCTTTTTGTCTGGGCCTGTTCGGTTTTAGTTGGCCTTCTTCTGTTCCTCTAGGAACTGCTCATAGGCGGCCTTGTACTCCGGGCGTGCCGGGGTAAAGATGTCCATCTGATAGCAGGGCTCATCGCAGTCATGCACATGGATGTAGTGCTCCACATTCGCGGGCACGGTAACCCAGGAGCCCGCCGTCAGGTGATAGGGCACCCCGTCCACATAATAGTCACACTCGCCGGAGACCACCAGGGCGATCTGCTCGTTGGGATGGCTGTGGGGACGCTTTTCATGGCCGCTGTAAACCCGGCCGATGGTGACCGTCATGGAGTCGGCGCCAGTCGCGATGACCGCCTGTTCGATTCCGGGGCGCAGGTGGCGCCAGGGCAGATTGTTCCAGTTGTTGGACTCAATGATGCTCATAGGGAGTACCTCCAGGTAAAAATAGGGGGGAATAACGGGAGAAGGGATCGGTGTGGGAGGGATCGCTGCGGATGGCTCAGGGACGTGCCGCCAGCTCACGTACGCTTTGGATGTGCTGCTTGGTCCTGCTGCAGAAGAAGCCAAGATCATTCATGCAGGTAACCAGTTGGAAGCCCTGCTTGATGCGGCGGGCGGCATCCTCCGCGGTGGCGGTGACAATGCCGGGAATGACGTTGTTCTTCTGGCAGGCTTTGAGGACGCGGTCGATGGCAGCCACCATCTCGTCGGAGTCCACTTTGTGGCTGGCGGAAGAGTCCGCCTTAAACTGAAGCCCCATATCCAGAGACAGGTCGCCAGTACCGATGAAGATACAGTCGATGCCCGGGGTGGCCGCAATGGCCTCAATGTTGTTTACGCTCTCTACCGATTCACACTGAGCGATCGTCAGGGTCGCCTCATTGGAGACCACGGTATAGTTCTCGTAGGCGCCCCAGCGGGGGCCGCGGCCGCCGTTGGCGCCCCGGCGGCCCAGAGGGGCGTACTTGAGGCAGTCCACCATGTTCTTGGCCTGGGCGGGGGTGTTTACCAGGGGGGCCATGACACCGTGAACGCCCACGTCCAGCAGGCGGGTCATCATGGGACCGTCGTCGGGATTATACACGCGAACCAGAGGGGCCATGCCGTACAGTTCGGAGGCGCGGCAGATATCCACAATGGTCTCGCAGTCTGTCTGTGCGTGCTCGCAGTCCACAATGATGAAGTCCAGGCCGTTCATGGCCAGGATCTCACAGTGGTTGGCCGAGCCGGAGGCCACGAAGGCACCCAGGGCGTAGCCGTTGGCGGCGATTTTCTCTTTGACCAGGTTGCGCATTTGCATGTCGGTGCAGTCCTTTCCGCAAAGAAATACTCAGGCGCGGACCTCCGCGTTGGGGTCCTGGGGAGCGGTCAGATCGGGCACCTCGCGTCCGCCGGCGTCCCAGTCGATGTCGAACTCCGCCTTCAGCCAGGCCTTGTACTCCTCACAGCTGGAGGAACGCTTGGGGGACATAATGTCCATCTGATAGCAGGGCCCCTGAGAGCGGTAGACATGAGCGTAGTGTACATAGTGAGGGGGCACGTTAACCCAGCAGCCGGGAGACAGGCGGTAGGGCACACCGTCCACCCAGTAGTCGCACTCGCCCTTGACAACAGTGGCAATCTGCTCGTTGGGATGGGTGTGAGGTCCGATGGGCATGCCGTTGAACATCTTGCCGATGCACATGTGCATGTTGGCGGCCTCCATGGCAAAGCACTTCATGTAGCACATGACTTTGCCGTCCACGTCTTTCTTGTGGTTGGGCATCCAGGGGAGATCGTTGTAGTTGCCGTACATGATTTTCGCCATTGTTCTGTTCTCCTTTCCATTCTCGGCGGGATGACCGCCGGTTCTGACAGATGCTTTGGGTTTGGGTTCTGCCCAATCATTAAGCAAAATTCATGCCATATAGGGACATGAGGCTGGGGGAAAGCCCAAAATCGACTGGGCGGCATGGAAAAGCGGATAAGAAGCGGGCGGGCCGAGGCATATCGTCTGACTGCCCTCACAGGGCAAAATCGATGCAAAATTGAATTAGGCAAACCAAAATTGGCTGTGGAAGCCTGTTCTGAACCAGCAAGCCCCCGGAAAGCCGCAGGATTTCTGCAAAAATGACCGGCAGATGCTGATGCAAAATTGGGTTTCCGGCACGGAGGATAATTTATTTTTGCATTAACAGCACCTGAAAACAGGGGAGTTTTCACACCTGGAAGTTGGCACCACATTTGCACTATCTTAAAGCGAACCTCTAATTTAACCGCAGGGAAAGGTGGCAGACAAGTAATATGGAACAGAAAATTGCAAAAGTCCAGCAGGGAGAGAGCAAAAGCGGAAAAACTGTGTGGTCCTTCCGTATTCCCAATAGCACCAACGACTATATTGAGCTGTCCACATACGGGTGCAGCCTCCAGGGCCTTCACGTCCACGACGGAGACGGTACCCTGCGCGGCCTTGTCCGGGAGATGGGTTCCCTGAAGGAATATGAGGCCGCTGGCGCGACTTACGCCTCCCTTCTGGGGGGGATGGGAGACGTACCGGAGGAGCTGGCCCGCCAGGTCTGGGAGGTCGCCGAGCAGGGGGATAACTATGTGTTTCTCACCTGTCAGTGCGCGCCTTCGGGGGCCGGCTGTGAGATCAAAGCCGGCGCCCGGGTGATGTGGGTCAACCTAAACCGGCTGGTGGTGGACTTTTTCCTCACTCCAGAAAAGGATCTCTCCCTCACATGGAGCAGCAAGCTGCTGGTACGGGCGGACGAGCGGGATCTGCCCGGTTACCAGATCCGGGGCTTCTGTCCGGAGGTGGCCATGCCGGGCAGGGAGGCCGCACCGGCAGCAGAGACAGAATATGCGGCTCAGCAGTTCGGTGCCGTAACGGGAGTAAGCTTTCTCCACCCGGACGACGCGGTCAAGCCGATGGCGGAGCTGGCCAATCCGGAGACAGGGATGCATTTGTCCGCCTATGGCTCCTTCCACTGCCTGCAGGCCAAACCGGTGCTTCAGCCGGGCGGTATCCAGCTTGTGCAGTGGGCCGACGTATCCCTTAAGGCCGGAGAGTCCTTTGCCGGCCGCGTCATCTATGGAATTGACTATCTGCATGCCCAGCAGGAAACCGATATCGATGAGGAGCCGAACCCCTTTTCGGCATTTGGATTTGGCCTGTAACCGAAAAAGATGCGGCCCCGCCGGATGTCCTCCGGCGGGGCCGCACCCATGTGTTCTTCTGATTGTTTCGATGCCTTCACCAGCTCGTGATGCCCAGAGCCTTGGCTTTTCGGGCGATTGTGGACTGAGTGGAACCCAATGCTTCAGCGGCCTTGTAGGTCGTCTTATATGTGGCAAGCGCTTCTGAGATCATATTGCGCTCCAGGTTGGCTACCGCCTGCTTCAATGTCAGGGGCGAAGATGCCGACGGCTCTCCCCGCCCGTCACCCATGACCGCAGCCACATGTTCTGCGGTTACAGCAGGCTGGTCGCCAATCACCACAATCCGCTCTACGGCATTCTCTAGCTCTCTAACATTCCCTGGCCATCCATATTGTTCCAGAGACAACAGGGCCTGGCGGGTAAAAAATTTGGATTTCTGATATTTTTTGTTGAATTGTGTCAGGAAGGCGGAGGCCAGAAGCGGCACATCCTCCTTTCGCTGCCGCAGCGGAGGTATCTGCAGCGAAAACACATTGAGCCGATAATACAGATCCATTCGGAACTCCCCGCTCTTGGTCATGGCCAGCAGGTCGCGATTGGTGGCTGCAATGACCCTTACGTTTACAGGGATCTGCTTGGTGCCGCCTACACGGCGGAACTCCTGCTCCTGGAGCACACGCAGCAGCTTGGGCTGGAGATAAAGAGGAAACTCGCCGATCTCATCCAGAAGAATTGTTCCGGTATTGGCCAGCTCAAACAAGCCTATCTTGGTGGATATGGCCCCGGTAAAGGCGCCTTTTTCATGCCCAAAAAGTTCTGATTCCAACAGATTTTCCGGTATCGCCGCGCAGTTTACTGTAATAAACGGCTTGTCCTTCCGCAGGCTTTCGGCGTAGATCTCCTTGGCCACCACTTCCTTGCCGGTTCCGCTCTCCCCGGAAATGAGCACGCTGGCATCCGAGGGCCCCACCACGGAGATCATCTTGCGCAGATCCACCATAGACTTGGAGCTGCCGATGAGATTCGATTCCGCCAGCGTACTGCGCAGATATTGAAGTTCCTGCTGTACCAGCCGGCTCTTCTGGGTCTCCTCTTCAATGGAATCCCGCCAATAGGCCATCAGGGTAAAATCCTGCACCAGGGTAAACACGCATATGATTTCCCCCTCGTCATCAAAAATCGGGGTGGAGGTCACCAGCACCTTGTTCAGGTCTGGAGTCTGAGTCAGCAGGGAGACCGGGCGGCCTTCCTCCAGAGCCACTATGCCGGCCGAGCGGTTTACCGCTTTTTCCAGATGCCTGTAGCTGTGCTCGGAAGGGCCGCTTGGCACATCATCATCGACGGAGAGATAGTAGTTGTTGATCTGGATGAGCTTTTCAATATGATGTCCCGTGGCCTCTTCTTTGGAAAAGCCATAGGCTGTGCACCAGGCCTCATTGACAAAACGGACTATGCCATCCGGTGTGATGATGTGAATGGGCTGGTTGATCAAGTCAGCTGCGATAAAGAGGTTCAGAAAGCGGGGATCATCCCAGCGCGTCGTTTTATCCGCCATATAAGCCCTCCGTGTCAAGTCATTTTTGCATGATTGACCCAAAAACAAATTAGATTAGACAAAGTTCCCTGATTCTGTCACTTCTGATTGCCTGCGGACATCAGACCGCGGGATGTGTTAATGCAATTTTGCATTTTTATTATAGACGCTGTCCGTGCAAAATGCAAGCCTTTGCCTGAGAATTCCCGTGTTTTCTTGGGCAAACAGACCATCGCACAGATTTGGCACAAGGATTGCTCTTAAAGACGGCAGAGTTAGGCTTTCAAAAAGATGGGAGGAGCAACCACATGCACAAGCCTCAGAAAATCTTTATAACAGCAGCGCTGACAGGCGCAGTTCATGTGCCCAGTATGAGTCCCTATCTGCCGATCACCCCTCAGCAGATCATTGATGATGCGGCTCGCGCCTATGAAGCAGGCGCAGCGGTGGTGCATATTCACACCCGCAATCCGGAAACCGGCGAACCGGATGCCAGCCTGGATTTGATGGGAGAGGTGCTGGACGGCATCAAAAAGCGGTGCGACGTGATCTGCTGCGTGACCACCGGAGCCAGTCAGCTCATGAGTCTGGAGGAGCGCCTGGCCCCCATCCCCGCCTTTGAGCCGGAGCTGGCCTCCTGCAATGCCGGGTCGGTGAACTTCGTCCTCGCCGACATTGCCAAGAAGATCCCCGACGGTTTTGGCTGGGAAAAACCCTATCTGACCCGGACCCGCGGAAACATCTTTTCCAATTCCTTTGACAGCCTGGAGCAGTATGTCAAGACCATGAACGAGCATGGCACCCGGCCGGAGTTCGAGGTGTACGATGCCGGAATGATCAATAATATCGCCTACTTTGTCCGGGAGGGCATCATCAAGACGCCCGTGTACCTCCAGTTTGTGCTGGGCATCACCGGCGGCCTGCCCGCCACCACCCAGAACGTGGTGTTCCTCTACGAGACCGCCTGCCGCCAGCTGGGTCAGTTCCACTGGTCGGTGGCCGGGGCCGGGCGGCACCAGATGGCCATGGCGGCTGCCAGCCTGTCCCTGGGCGGCAACGTGCGGGTGGGCCTGGAGGATAATCTGTATCTCACCCCCGGCGTGCTGGCCCGCTCCAGCGGGGAGCAGGTGGCGGCCGTCCGGGAGATGGCCCGCACCATGGGCCTGGAGGTAGCCACCCCCGCAGAGGTGCGCAAGCTGCTGGACCTGAAGGGTGCAGCGAAAGGAGCCTGAGATCAGATGGAGCTGTGTAAAGCGCTGGACGAAGCGGTCCAGACCTACCTGCGCACAGCCACCTTTCCGGTGGCGGTGAAAATCCTGGAGGACGAGAGCCAGTTCCCCCAAAAAGCCAGGCGGCCCCTGCGGGATCTGGGCTACCGGCTGAATCTTTGCCAGGGCATCTCTTTGGCCAGGCGGTACGGCTGGACCATGGGCTTTGGCCGTGAGGACCACGCCTGCTCCAACTCCCTGGTAATCATGGGCATGGTGGAGGTTCCGGAGTTTATTAAAAATGGCAGCATTGTGGCCGGCCCCTACACGGACACCCTGGAGCACGGGGCCATCACCCAGTCGGTCACCCCCCGGTCGGACCGACCCCTCAACGCGTTCCTGCTGGCCCCCCTGCATAAGGCGGACTTCGCCCCGGATGTGGTTCTTGTCTACTGCAATCCGGGGCAGGCGGTACGTCTGGTGCAGGCGGCCCTGTACACCACCGGCGGCACCCTGGAGTCCAAGTTCATGGGCCGCTGCGCCTGCGGGTCAGAGATCGTCACCACCCTTCAGACCGGGCAGTGCCAGCTGGTTGCCCCAGGCGGCGGCGAAAAGGTTTTTGCAATGACCGCAGATGATGAAATGGTATTCACCATTCCCCGGGAGCGCATCCAGGCCGTGATTGACGGCCTGGTGGGCACCCACAAGGCCGGGGCCAACCGCTTCCCCGCCCCGTTCTTCGGTCTTAAGGCAGAGCCTGAGTTCCCGCCGGTCTACGCAGAGCTGGAACGCTACGTGGGCCTGCGGGAGTGAAAGCAGATAAACTCCAATGTCAATCCAACCATCAATAAGGAAAGGAAGGAATAACTTATGTTTGACGAGCGCGATATCCTGAAGGGCATTCTGGACATCCATGTACATGCCGGCCCCTCTGTGGCCAACCGGCAGGTGGATGCCGCCGATATGCTCAAAGAGGCCGTAGTGGCCGGCTATCGGGGCTTCCTGGTGAAGGATCACTACTTCCCCTCCTGCATGGGGGTGAAGATGGTGCAGGAGCACTGCGACGCCCAGGGCGTGGAGATCTACAGCTCCATGTGCCTGAACAACTCCATGGGCCTGTTCAACCTGATGGCCCTGGACGCGGCTATCAATATGGGCGCCAAGATCATCTACTTCCCCACCGTGTCCTCCAAGAACCACATCGATCACCACAAGGGCAACTTCGTGGGCTCTGGCAAGATGTCCGTGCCCGAGACTCCGGTGGTCTACGTGGATGAAAACGGCGTCATGGATCCCGCTGCGGTGGAGTGCCTGAAGCTCATTGCGGAGAAGGACGTAGTGCTGGGCACCGGCCACGGAACCGCGTGGGAAATTGACCATCTGGTGGAGAAGGCCCTGGAGGTGGGCGTCAAGCGGATCCTGGTCAACCATCCCCAGTTCCACATCGGCGCGTCCTATGAGCAGATGACCAAGTGGGCCAAGCTGGGCGCCTACATCGAGATGAACGTGTGTGTGTTCACCTCCGGCTCCAAGCTGGGCAGCCTGGACGACCAGGTGATCGCCGACATGCTCAAGGCTGTGCCTCTGGAGCAGATGATCCTGGACTCCGACATGGGTCAGAACGGCAACGGCTCCCCTGTGGAGGGCATGTACCGCTTCATCCGCCTGTTGATGGACAAATTTGGACTGTCCGAGGAAGATATCAATTTGATCGCAAAAACTAACCCCGCAAAGCTTCTTGGTGTATAATAAGCAAAGATCGTTCAACCGCTCGAAGATAATTTAGGAGGTAACGAAATGAAGAAGAGACTCAGCCTTCTCCTGGCCGCCACCCTTTCCGCTTCCCTGCTGCTCTCTGCCTGCGGCGGTGGGACCGACACCCCGGCGGGCGACAGCACCGGCACCGGCGGCAATGACGCCGCCCCCGCCGGAGAGACTGTCCAGATCACCTTCGGTTCCTACGGAAGCAGCTCCATGCCCCCCGCCATGGGCTGGGAGGACGCCATCGCGTACATCGAGGAGACTTCCGGCGGCACCATTCAGATTGACTTCGTCCCCGACGGCGTGCTGGGCGGCGAGAGCGACATGATGCAGCAGACGATGGACGGCACCATCCAGTGCACGGAGTCCTCCGCATCCTCCCTGAACCTGTACACCAACCTGTCCGAGGCCTTCCAGCTGCCCTTCCTGATCACCGACTATGAGACCGAGCAGGCGGCCCTGTCCAGTGACGCCGCCCAGGCCATCTACGACCAGATCGCCGAGGATCTGGGCCTGAAGATCATCGCCTTCACTGAGAACGGCATGCGCCACTTCGCCAACAACGTGCGCCCCATCACCTGCGTGGACGATCTGTCCGGCCTAAAGCTGCGCATCGCCCCCTCCAACATGCTGACCGAGGCCATGCAGCTGCTGGGCGCGGCCCCCATGACCGTGGGCTACAACGACGTGTACTCCGCCCTGCAGAACGGCGTGGTGGACGGTGAGGAGATCAACATCACCTCTATCTATGCCCTCAAGCACTATGAGCAGCTCTCCTACATCTCTGAGATCGGCATGTATCCCTATCCCGCCTTCGTGGTGTTCAACCTGGACTTCTGGAACAGCCTGACCGAGGAGCAGCAGCAGATCATCACCGACGGCTTCCAGCTGGGCAGCGAGAACGTGTTCAACGAGCACCTCCCCAACTATGAGGAAGAGGCCCGCGCCGAGATTGAGGCCGAGGGCTCCACCGCCTTCAACGTCATCGAGGGCGACGCCAAGCAGGAGTTCATCGATATCTGCACCCCCATCTGGGACGAGTACCGGGAGAACGATCCCCTGATCGCCGACTTCATCGACTATGTGCAGTCCCTGAATCAGTAACCCCTGCAGTCAGATCCCCTGTCACTTCAACGGGGGCGCGGCCAATCCCCGCGCCCCCGTTCCCAAAGAGAGGAAGTGCGTAAATGAAAATTGTAACCAAAATTCTGGATGTGGTCTGTCTGATATTCAAGTGGATCACGGCCATCATCCTGGCCCTGATGCTCATCGCCTCGGTGGCGGAGATCATCCGCCGCTACATCATGGGGGCCTCCTTCGTGTGGGCCGACGAGTTCATCCGCTACTGCATCGTGGCCGTGGCCTTTTTCGGCGGCTCTGTGGCCTACCGGGAGGTGGGCGGCCTGGTGGCCTTCGACATGGTGCAGACTCGCCTGCACGGTAAGCTCCGCCTGGTGCTGGAGTTTGTGGTCAACACCGTGGTGCTGGGCTTCTGCTGCTATATTTTCATGAACTCGATCCACAACCTCCAGCTGCCCTCTATTTACAACCAGATCAGCATTGGACTGGGCATCTCCATGGCCATCCCCTATCTGCCCGTCACCATCGGCATGGGCATGCTGATCATCCTGGCCCTGGAGAAGTATTACACTGTATTCCAGACCTATAAGTCCGGCGGGTACGACAGGCACCCGGCCAAGAAAGAGGAAGGAGGCGCCGACGCATGATTGCTGTAGTTATTGTATTTGTCATCGCCCTGGTCATCGGCACCCCTATCTTCGCGGTGCTGGGCCTTACCGGCCTTACCCACGTGGCAACCATGGGTGTGGATGCCTACTTCAACATTGTCACCCAGAAGATTTTTGCAGGCGCCAGCGTGTCCAGCCTGACCTGTATCCCCTTCTTCATCATGGCCGGTGAGCTGATGAACGTCATGGGCGTCACCTCCAAGCTCATCGACTTTGTCCGCTCCCTGGTGGGCCACTTCCGCGGCGGTCTGGCCTATGTGGTGGTCATCGTGGCCATGATCCTTTCCGCCATTCTGGGCTCCGCCAACGCAGTGGCCGCCATCCTGTGTGCTGTGGTTATTCCGGAGATGATCCGCGACGGCTACCGGGATGACTTCTCCTCCGCCCTGGTGTGCGCCTCCGGCGTGCTGGGCCCCATTATTCCTCCCAGCGTCACCTTCGTCTACTTCAGCGTGCTCTCCGGTGTCTCCGTCACCGCCATGTTCGCCGGCGGCGCCATTCCCGGCATCCTGATCGGCCTGGGCTATATGCTGGTCATCCGCATGCAGACCAACCGGCTCAGCCTGCCCCGCAGCACGGAGCGCTTTGATCCGAAGGTTTTCCTTAAGACCTTTGTGAAGGCCATCCCCGCCCTGCTGGTGCCCGTGATCCTGGTGGGCGGCATCACCATGGGCATCTTCACCCCCCAGGAGTCCGGCGCCGTGGCCGTGGTGGCCGCTATCGTGGCAGGCATCATCTACGGCAAGTTTAGCTTCAAGCTGCTGCCCAAGGCCCTGATGAACTCCGTGCCCGTCACCGCCGGCATCTTCATCATCATCGGCTTCGGCAACATCATGGGCTGGACCATGGCCGTGGATAAGATCCCTGACAAGATCTCCAATGCGGTGTTGAGCTTCACCCAGAGCGGCGCGCTCATCATTCTGTTTATGTTCGTGGTTCTGATCATCGTGGGGTGCGCCATGGAGGCCACCGCTGCCCAGTTGATCTTCACCCCCGTGCTTATGCCCCTGGCCCAGGCCGCCGGCATGGACATGGTGCAGTTCGGTGTGTGGTTCTGCATCATGATCACGCTCGGCCTGGTCACCCCGCCTGTGGGCATGACCCTCTTTGTCACCTCCAACATTACCAAGGTGTCCCTGATTCGGATTTCCAAACAGCTGTTGCCTTTCATTGTAGTAGCATTCGCAGTGACGCTGCTTATGGCCTATGTGCCGGGAATTATCATGTTCCTGCCCAATATGCTGGGAATGACCTAATGCAAGCCGCCCCCCAGTGGTGAGGCCTCCGCATTTCAAGGCGCACTTGCCTTGCTGCGAGTGAACCGGTCCAGTAAAAATGGACAGTGACAAAAGACCCCCTGATGTAGTCTATTTCCTACATCAGGGGGTCTTGTCATGGAAAAGCGGAAATACGCACACGTCAAGTGCCGCTGCCTGAAATCAAGGCAATGCCGGCAGAGGGGGAAACCCGGCTGAAAGCTGCTGAACATTACGGCCCCAAAACCTTACGCATTGCAGTTCTTCTTAAAAAAGCGGCTTCACCACTTTTAGAAATGCCTCAAAGCCCCTCCTCCACGATCTGGGCCTTGATGAGGTTGGTGGTGCCGGACTGGCCCAGGGGCACGCCGGCGGTGATGACCACCGTGTCGCCCGGCTTGATGGCGCCCTCCTTGCGGGCCACATCCACGGCCAGGGAGAACATCCGGTCGGTGGAGTCCACCTCGCCGGACAGGAAGGGATGCACGCCCCAGGAGACGGCCAGCTGCCGCCGGGTGGACTCGCTCTGGCACAGGGCCACAATGGGACAGGCCGGACGGAAGCGGGAGATGACCTTGGCGGTGTAGCCGGAGCGGGTGGGCGCCAGGATGCACGTGGCGTTGAGATCCATGGCGGTCAGGCAGCAGGTGTGGGTGATGGCGTCGCTGATGGTGGAGATGGCGGGCAGCAGGCTCCGCTCCCGGAACCGGCCCCAGTAGTCGATGGCCTCCTCCGCCGCCACCACGGTGTCCACCATGGTGGCCAGGGCCTCGATGGGGTACTTGCCGGAGGCGGTCTCACCGGAGAGCATGACGCAGGAGGTGCCGTCGAACACGGCGTTGGCCACGTCGGACACCTCGGCCCGGGTGGGACGGGGGTTGCGGATCATGGAGTCCAGCATCTGGGTGGCGGTGATGACGGGCAGGCCGGCGCGGGTGCCCGCCTTGATCATCTTCTTCTGGAGGATGGGTACCTCGTGGGCGGGGATCTCCACGCCCAGGTCGCCCCGGGCCACCATGATGCCGTCGGAGGCGGCGATGATGGCGTCCAGGTTCTCCACGCCCTCCCGGTTCTCGATCTTGGCGATGATGCGGATGTTGTCGCCGCCGTGCTTGTGCAGCTCGGCCCGGATATCCTCCACATCGCTGGCCTTGCGGACAAAGGAGGCGGCGATGAAGTCGAACTCGTTCTCCACCGCGAACTTCAGATCCTCCCGATCCTTGTCGGTGAGGGAGGGCAGCAGGATGTGCACGTCGGGGATGTTGATGGACTTGTTGCTGGACAGGGGGCCGCCGTTCTCCACCTCGCAGTGGATGGCGTGGCCCTCCACCTTCTGAACCCGCAGCTCGATGAGGCCGTCATCCACCAGGATGCGGCAGCCGGGGCCCACCTCGTTGTGCAGATTCTCGTAGGTGACGGACACCTGGTGCTCGTCACCGGGCACGTCGTCGGTGGTAAGGGTAAAGGACTGCCCCTGAGCCAGGTTGATGGGGCCGTCGGCAAAGGTTCTGATGCGGATCTCCGGGCCTTTGGTGTCCAGAATGGTGGCCACCGGGGCGCCCAAGGTGTCCCGCACCTTCTTGAACATGGTCAGCCGGGCCAGCTGCTCGGCGTGGGAGCCGTGAGAGAAGTTGAAGCGGGCCGCGTTCATGCCGTTTCGGATGAGCTTCTGCATGGTCTCCGGATTGTCCACCGCGGGGCCCAGGGTGCAGATAATCTTGGTCTTTCTCAGGTTCATTGTCATACCTCCATAGGGTATCCACAGGTTTTATGGACTATCAAAAATACGGGGATATCATACACCATTCAGCCTGATTTGGGAAGAGTGATTTTGTAAAATTTTTAACAAGCACTCCGGCCCTTCCGGGGGAGGGCCAGCAGGCACAAAACCGTGCCCACGCAGCCGCAGAGGATGCACCCGGCCAGCATCCAGTTGGCGCCCCCGGCGTCCAGGGTCCAGCCGGCCAGCAGCCCGCCCAGCATGCCGCCCAGGCCGTTGGAGGCCACCATCATGATGGTCTGGCCCCGCACCCGGTCGGCGGGGGGCACCGACTCGTTGACGAAGTACACCGACGCGGGGGTGAACAGGCCGTAGCCCAGCATCTGCAGCGGCTGGCACAGCAGCACCCCGGCCAGGTTCCAGGTGAGCAGCAGGGCTACCCCCTTCAGGGTGCAGAACGCCATGCTCAGCACCAGGATCCGCCCGCTGCCCAGCCTCCGCAGCAGCTTGGGGAACAGGAAGGCGGCGGGCAGCTCGAAGCCGCCCATGAGGAACATGGCCAGGCCCAGATCCGCGGCGGTGCCCCCCCGGCTGAGGATCACGTTCACCAGGAAGTTGGACAGGGGGAGCACGGCGGTGAGGCCGAAGAGCACCCCCGCCAGCATGAGGGTGAACCGGGGGTTGCTCCGCAGCAGGGAGAGGGCCGACTGGGGCCGCTCCGCCGCGGCCCGGCCCTCCGCCGGGGCCTTGGGATGCCAGGTGGGGTAGGTGAACACCAGGGCGATCTCCGCCGCGGTCAGGAGCAGGAAGGTGACCAGGGTGGTCTCCACCCCCCACTGCCCCACCTGCAGGCCCAGCAGCACGCACACCACCGCATAGGCCAGGGAGCCCAGCCCCCGGCCCAGGCTGTACCGGATGGGCACGCCGTCGTTGATGAACTGCACGGCCATGGCGTCCATCAGGGGGTAGGAGGACACGCCCAGCCCGCCGATGACCACCCATACCAGGGCGGTCTGGGCCAGGCCCATGGCCGGCTCGGCCCAGTACCACACTCCGGCGGCCAGGGAGAGGGCCAGGGACACGCCCACGATGCCCTTGAGGGGCACGCCGGGGTGCCGGTCGGCAAAGCCGCCCAGCAGCGGCTGGAACACGATGCCCGCCAGGCAGCGCACCGAGGTCATCAGCCCCGCCTCGCCGTTGGTAAAGCCCCGATCCAGCAGCAAGGCGGTCTGGTAGGCCACGATGGCGGCGAACATGGCCCAGAAGCCCATCTGCATGGCGATGTAGTGCCAGTCCAGCCGCCGCAGGGAGGGGGATTTCACGGTATGCAACAGTTATCCCTCCGTCTTGTCAAACTGGAACATGTTCTCCAGGCCGGTGGTGCTGGCCGTGTAGAGGGTGAGCACCAGGTCGGGGTCGTATGCCCCGATGGTCTCCATCAGATCTCCGTCAAAATGGCGCAGATCGATGGTAATCAGCTCCGAGCAGGACAGGGACAGGAAGGGGGCCAGGGCACAGGCGAAGGAGTCCCGCAGCATGACGATCCGGGGCCCGTCCGGGTTGTTGTGGTTGGTGATGGTGGCGATGGGGTAGTCGCCCCCGGAATAGTAGGTGTAGGGGTTGCCGTTGAACCAGTCCCGCTCCGCCACCCGCTCCGGGAAGCACACGGAGGTCTCGAAGGGGCCGGTGCGGGAGAAGCCGTAGGCCTCACAGGCGTAGGTCAGATTGGTGTCGAACAGGGGGGTGTAGAGGGTGATGTCGTCCGCCCCGGCATAGAGGGAGCCCACCCGCTTGCCCTGGCTGCCCAGGAAGAAGTCCTCCAGCACCTGGGTGCTCCAGTTGGCGGGGTTGGTCAGGCCAGCGCTGGTGCGGAAGCCGTAGCAGTCCTCCAGCACGCCGGCCAGCTCCTGCCAGGCGAAGAAGGCCGCCTCCGGCTTCCAGTGGTGGTCGGTCTTGAAGAACCAGCTGGAGTAGATGCCGTTGTTCTCAAAGAGGGGGCGGAGATCCAGATAGTCCGTCCCCTGCCTGTCCAGCTCCTCCAGAAAGGCGTCGGCGCTGGCGTTGCCGCTCTCCGCCAGGGGGGCGGGCAGCAGCTGCACCCCCCGCTGGAGCTTCTGGGGGGCGCACAGATAGAGGTAGGGGATGCCCAGCTCCTCCAGCTCCCGGGCAAACGCCGCGGTATTGGCGGCATTTTCCGTGGTCTGGGGGCCCACCCATACATGGGTGCCCATGTTCACAAAGTTCAGCGCCCCGTTGGACAGCTTGGCCACCGTGTTCTCGCTCACCGCGTCCTCCACGATCCGCCGGCCGGACAGACGCTGGACGCCCCCGTAGAGCTGGATGAACCAGTGCTCCCGATCCAGATCCTGGTTGACGGCGCTCTCCGCCCCGTCCACAAAGGCCATCACGTCCCGCTCCCGGACGAAGCTCTTGAGCAGGGTCTCAAACTTTCCATCCCCGCCGAAGAAGGAGGTGAGCAGCAGCACAAAGCCCGCCGCCACCGCCAGCAGGAACACCGCCGCGGTGATGGTATTGCGTCGTCTCATGGCCGCGCCTCCTCAGAAGTTAAAGTAGATAAAGGGGTTGTAGGTGCCCTTGATGATGAAGGCGGCGGACACCAGGAACACCGCGGCCGCCCCCACGGCGTAGAGCAGATCCGTCAGGGGCCAGCCCTTTTTGGCAAGCCAGTCCCGCAGCCTGGGGGCCGCCGGCGCGGCGAACACCACCCCGGCCAGCAGCACCGTCCAGTTCTCCCGCAGATACAGCAGGGCCAGGCCCGCCCCGTCGCCGCTGGAAAAGCCGAACATGGCCTGGATATAGTGCCAGGCGGCAGGCAGGCTGTCCGCCCGGAAGATCACCCAGGCGAAGTTCACCATCAGGAGGGTGAACAGCCAGTTCAGCCACACCGGCCAGCCACGGCCCAGATGCCCGTATTTCTCCAGCACCAGCAGCACAAAGTAGAGCAGGCCCCAGGCGATGAAAGTCCAGTTGGCCCCGTGCCACACGCCGGTGAGCAGCCACACCACGAACAGGTTGCGGATGTGCTTCCATTTGGAGCTCACCCGGCTGCCCCCCAGGGGGAAGTACACATAGTCCCGGAAGCAGGTGGACAGGGAGATGTGCCACCGCCGCCAGAACTCGGTGATGGATTTGGAGATGTAGGGGTAGTTGAAGTTCTCCAGGAAGTGGAAGCCGAACATCTTGCCCAGGCCGATGGCCATGTCGGAGTAGCCGGAGAAGTCGTAGTAGATCTGCAGGGTGTAGCAGATGGCCCCCAGCCAGGCGAAACCGGCGGTGAGCCCCGTGTCCCCCATGCCGAAGGCCCGGTCGGCCACCACGGCCACCTGGTTGGCGATGAGCACCTTCTTGCCCAGGCCGGCGATGAACCGGGCGCAGCCGGCGGCGAAGTCGTCCCAGCTCTCCTGCCGGTGGTCGATCTGCTCGGCCACCGTCTCATACTTGACGATGGGGCCGGCGATGAGCTGGGGGAAGAAGGAGATGTACAGCCCCACCTTCAGGGGGGATTTCTGCACCTGGCCCCGGCCCCGGTGGACGTCCAGCACATAGCTCAGGGCCTGGAAGGTAAAGAAGGAGATGCCGATGGGCAGCTCGATGCCGGGGATGACGAAGTGTGCCCCCAGGCTGTTGAGAATCCCCAGCGTAAAAGTCAGATACTTGAATACAAAGAGGATACCCAGATTGGCCGTCACCGCCGCCACAATGGGCGCCCGGCAGGAGCGGCCCGCCCGCTTGCAGGCGTCCACCCACAGGCCGAAGCCGTAGTTGGCCAGGATGGAGGCGATCAT
>ERZ1643247.1779-NODE-1779-length-18526-cov-25.191922_pt1 | contig 18526 bp, 17 predicted proteins | sample MGYA00579264_ERZ1643247 | MGnify/ENA primary metagenome ERZ1643247 (study PRJEB29033, sample SAMEA4952262) | chicken gut metagenome | biome: Broiler Chicken; feature: Gastrointestinal Tract; material: Caecum | place: Ireland | collected 2018 | study: Broiler... | reverse complement strand
GGCATGTATTTTACGATCTCGTCCATCAGGTTGATGATGCCGCGGTTTTGCAGCGCCGAACCCGCCATCACGGGGATCGTATTCACGTTGTAAATGCCCTTGCGTATGCCGTGAATGATCTCGTCTTTGGAGAGCGCGCCCTCCTCAAAGTATTTGTCGAGCAGTGCTTCGTCGTTTTCGGCCGCCGTTTCGGTGAGGTTCGCCTGCATTTCGGCGAGCGTGCCTTTTAAATCTTCCGGAATGGGGATAGACTTTTTCTGCGCCTCGTCCGCAAAGCGGTAACACGTCTCTTTGAGCGCGTTCACATAGCCTACCATTTTGTTCCCTTCCATGATGGGGATCTGGATCGGAGCGATCTTGCCCGCATACTTTGCCGTCAGCGCCGCCACGGTGCCCTTATAGTCGGCATTTTCCTTATCCACGCCGTTGATGAAGATGACCATGGGGATCTTGGCTTTCAGGCAGGTGTCGATGCTCTTTTCCGTGCCGACCGAAAGCGTGCCCGAAGCGCTGGTTACGATGAGCGCGCCGCCGGCGGCGCGCAGCGCCTCGTTGCGCTCGCCCTCGAAGTCGTAAAACCCGGGAACGTCTAAAAGGTTGAGCTTCACGCCGTCCCACATGGTGTATGCCACGGAGAGGGAGATCGACATTTTCCGCGCGATCTCCTGCTCGTCGCAGTCGGTTACCGTGTTGCCATCGGTCACCTTGCCCAGCCGATCGGTAGACTTGCCGTTAAAGAGGATCGCCTCGCAAACGGAGGTCTTGCCCTCGCCGCTGTGCCCGATGACCGCAATATTTCTGATGTCTTCCGCCTTGATGCTCATAATTTTGTACTCCCTTATCCGCGGGTGTAAATTTGTAAAAAGCCCGCTTCCTAACTATTATATAATAAAATGCGCGCGTTTTCAATAGGTATTTGAAAATTTTTCGCAAAAAATGAAAATTTGTGCGCTTTCGCTTGCCCGTTCGGGCTTTGCGGGCTATAATATAGGGCGGGAGCAGAAAAATGGATCAGACGTATATCCGTGAGATCGCCCTGATCGGCGAAGAAAATTTCAAAAAACTGCGGGGGGCGCGCGTGGCGGTGTTCGGCGTCGGCGGCGTCGGCTCGTTCGCGGCGGAGGCGCTCGTGCGCGCGGGGACAGGCTCTTTGACCTTTGTAGACGGCGATACCGTGGCGGAGAGCAATCTGAACCGCCAGCTCGTAGCGCTCCGCACAACGCTCGGCAAAAACAAGGCGCTCGTTATGCAGGAGCGCGCGGCAGACATAGACCCCGCCTGCGCGTGCGAGGCGGTCGAGCGCTTTTATAACGAAGAAACAGCGGACGCGTTCGACCTTTCCCGCTTCGATTATATTGCCGACTGTATCGACAGCGTAAAGAGCAAGGTGTTGCTCATTACCCGCGCGCGGGCGGCGGGCGTGCCCGTCATTTCCTGCATGGGGGCGGGGAACAAGCTCGACGGCGGCGCATTCAAAGTCGCGGATATCGAAAAGACGCGCGAATGCCCCCTGGCGAAGATCGTGCGCCGCGAGCTGAAAAAGGCGGGCGTTGCGGGCGTGAAGGCGGTGTATTCGGAAGAAAAGCCCGTTTCTCCCGACAAAAGCGGCGCGGCCGCGGGGGAAAGGTTTATCGGCAGCATCTCTTTCGTGCCCTCGGCGGCGGGCCTGCTGCTTGCCGGGGAGATCGTGAAAGATCTGATAGGGAAATAAAGGTGTTCACAAAAAAAACGGCGGAATAACCGCCGTTTTTTTGTGAACTGAAATAATAACTCGCACAAGGAAAATCGCACTTTTCCGCAGCGCCACCCCTGTTTGCCAGCGCCTTGGCTTACGGAAAGGGTGAATTTGTGTGAACCCTTTTAGAATATCCCGCTGCCGTCCTCGATGTCGCCTTCGGGGGCGAGGAGCTTTAAATTGCCGTCTTTGTCTTCGGCGCAGAGGATCATTCCCTCGCTCACGATGCCGCGCAGCTTTGCGGGTTTGAGATTGGTGATCATAACGACTTTTTTGCCTACCATCTCTTCCGGCGAATAGAATTTTGCGATGCCGCTCACCACCGTGCGCGTTTCTTCGCCGATCTTCACCGTGCTTTTGAGCAGTTTGTCGCTCTTTTCCACCTTTTCGCAGGCGATCACCTTTGCGATCTGCATCTTTACCTTGGCAAAGTCGTCTATCGCGATCTCGGCGGGGTATTCGGGCTCGTGCGCCTTTTTCTGTTCGGGCTTTTTCTCTTCCTTCTTCGGCTCGTTTGCGGCGTGCATGGCGTCGTAGGCGGCCTCTACGTCTTTATAATTGCGGCGGGCGAACAGGTGCTCTTCCGCGGGGGAAACCTTCGTGCCGTTTTCGATCTGCCCGAATTTATCGAGCGAATCGTATGCGCGCAGGGGGCAGTTGAACTGCTTTGCGATCTTTTCCGCCGTTTCGGGCAGGAAAGGCTGCAAGAGGGAAGCCGCGATCATGATGCTTTCCGAAAGGTTGTACAATACGGTGGAAAGGCGGCCCTTTTTCGCCTCGTCTTTGGCGAGGATCCAGGGGGCGGTCTCGTCGATATACTTATTGCAGCGGCGCAGGAAGGAGAAGATCTCCCCGAGCGCGTCGGAAATTTTGAATTCGTCCATCTTCGCGGCAACTTTCGCGTACAGGCCTTCCGCCATGGCGCGAAGCTCCCCGTCTACGGGTTCGGCTTCGCCCTTGTCGCAAAGCTCGCCCCCAAAGTATTTCAGGCTCATCGCCGCCGTGCGGGAAACGAGGTTGCCGAGGTTGTTGGCAAGGTCGGAATTCACCCGTTCGGTGATGAGCTCCCAGGTGATGTTTCCGTCGTTATCGAAGGGCATGTCGTTTAAAACGAAGTAGCGCACCGCGTCCACGCCGAAAATTTTAACGAGCTCGTCCGCATAGATCACGTTTCCGCGCGATTTGCTCATCTTGCTCCCGTCCATCAACAGCCACGGGTGCCCGAATACCTGTTTGGGCAGGGGGAGCCCGAGCGCCATCAGAAAGATGGGCCAGTAAATGGTGTGAAAGCGTATGATGTCTTTGCCGATCACGTGCACGTCCGCGGGCCAGTATTTTTTGAAGAGCGCGTCGGAATTTCCGTCCGCGTCGTAGCCGAGCCCCGTGATGTAGTTCGTAAGCGCGTCCAGCCAGACGTATACCACGTGCCCCTCGTCAAAATCCACGGGGATTCCCCATTTGAAGGAGGTGCGCGAAACGCAAAGATCCTGCAAACCCGGCTTCAAAAAGTTGTTCACCATCTCGTTCTTGCGGGAAACGGGGGTGATGAATTCGGGGTGCTCGTCGTAGTATTGCATCAGGCGGTCGGCGTATTTGCTCATCTTAAAAAAGTACGCTTCTTCCTTGGCGGGTTTTACTTCTCTGCCGCAGTCGGGGCATTTGCCGTCTACAAGCTGCGAGGGCGTCCAGAACGACTCGCACGGCGTGCAATACATGCCCTCGTAAGAGCCTTTATAAATGTCTCCCTGTTCGTACAGTTTTTTAAAGATTTTCTGCACCTGCTTTTCGTGATACTCGTCTGTGGTGCGGATAAATTTATCGTAGGATACGTTCATCAGATCCCAGATGCTTTTTATCTGCGCCGCAACGCCGTCTACGAACTGTTTGGGCGTAACGTTTGCGGCGGCGGCTTTTTCTTCTATTTTCTGCCCGTGCTCGTCCGTGCCCGTCTGAAATCTTACGTCGTAGCCCTGGTTGCGCTTGAACCGCGCGATGGCGTCCGTCAGAACGATCTCATAGGTGTTGCCTATGTGCGGCTTGCCCGATGTATAGGCGATCGCCGTGGTGATGTAGTAGGGTTTCTTCTCTTTCATACCTGCCTGCCTTTTGCCGCGCCCGCGGCGTCTGTTTAACTCGATTTTGGTATATTATACCGCATTTTTATAATATTGTAAACAAAAAAGCGCGCCGCATTCGGCGCGCCCATCAAACATATCGCATTCCCGGGGCAAAATATTGCCCGTAAAATGGCTTTGCCGCTCAATACGGCTCCTCGTAAAACGCTTCGTCGATGTAATCTGCGTCAAAAAATTCAGACAAGGTGATGCCGATCGCGTCGCATAAAAGTTTTAACGTCGTAATCCTCGGAAAGCCGGACGTTTTGTTGGTGATGCCGTATATCGTAGAAGGCGTAATGCCTGCCTTGATGCTCCAACGCGGAATGGTGATGTTGTGCTTTTCGGAAAGTTCGTAAATTCTTTTTATCAGTGCGTCGAGAAGGCTCATAATTTTCCTCAATTTTTTCGATAAGAATATTATAGACATTTTATCTGAAAAAATCTTCCTGAAAATAAGTATTGAAAACAAGTATTGATATCCGTACTTTGCTTGACAAAAGATTTTTAATGTGATATTGTAGATATAAATCCGAACGTTTCATTTTTCAGGGGCCATATGCCCTACACACAAAACGATCTCCGATTCGGCATTGTTCGGTTGCGGGAGGTAAGCGGGCGTTTTGCGCGCTGCTGGTATCTCCTTTTCGGGTAAACCGCCGCTCTTTACAGAGCGGCGGTTTGCGTTTATGCCGTTTTTTAAGGGCATACGTTCTTATTTTGCCGCCGTGCGCATAAGATAGCCGAAAGGGGACAAGTTTATGAACGTTTTGTTTATCTCCGTGTTTGTTATATCCTCGGCGGCGGTGCTGCTGTTTTCGCCCGAGGCGTTTTTGCCCGCGCTCCTTTCGGGCGCGGAAAGCGCATTAAAGCTCGGCGCCATGCTCGCGGCGGTATATACCGTCTGGCTGGGCTTTTTGAAGATCGCCGAAGACGCGCGGCTCACGCACGCGCTCGCAAGGGGATTAAAGCCGATAACGTCGCGGCTGTTTCGCGTAAAAGACGATAAAACGCTCGGGCACATCGCCGTCAATCTTTCGGCAAACCTTTTGGGCATGGGCGGCGCGGCAACGCCTGCGGGCATTTCCGCCATGAACCTTTTGGGCGCCGCCGAGCGGCCCGACTATTCGCAAGCGATGCTGTTCGTCGTCAACTGCGCGGGCTTGCAGTTTCTGCCCGCCACGGTCATTTCCCTGCGGGAAAAATTCGGCTCAGCCTCCTCGTACGACGTGCTCGTGCCCGTCCTGCTTTCCTCGCTCCTTTCGCTTGCGGCGGGGGCTTTGCTTGTAAAGCTCGTGTACGGCAGGAAAAAGAGATGAGCGCGGCGGTCTATATCCTGCCCGCCGTATTTTTGGCGGTCATACTCGTCGCGGCGGTACGCAGGGTAAAGGTATACAACAGTTTTGCCGAGGGCATAAAGGGGGCGGTGCCGCTCGTTCTGTCGCTCTTTCCGTATATCGCCGCCATACTCATTCTGTCTTCCCTGTTCGAGGCGAGCGGGCTTTCTTCCGCGCTGGAAAAGGCGCTTTCGCCCGTATTTTCTTTTTTGGGCATACCGCCCGAAATTTCTCGGTTGGTGCTCATCAAGCCCTTTTCGGGGAGCGGTTCGGCGGCGATCCTTTCGGAAATTTTTTCCGAGTACGGCGCCGACTCTTACATGGCGCGCTGCGCGAGCGTGGTTTACGCCTCGGGGGAAACGGTCTTTTATATGTCCGCCGTGTATTTTGCGGGGCTGAAAAAAAAGACGCCCGCCGTTCCCGTGCTGATCGCGCTCGCTTCGAATTTTATCGCGATCGTGTTCGGGTGCCTTCTCTGCCGCGTGCTGTAACGGGGGCGAAAAAATGTTAATAGCTTACATTTTTGCCGAAATCAGCCGAAAAATGGCGAAAAAGTGTGAATTTCTAACAAAAATCGTTTAAAAAAATAAATTCAAAAAAATTTTAAAAAATAAAAAAAATTTGCTTTACTTTTTTCTCCGTATCGAATATAATATGCGTGTAATCAAACGAAAGACGCAAGCGCTTCCGCTTGGTTACCTTAAATAGCTCATCATTTTCCCCCTTATCATATATGGATCGGGCGCAGAACCGCAAGGCTCTGCGCCTGATTCATTTTTTTTCGGAAAAATGTTTGACGGGGGAGGTATAGGGGCATAATACATAATATCAGGCAGCATACTGCGGCGCGGTATTTCGCACGCAAAATTTCAGCGCTGCCGCAAATAAGGAGAAAAAGATGAAAAAGCTGATAACTTGTGTAATTTCCGCCGCTTGCGTATGTGCGCTTGCGCTCGGCATTGCCGCTTGCGGCGACGGCGGTGAAAATCCCCCCGCGCACACGCATGAACTGACCAAAGTAGGCGCGGTAAGCGCGACCTTTTTTGAAAACGGCAACAGCGAATACTATACCTGCGACTGCGGCAAATATTTTTCCGACAGCGAAGGGAAAAACGAAATAAAAAAGGATTCCTGGGTGATCGCCGCCGTCGGCACCACTGCCGACGCGTTCGACGCGTTCACAGTCTATAATTCGAAGAGCGCGAAGGGCGCAAAAGGGATCGTCTGCGGGCTGGATACGGGTGCGAACGCGGGGCCTGCCACCTATTTCGGCGAAGCGGACAAAAACCTCGATTGGGACGGCGGCAAAACCACGATCAGCTTTCGGCTCGATCTTTCCGCGCTCGAAGAAAACGACTTTACGATCTGGGATCTTTCCTTTAATAAAAAGGAGGGAGACGAATACAAAAACACCGCCGAATACGAGCTCCGGTTCGGCATCGCAAAGACGGCAAACGGCTTTGTTGTCTGCGACCTGTTCGTTCCCGGCGTAACTTTCAATGCCGAAACCGACCTTGCAGAGATCCTCAAAAGCGACAAAACGTTCGACGAGTCTATCGTAACCGTTTCGTTCGAAGCGGCGATCGACGACGACAACGTTTTGACCTATGCGATCACCGTCGCCGATGTAAAAATGGAGGGAAAGGGCACCTTCACCTGCGATGTCGTAGGGTTCCGCACCCTGTGGAACGCGTACCTGAACAAGGACGGCGTAGAGGCGTATAACTTTACAAAAGCATAAAAAAACGAAAGGCTCTCCGCAAGGCATGCGGAGAGCCTTTTTTCAAACGAGAGGGGAGCGGCTTTGCGGCTCCCCTCTCGTTTTGTAAAATAAGCTGTATGCGGTTACAGCCGCGGCACCTCTTCTCCGCCGCCGAAGATATACTGCGCTATTTTTACGTCGGCATTGGCGTCTTTGCAGTACCAGTCCGCGCCGATCTTTTTTGCGTAATCGGCATTGAGCACCGCGCCGCCCACCATCACGCGGCAAGCGGGGCATTCTCTGCGCAAAAGGCGTATCGTCTCTTCCATGTTCGCGACGGTCGTCGTCATCAATGCGGAAAGCCCGCAAAGCTTTATGTCCTGTTCGCGGCATACCCGCGCGATCTCTTCGGGCGGCACGTTTTTGCCCAGATCGATGACCTTGTACCCGTAGTTTTCGAGCACCGTCTTCACGATGTTTTTGCCGATGTCGTGTATGTCGCCCTTCACGGTCGCCAGAACGATCTTTCCCTTTTCCGCGCCCTCGTTTCCGCCGAGGCGCTTTTTTACCTCGTCGAAGCACAGCTTTGCGCTCTCCGCCGCCGAAATGAGCTGCGGCAGGAACAGCGCGCCCCGCTCGTAATCGTCGCCCACGGCGTTGAGCGCGGGGATCAGATAGTCGTCTATGAGCGCGAGGGGAGTAACCGTTTCCAAAAGTTTTTTCGCATGATCCGCCGCCTCGGGCAGCCCTTTTTTGATGCAGTAAAAGATGTCGCCGCTCTCCGTTTGCGCGGCGGGCGCGCCCTTGGCGCCCGTTACGCTCGTCTGCACGGTCACGGCGCCGTATTTTTCGGTATATTCGGCGCAGTTTTTGTCTTTTCCGCTGAGCGCGTTGAACGCCGCCACCGCCTGCATGTTTTCGGGGATATTCGGGTTGATGATGGGAAGATCCAGCCCTGCGAACATTGCGCCCGTCAGAAAGGCTGTATTTATGATCTGGCGGTTTGGTAGCCCGAAGGAGATATTGCTCACCCCGAGCACCGTCTTTACGCGGCGCTTTTTCTTGATTTGCCGTATCGCTTCCAGCGTTTCGTTTGCCTGCGCCTGTTCTGCGCTTACGGTGAGCGTAAGGCAGTCGATGTACACGTCTTCTTCGGGAATGCCGTATTCTTTCGCGCGGGCGATGATCTTTTCGGCGATCTTTACGCGTTCCTCAGCCGTTTTGGGAATGCCGCGCTCGTCCATCGTCAGCCCCACGACCGCCGCGCCGTATTTTTTTACGAGCGGCAGGACAGATTCGAGCACCTTGTCTTCCCCGTTCACCGAGTTTACGATTGCCTTGCCCGTATAAGCGCGCAGGGCGGCCTCTATCGCGTCCGGCTTTCCGCAGTCTATCTGCAAGGGCAAATCGCATACGCTTTGCACATGCTTTACGAGTTTGGTCAGAACCGCCTTTTCGTCCAGCTCGGGCAGCCCGGCGTTCACGTCGAGTATGTCCGCGCCCGCCTTCGCCTGTTCGAGCGCCTGCTGCGTGACGTAGCCGTAATTGCCCTCGTAAAGCGCCGCCTTCATCGCCTTTTTGCCCGTAGGGTTGATGCGTTCGCCGATGACGCGCACGCCGTCTATCGCAACGAGCCTGCGCGCCGAACACACCGCCGAGCGCCTGCGGAAGGGGGAGGGCGCCGGCGCGGTGCCGTCCGCAAGGGCGCGCAGTTTTTTGATGTATTCCGGCGTGGTGCCGCAGCACCCGCCGACGACGCGCACGCCCATGCCGAGCATTTCTTTATAGATGTCCGCAAATTCGTCCGCGCTCACGTTGTAGTTGAAATTTTCGTCGGGCAGCCCCGCGTTCGCCTGCACGATAACCGGCTTTTCCGTATTTTCGAGGATCGTTTTCACGACGGGCAGCAATTGTTTGGGCCCGAGCGAGCAGTTCACGCCCACCGCGTCCGCGAGGGGAGAGGCGGTCAGGGCAAAGCAATCGGCGGCGCACCCCGTGAACGTTCTGCCGTTCTGTTCGAACGTCATCGAGCAGAGCACGGGCAAAGTCGTCGTTTCCCGCGCCGCGAGCAGCGCCGCTTTGAGTTCGGCAAGGTCGGTCATCGTCTCGATGAGTATGAGGTCTGCGCCCTTGCCCGCCTGCATCTGCCGCGCGAAAATTTCGTATGCTTCGCCGAAGGTAAGGCTGCCCATGGGTTCCAGAAGCTGACCGACGGGGCCGATGTCGAGCGCCACGAATCTGCCGCCCGCCTCTTTCCGCGCGATGTCTACGGCGGCTTTGATGAGCTTTTCGGAAAGCGCGGCGCTTCCCGTCTTTTTTTCGTTCGCGCCAAAGGTGTTCGCCGTGATCACGTCTGCGCCCGCCTTTGCGTATGCGCGGTGGATTTCGGCGATCAGTTCGGGGCGTTCAAGGTTCAAAAGTTCGGGCACGGTGCCGATGTTTTTCGCGCTTTTTTGCAGCATCGTGCCGAACGCGCCGTCGAACACGACGATATGTTCTTTTAAATAAGAGAGAAAATCCATGGTCTATTCCCCTTTGCGGAAGGCGCAGGCTGTGTTTTTGCACCCGCCGCACTTGTGTCCGCAGCCGCCCTGCGGCCTTTCGCCCGCGGGTTCCTGCGTGATGCCCGCAAGGGCGGTGATCGACTTTCTCGGCGTGAGCAGATAGTTCTCGTCGCAGCAGAGCCCGATGCGCGTGTCCGTTTTCAAGATCTTGCAAAGCTCCCGCTGCGCTTCGAGGGGGAAGTCTCCGTACCCGCAGGAAAAGCGGGCGGTGAGCTTTTTGCCGCAGCTCTTTTCGAGGTCGGCGCACACGTCGTCGGCATAGCTCTCCACGGCGCAGGAGGCGGCGGTATCGAACAAAAGCGCTTCGTTCGCGCTCTTTGCCGAAAGGCGCATGAGTTCGCGCTCCGCGCCGACGCCTATGGTCATCGCCATGAGGTATACCTCTTTACAGCCCGCAAGGTGCTTTTTGATGTCGTCGCCTTCCAGATAAAACCCTGTGCCGCCGAGGGTAAAGTCGCCGTGCAGTGCGAGGCGCATCACCACCGAGCGCGGCTCCGCCGTATCTAGGCAGCGCTTTGCCGCTTCGTCCAGCTTGTATTGCAGCGCTTCGTCTATCTCCTGCCCTTTCCAGCCGAGGTAGCGCAAAAGCTCGTTGTTTTCGATCTCCATATCTATATTTTCGCGCAGAACGCGTGCTCCTTTATAATATTCGGTATATAAGTTGGAGGGGAAAAGAGCGGCGCGCGCAAAAGGATTTGCGGCGGGTCATCCCCCGTTCACTTCGTTGAGAATGTGTTTTACGCTCTCGGTGATGCGTTCGGCAACGTAAGCGTTGTTCATCACGTAAAGGTGTATGCCCTGCACCCCCGCGGATAAGAGATCCACGATCTGCGAAACGGCGTACGCGATGCCCGCCTCCATCAGCGCGTCGGGCTTGTCGTAAAAGCGCGAGATCATGCGCGAGATCTTTGCGGGGATCTTCGCGCCCGAAAGGGCGATCGTCCTGTCTACGTGCGCCTTTTTGACGAGCGGCATGATGCCCGCCTGCACGGGCACGTCTATCCCCGCGAGCGCGAGCATGTCGCGGAAGCGGAAAAAGTCTTCGTTGTCGTAAAACAGCTGGGTGTTCAGGTGGGTCACGCCCGCGTCCGCCTTCTTTTTGAGGTTGCGTATGTCGGTGAGGATATCGGGGCTTTCCGGGTGCCCTTCGGGATAGCATGCGCCGGCTATGTCGAACTTGCCGCCGCCCCATTGGCGGATAAAGGAGACCAGGTCGGAGGCGTGCGCAAAATCTTTTGACTCCTGCGCCCCCGCGATGCGGTCGCCGCGCAGCGCTAAAACGTTATAAATCTTATTTTCGGAAAGCTCGGCGAGGGTGCGCGCCACGTCTGATTTAGACGAATTGATGCACGTTACGTGCGCGAGCGGCTCCACGCCGTTTTTCTGCACGAGCTTTGCGATCTCCGCCGTGCGCGAGTTGCCCGTGCCGCCCGCGCTGCACGTTACGGAAATATAGTCGGGCGAAAGCGCCGCAAGCTTTTCTATCGTGTCGGAAACGGCGGCAACGTCTGCCGTGGGCTTGGGCGGGAATATTTCAAAGGAATACACCGCCTTTTTCTTTTTGAACAAATCGGAAATGATCATAACAGCCTCCGCCCGCTTTTTGCGGGTCGTTTTATAGGGATATTATACTATTTTTGTCGGAAATGCGCAAACAAATCGGGCGGGTCAAAAAAAAGCGTTCTTAACCCGCGGGGGTTTGCATAAATTAGAATATATCCCGAAAACGGAGGAGGCTATTATGAGCGAAAACATCGATTATGCAGAAATGCTCGAAATACCCGTAAATACTCTCAACGTGGTAAAAAAGAAGGGCAGGAAGAAAAAGGAGGAAGATCTCAAAGATCGCGCCGTGCGCGAGGTGAACGAACGCATGGAGGAGAACCGCCGGGAAGAGCCCGTGCTGAACGAGGCTGCGCCGGAGTCTGCGCAGGAGCGCGTTGCCGAAAGCGAGGACATCACCGATTATTCCTCCGAACCCGAGCAAAAACCGCAGAAAAAGTTTTTCGACAGCCGCGTGCTGATCGCGGAATTTGCGGCGGTGTGCGCTTTGGTCGCGCTCATACTGCTCACGAATATCTTTATGCCGAACAGCGCCATCAACACGTTCTTCGCGGGGCTTACCGAGCCGCAGGAGACCGTTTACGAAGACGACAGAACGTACTCCGAACTCACCCTCGGCAGCGTCGTTTCCGAAGACATCGCCTGTACCGTAACGGACGGCGTGCTCACCTTTACGGGCGAGTGCAGCGTGTATGCGCCCTACGGCGGCACCGTGCAGAGCGTGGCGGAAACGGACGGCGTGTATACGGTGGAGATCGAGCACACCGCTTCCTTTACGTCCGTCATAACGGGGCTTTCCTCCGTGTACTGGGCGGCGGGCGATACGGTGTATTCCACCATTCCCGTGGGGTACAGCGACGGCGCCGGAGAGGTGAGCGTGCGCATGTACGACGGCGGATCTCTGATCAGCGCCTATTCCGTCAACGAGGAAAACGACATTGTTTGGAACGTGTAAGCGTTTTTTTCAAAAAATAATGGGGCGGATCCGCTTTGCGGTACATCCGCTCTTTCTTTTGTTCGGAATATATTACGCGGTAACGGGCAGGGTGTTTCTCTTTCTCGTGTCTACGCTCGTCGCGCTCATGCACGAATGCGGGCACGCCTTCGCCGCCGCCCGCTTCGGTTATCGGCTGGATAAAGTCGTGCTCATGCCCTACGGCGCGCTCATTTCGGGAGATATAGAGGGGATAGGGCTCAAAGACGAGATCGCGGTCGCCCTTGCCGGGCCGCTCGTAAACGCGGCCACCGCCGTCTTTTTCGTCGCGCTGTGGTGGTTTTTTCCGGAAACGTACCCGTATACGGACGTCGCCGCCTATTCGAGCGCCGCGATCGCCGCCGTCAACCTCATTCCCGCTTATCCGCTCGACGGCGGCCGCATTCTGTATTGCGCCGTCGCGCAGAAAAAGGGGGAAAAATTCGCGGGGAAGCTCGCGCGAGGCATGGGGCTCGCGTTCGGCGCGCTGCTTTCGGCGCTGTTCGTGTACGGCTGTTTTTTCGTGTCCGTCAACTTTACCGTTCTCTTTTTTTCCGCCTTTTTGTTTGCGGGCGCGCTCGGAGGCAAAGACCGCGCGTATCTGCGTATCCGCGCCGACTATTCGCGCGAAATGAATAAGGGGTTGGAGGTAAAGCGCATAGCCGTGCGGACGGATTGTACGATCAAAAAAATGCTTTCCTTTCTGCGCCGGGGCAAATACGCGGAGTTTATCGTTTACGATGAGAACGGCGAATACGTCGGAGAAGTTTCCGAGGAGGAATTTGCCAAGATACTCGAAAAAGCGAGCCTTTATGCGCCGATCGGCGAATATTTTTTATAAAAATAGAGTTTTTTATACGTTTTTTCACCGTTTATTCACTTTCGCTTGCAAAGTAAACGTTTATATGCTAAAATAAAACGGTATAATTATTCATTGTCGTAATTATTTTGGCAGTGAGCGCGCCTGCCGCGCACGCTGCGGCAGGTTTATATATATGCAGAAGAATATGTATTTCGACTACTTCGGAGGAGACTGCTTTGCCGCCGTCACCGAAGGGGATACGCTCGTCGAATTTCATCTCGATTCCGCGAACGCGTCAGACATTTCCGGCAATATCTATAAGGGCCGCGTCGTGAACGTTCTTGAAGGCATGCAGGCGGCGTTTGTCCAGTTCGGCCAGGCAAAAAACGGATACCTCGCCGCGGGAGACATACCCGCCGCGGAGGGGGCGCACGTTTCCGAACGCCTCAACGTGAACGTCGGAGACGAGGTGATGGTGCAGGTCCTGAAATCTCCGATCGGTACAAAAGGTGCCCGCCTGACCATGAATCCTTCCTTTGTCGGCAAACACCTTATTTATCTCCCGGGCACGCCCTTTTTGGGCGTTTCCCGCAAGATCGCGGAAGAGGAGGAGCGCGCAAAGCTCCTTATGCTTGCGGAAAAGCTGCGCTATGAGGGAGACGGGCTCATTATGCGCACGAATGCGCCCCTTGCCGATTTGAAGACGCTCAGAACGGAGGCAAAATACCTGCGCGGGCTGTATCTCTCCGCGATCGAGGCGTATGAAGACGCGTCTGTGGGGGATCTCGTGTACCGCGACGCCGACGTGCACGTACGGCTGCTGCGCGATTTTGAATTTTCCGAGATCGATAAAATTTATATCGGCTCCGCCACGGTATACCGGCGCGTTTTGGAACTGATGAAGCGCGTCGGCAAAAGGAACATGGTCGTGCAGTACGACGGCGAGCGGGAAATGTTCGACTTTTTCGGCCTCGAAAAGCAGGTGCAGGAGATCCTGAGTCCGCGCGTCGAGCTCAAAAACGGCGCATATCTCATCTTCGACAAAACGGAAGCGCTCACCGTGATCGACGTGAACACGGGCAAATTCATCGGCAACACCGATTCGTTGGAAGATACCGTTTTCGAAACGAACCTGCTCGCGGCAAAGGAGGTCGCCAGGCAGGTGCGCCTGCGCAACGTCGGCGGCATCGTCGTCGTCGATTTTATCGATATGGAAAGGGAGGAGCACCGCCTCGCCGTGGCGGAAGCGCTCAGGGAGGCGCTCAAAACCGACCGCGCCAAGTGCAACGTTTCCGAAACGAGCGGGCTGGGGCTGATACAGTTCACCCGCAAAAAGTCGAAAGACGACAACACCGTGATGCTCACAAAAACCTGCCCTTATTGCAGGGGGGCAGGTACCGTGCTTTCGGATACTTATATCGCGTTCAAGATCAAGATCGCGCTGAAAAACTGCTTTGCGGAGGGGTACGAAAACGCGATCGTAGAGCTGAACGCGGGTATTTTTGCGCAGATACTTTCCAGGCGCATGTTCTCGCACACGCTGAAAAACAGCTGGAAAGACAAGCGCATTTACATGGTCCCGCACAAGACCTATCACGAGGAATATTTTACCGTGTGCGGAGACAACAGCAACGTTCTGCATTTGCCCGATACGGCAAAACTTTTATATTGAGAAGAGAAGAGGACGGGATAGACCCGTCCTCTTCTCTTTGAGTTCTATTTCTGCAAGGATCCCATAGGACCCCGTATAAGAATTAGCGTGTTTTCAACGCGCGTTTACGCCGTCGGGCGTAAAAATGTAAATATCCTTTTCCAGCTCCGCCATGCCGCCGCCGAGGGCGTAGATCGCACCGCTGAGGATATCCGTCACGCGCAGTGCGGTCGGCGCGCTCAGCTCGTTCATGTATACGATCACGGTAAGCTTATCCTTCAAGCGGTCGATGATCTCTTCCACGTCTGCAAAGGAGCGGGGACGGCGTATCTGCATGGGCTGCGCGCCCGCGGGCTTTTCGAACGGCTTTTTTTCCGGCAGTTCGCGTTCGCCCGCTATATTGCGGCGGCGGACGTTGCCGTCGTCCTTTTCTCTGAAAAAGCCGAAAAGCCCCATATATGCCTCCCCTTTAAAATATCGGTATAATTATTGTATCACAAAATCTGAGCCCGCACAAGTCTTTTGCCCCGCTTTTTCGGTTCATGCGTTCAGTTTTGGCCGTTTTCCGGCGCGGGGTAGCGGCGCGGGCCGAAAAGAGAGGTGCCGAGGCGGATCATATTGCTGCCGTTTTCCACGCACAGCCGCCAGTCGCCGCTCATGCCCATTGAAAGATATTCGATGTTTTCGTCTTTTTCCCGCAGTGTTTCGAACAGCGCGCGCATTTTTTTGCACAGAGAAGTAAGCAGGGCGGTATCCTCCGAAAGGGGAAGCATCGCCATAACGCCGCGTATGCGCAGGTTCGGATATCCGCGCAGCTTTGCGTACGCTGCCTCCGCGTTTTCGGGCGCGAATCCGCTTTTGGAAAGCTCGCTGCCGATATTTACTTCTATCAGGCAGTCTGCCGTCCAATCCGCCCGTTGGGCGCGTTTTTGCAGCTCGTCGGCAAGTTCAGTGCGGTCGAGCGAGTGTATGAGATAAGTTTTGCCGATCAGGTATTTGACCTTGTTCGTCTGCAAATGCCCGATAAAGTGTCGGTTCGCCCCGTGCACGGCGTCATATTTTTCGGTAAATTCCTGCACCTTGTTTTCGCCTATGTCGCAAACGCCCGCGGCGATCGCCTCGTTGATTTCGTCGGGCGTGCGCGTTTTCGTCGCGGCGACGAGCGTTATTTTTTCCCCGAAGGGGTTGCCGCCCGCAATTTCCGCGAGCGCCTTTTTTACGTTTTCGGTAATCATGTTTTATCCCTCTCGGGCGGGCAAAGCCCGTCTTGAAAATATACGTTTATTATAGTACGCTTTGTACGGTTTGTCAACCGCATCGCCGCGGCAAGCCGTTCTCGCAGACTGTTCTCGGGGCGCCTCCGGCTTTTCGGTCAAAGGATACGTTTTTGGGTAAAGGCAAGCCGTGCGCGGGGGGCAAAAAATAAGGAGACGGCATCTGCGCCGCCTCCTTTTCCGCCATGCGGGGGAATTTAGATCCTTTCGCAAATAAGCTTGGTCATTTCGCTCCCTTTGACCTTTTTCATGCCTTCGCTCATGATGTCCGCCGTGCGGTAACCCTCGTCGAGCACCTTGTTCACGGCGTCTTCCACCGCTTTCGCCTCTTCGGTCATGTCGAAAGAGTCGCGCAGCATCATCGCCGCGGAGAGAATGGTCGCGATCGGATTTGCGATGTCTTGCCCCGCAATGTCGGGCGCGGAGCCGTGGATCGGTTCGTACAGTCCGCGCTTGGTCGCGCCGAGCGAAGAGGATGCCAGCATGCCGATGCTGCCCGTGATCTGCGCCGCCTCGTCCGATAAGATGTCGCCGAAGATGTTGGAGGTGAGCACCACGTCGAACTGCGCGGGGTTTTTAACGAGCTGCATCGCCGTGTTGTCTACGAGCATGTCCGTAAGTTCCACGTCGGGATAGTCTTTTGCGACGTTATGCACGACTTCCCTCCACAGGCGGGAAGATTCCAGAACGTTCGCCTTATCGATGGACGTTACGTGTTTTCTTCTCTTTCTCGCCAGTTCGAAGGCGATCTTTGCGATGCGCGTAACTTCCGAAACGTTGTACTTTTCGGTATCGAAGGCGTATTCGCCGCCCTCTTCGGTGCCCCTTCCGCGCTCGCCGAAGTAGATGCCGCCGATGAGTTCCCTAACGACTACAAGGTCGATGCCCTTTTCGGCGATGTCTTTACGGAGCGGGCAGGCGCCCGCCAATGCGGGGAAGAGTTTTGCGGGGCGCAGGTTGGAATAGAGGCCCAGCGCCGCGCGGATCTTCAAAAGTCCCGCTTCGGGGCGGAGGTGCCCGGGGAGTTTTTCGATGCGCTTGTCGCCCACGGCGCCGCCCACGGCGCCCAAAAGCACGCTGTCGGAAGCGAGACAGCGGTCAATGGTGTATTGGGGCAGGGGCTCGCCCGTCTTTTCGATGGCGCATACGCCCATCAAAAGGTGTTCGAATTCAAATTCGTGCCCGAATTTTTCTCCGATCTTTTTAAGCACGGCGATGGCGCCGTCCGTGATCTCGGGGCCGATGCCGTCGCCCGCGAGCACTGCGATATGTTTTTTCATAAAATCACCTCTGTTGATTCGCTCAAATGGAATTTTCTTCGCCGTAAAAGACGAGTTTGTTTTTGGTGCCCATCGCGGTATAATCGAACACCGCGCGGTAGGTATGATAGGCGGCACGGGAAAGAAACACGCTCTTTCCCGAGATCGCCGCAAGGTCTTTGGGGCAGAGGGCCGCGTACGATACGAGCGGTGCGCCTTCGAGCATGCGTTTTTTGATCTCGTTCAGCGTGTCGCTGCGTTTGAGCCATTCTTCCCGCGTATAGCGTTCGGGGAGGGCGGGCACGGCGCGCGTTTCCCGCAGATACGCCTCCGTTTTTTCGGGCGGCAGGGCATAAAAAACCACCGAAAGGTTGTCGCCCAGCGCGGCGCAGGGGAAATTTTCGTCGGCCGCCGCCGCGTAAAAGCGCCCCGCATACCGTATCCAGCTTACGGATAGGATCGCCGTAAACAGCAGTACGAACGCCGCAACGCCCGTCAGCACCGCGCCGACGGGAACGGGCGCCGCGAGCCAGCCCGCGACGGCAGCGCCCGCAAAGATCAGAAAGACGAGCGCGCACAGCGCCGAAACGGCGTTTCTGTCAAAGCGCAGCGTGTGCTTTTTTTGTTTTGCCGCAGTCATTGCTCCGCACCGCCTATGGGAGGATTTTTCAAGAATTCGATGGTATTCTTTTCACGGGCGGCGCGCCACGCTTCTTCCGTTGCGGCATAGGCGTACATGCGCTCGCTCACGAATATTTTTTTGCCCTGTAAAAAGGGGAGATCTGCGGGGGTAAAATTGTCGAACTGCCGCCACGGGGCAAACTTCTTGCGCAGTTCCCTTTCCTTGGCGAGGTCGCGCTTTTGCATTGCCTTTGCCGCCTTTATCTCTTCTGCGGAAGGGCGTTCGCCTGCGGGGCGGTACATTTTCGCATAGCTGCTCACGCAGTGCTCCGTATATGTACGCGCGGCTTCTTCCGTGCCGCCGAATATTTCCAGATGCCCGTATTCGTTTATGAACGCATAGGGCGCGCCCTCGTCTTTTGAAAGCTTTTTAAAGGAACGCCAGCCGCGCAGGCTCAGTACAAAATTTGCCGCGGCGATCAGCGCAAACGCGCATACGATGCAGAGCGCCGCGACGCCGACCGTTCTCTGCATAAACCACAGGGCGGCGGTCAGCGCCGCAAACACGAGCAGCGCGGTGCCGTAGAGCGTCGTTTCGCGCACGAGGGCGAATCTTCTGTCGCGTAACTTTTTCATGCGTCAGCCGTTCGCCTTGATAGACGCGATCAGCCCGCCCTTGTCGATGATGTTCTGGATAAATTCGGGGAAGGGTTCGGCTTTGAATTTCTGCCCCGTCGTTTCGTTCACGATCTCGCCTTTGGAAAGGTCGCAGGATACGACGTCGCCCGCCTTGATGTTCTTCACCGCTTCGGGGCATTCGAGAATGGGCAGCCCGATGTTGATGGAGTTGCGGTAGAAGATGCGCGCGAAGGAATTTGCGATGACGAGCGAAATGCCGCTCGCCTTGATGGCGATGGGCGCGTGCTCGCGC
>ERZ1643247.1778-NODE-1778-length-18527-cov-5.482947_pt1 | contig 18527 bp, 30 predicted proteins | sample MGYA00579264_ERZ1643247 | MGnify/ENA primary metagenome ERZ1643247 (study PRJEB29033, sample SAMEA4952262) | chicken gut metagenome | biome: Broiler Chicken; feature: Gastrointestinal Tract; material: Caecum | place: Ireland | collected 2018 | study: Broiler... | reverse complement strand
CTCCGACGCCGCCGGCTACATCACCGGCGTGTCCGGCGCGTTCCAGTAAGGGAGGGATACCGCATGGCATTGAAGTGGAAGAAAACCGACCTGCCCACCCTGGCACAGCGCAAGGTGGACATGGCGAACGAGACCTGCCAGAACACCATCTACGCCGGCATCGACGTGGAGCTGACCACCGGCACCAAGCATTTCTCGCTGTCGCTGGAGGACCAGCAGAACATCAACGCCAAATTCCAGGAAGTTACCCTCGGCGCGACCGAGTGCCAGTACAAGGAGGACGGCGGCGACATGGTGATCTATCCCGCGGAGGATATCGTCACCATCTACGCGGCAGCTCGGATGTTCATCGACCGGCAGCTCGCCTATTGCAGCTATCTCAAGAAGTGGATCAAGCGCGAGACGGACAAGAACGTCCTGGCTGGCATTGCGTATGGCGACGATCTGCCCGAAGACCTGGACGTCGGCATGGACGCCGTGCTGGCGTCCTCCACGGCCCAGCTTGAGAAGATCGTGGCCGCGGTCAACGACGGCGCGTTCGTGGACAAGATCGCCAGCCTGGAAGCGCAGATGACCGACACGCAGATGGGCCTCTGTGAGGTCTACGAACTCGCCCTGGGAGGTGCATTGTAATGGTCAAGGTATATGCCGAGCTGATCCGCAAGGGCCTCAAGACCCTGGAACAGGTGCCCGAAGTGATCCGGGCCGATGTGCAAGCGCTGCTCGCGGGTGATGGCGTATGAGCCTGATCCGCGAGCTTTTGCTTAAAATCCTGCTGAGGAAGGAGGTGCAAGTCATGGCTGTCGTATATGCGACTCTGATCGTCAAGGGCAAGAAGACCCTTGAGCAGGTCCCCGCGCTCATCCGCGAGGATGTCCGCCAGATTCTGGTGGACCTGGAAGTCAACGTCTGAGGGCGTTGGGAACGGTGGGGAGGGCTTCGGCCCTCCCCATTATTTTGCATGAACTCCGAAAGGGGAGATTTGATATGAGCACCAAAGTGTACGGTATCGACGTGTCGCATCATCAGGGGACCATCAACTGGCAGAAAACGGCCAGTGAGCTGCGCCGGGTGAACGGCGGCAAAAATCCCGGTTTTGCCTTCCTAAGAGTGGGCCGCTCCAACCTTGACGGGAAAGGCGGCTTGTCTCTGGACAGTCAGTGGAAGAACAACCTGGCCGGGTGCGAGGCAAACGGCGTCCCGGTGGGCGTCTACTGGTACTGTTACGATGAGAGCGTTGCGGCGGTCATGCAGACGGCGCACGACGTCGTGGACCAGCTCAAGGGCCACAAGTTCGACTACCCGATTGTGTTCGATATGGAGTACGAGCCGTTCAACACCGGCGAGGAAACCTCCGACCCGGACAAGAAGCGCCCCATCGAGGAAGTCCGAGCGACCAACACCGCTATGATCCAGGCGGCGCTTGAAGTCCTGGAGCACGAGGGCTACTACGCAGTCCTGTATTGCAGCCGCGATTTCTTCTTGAACTATACGGACCTGTCCGAGTTGACCGACTACGACAAGTGGGAGGCGGCCTACACCTCGTTCGACACCGAGGTTGTGGAGAACGGCATCTGGCAGTATTCCAGCAAGAACGCGCTCCGCATTGCCGGTTTCGGCAACAAGCTGGACTGCGACGTGGCTTACAAGGACTACCCCAGCATCATCCGCAAAGTCGGCCTGAACGGCTACGGTAAGTAACCCGCGTGCAGGGAAGGGGGGGATGGGATGTCGGGAGTAGAGCAGTTTGAATCTGTGTTCGGCGATGTCACGGTATCGCAGCTCATTATTGCAGCGGGTGCGCTTGTTTTTCTGTGGAAGTCCTTTTGCGAACTGAAAAAGTATCTGGATAAAAGATACGCCAGTAAACAGGAGAGGGACGAACGGGAGAAAGAACGCTCTGAGCAGCTCCGCGAGGCTTTGAATGCAATCAATGAGTATCCTAAGTATCGTGAGCAGAGCCGGAAAATCCAGGAAAAGCTCAACAAACAGATTGAATCAATCAATAGCCGCCTGGACAAGCTCGACGCTCGTCTGGAGGCTACCGAAGGCATCCAAAAGAAGGAGAAGCTCTCGGAACTCAAAAATGAAATTGTAAACGCATACAGGTATTACACCGATCCGGTCAAGAACCCATCCAAATCTCTGACCCGGATTGAATACGACGCCTTCTTTGGCCTGGTTGAAAGCTATGAGGCCAGGGGAGGGGACGGGTACGTCCACAGCGAGATCATTCCAGCTATGGAAAGGCTGACCGTCATCGAAATGGAGAATGTTCCGCCACGGCAGTTCGTTTCGTCGTATGCGCCAACCGAATCGAGGTGATGATTTTTTATGGAAAACAAGAAGCCCTCGGCAGGCACCATTGCCCGCCTGATCTGCCTTGTGTTGGCCGCAGCCAACCAAGTGTTCCTCCTGAAAACGGGACATTCATTGCTGCCCATTGAGAGCAGCGAGTTAGAGCCGTGGATTACTACTGGACTGACCTTTGCAGCCAGCGCTTGGTCCTATTGGAAGAACAACTCGTGGACCAAAGAGGCAATCGACGCCGATGAGGTTATGCACCTCAACAAAGCTAACAGACGATAGGAGGTTAATTGCGTATGGATACCATCATCCTGACCGTGTTCTGCGCCGCTGTGGCTGGCGTGGGCGGAATCATCGCCAAGAGCATCCGCGATATCGCAGCGTCCAAAACTACTAACGGAATCCTTCTGGAAATCGCCGATGTTGTGGCTGATGTCGTGGAGGCTACATCCCAGACCTATGTGGATGCCCTTAAAGCTATTGGCGCGTTTGATGAAGCCGCGCAGAAGGAAGCTCTCAAACGGGCAGCGGCTTCCTGCGTGGCCTTGCTGAGCCAAGCCGCCAAAGATTATATTACCGAGGTCTCCGGCGATATGAACGCCTACCTTGAGACCAAGATTGAAGCCGAGGTCCGCCGGCAGAAGCGGATCGCAGCCTAAGCCATCCCCGCCGCGTGGCCTCCTTAGCGCGGCACACTATATAGCCCCCACCTTGCCGCATTGGACCCGGCAGGGTGGGGGCGATTTTTGTTTTCGGCAAAATTTGGAATGAGTAGAGAGTAAGATGTATGTAGTACCTTGCGGCCTTGTACTGTCGGATTCTTTGTCATTTTGCCTTCAAAAACATACTTATTTTGTAGAAAACGTCAAATTATTGCCGTGGAGCTTTCCTATTTTTTGGAAATGTGGTATATATAAGTATATGATGGCAGATTATATGCTTTTGTATCAATAGACGCAAAATCGTGCGGATTGTTATGAAGATGGCAGGTAAAATAGCATGAACACAATAAAATTCACGGGGTCCTTATGCAAAGGCGCATCCGCTTTTGACAGAATTGCGCGTTTACAAGAACAAATTAAGGATTCCGAGGACAGTGCGGTCAGAATTATCATAGCAAGTCAGGGAAGAATAGGCCTTACTTTTGTTTTTCTACTTGGTTGCCTCCCGCTTTACGGAAAATCTCAAGGTAAAGTGGTTCAAATTCTTGTACCTTCTAAGATTTACAAATTGCTGGCACAAATCAATGTCATAGACTTTTATAAAAACGATAATAGGTCAAAAGAAGCCTATAAAATTGGAACAGAAGATCTTTTGAAACAACCGGCTTTCAAGAAAATTGAAGCATCTGATGATATTATCCCGTTTGTGCAAGATATAAGAATGGAAGTCCCTCTCGAGCTTTCTCCAGATATGGAAGAAACACTCGTTTCGATGGTCGGAGAAATGTATCAAAATGCTCTTGAACACGCAAAGGCTAATATTGTTGTTGGAGGGAAATACTTCAAAAATCAAAAGAATAAGTATTGTTTTTCGTGCTATGATAATGGCGTTGGAATTCCTGGAAATGTCAATGCTTTTTTTGAAAGTAAAGGCGAGTTTAAAATAAGCGATGCTGACGCAATCAAATGGGCATTGAAAAAAGGAACCTCTACAAACGAAGTGGAAGGTATACCACGAGGCGTAGGCCTTGATCTTCTTCGATCTTTTGCAATATCAAATGGTGGAGTAATACGTATATGCTCGGGTAAAGCATTATATGTGCTGAATCATGGAGAAGAAAAGTATTTTAAGCTAAAAAATACGTTCTATGGAACATTGTTTGAAATGGATCTATTTTCGGTCCCAGTTCAATCTTAGGAGGAAATTTGTTATGATCCGAGTAGCTGATTATATAAAAAATGCTTTTTCTATGGATGATGCTAATAAAATAGTTCCTCACATTGAAGAAGAACTAAAAAAGAATGACAAGATAGTTCTGGATTTTGATGGTATCCGTTTTTTTACTACGATCTTTTTTAATAATGCGATAACAAAGTATGTTGTATCGCTTGGGATCGATGAATATAACAGACGATTTTCTCTTATCAATCTATCGGAGGTAGGCAAAACCACCTATGGCCATTCTCTCAGCAATGCGGAATTTTATTCAAGTCTTACTGAGGAACAGAGAGACGAAGCCGCTGCCATTGCTTCGGAAACGATGGAAGATTTATAATTAGGACGGGAGGCATCTTAAATGGCGGTATATGATATTGCAAATGTCAATGTCTCTCTAATATCACAGAATGAGATATTTATACTTGACGCCAATATATTGTCTTATTTGTATGCTGGTTATCCACTAAATAAAAGAGACTATGTTAAGGTGTCAAAATATTCAAATTTTATCTCCGACCTTTTAAGTAACGGGAATGATATTAGCACATCTGCCGCATATGTTCAAGAAGTTCTTAACTATATCGAAAAAACGGAATATAGTCAATACAAAAGAAATCATCCAAACGATGGCTTGACTAAAAAACAATTTAGAAACGATTCCACTCTAAGGGGTTATGTTGCAGCTAAAACTGATAATGTTTATAGAGCAATTTGCCAAAGTTGTCACAACGTATACGATGTGAGTATTACAAAGCAAATTACGGATGGATTTGTGAACGGGTTCCGTAATCATGCTTATGATCCCATAGATTACATTGTGGCGAATGACTTGGCTGCAAACAATAGAGTGAATATCATTACTGACGACAAAGATTATAGATTAGATAAGCGACTACGAGTATATACAATTGTTTGATTTGTTAAAACGTTTTGTCTTTTAACGACCGAAATTCTTTGACAATAAAAATGGAGAATATATTATGAAGCTCACTTTGAAAAATATTGGAAAAATAGGCGATGCTTCTGTTGAAATCAACGGTATTACAGTAATAGCAGGTGAAAATAATACTGGAAAAAGCACCGTTGGACGTGCTCTTTTTGCTGTCTTTAATAGTTTTTTTAATATTCAAAAACAGATTCAAAATGAACGAGCTGAAATTATAGAGGACACTCTAGATCGTATGTATATAAATACAAGTAGGAGAACTTTCCGATTTATAGCCAATACAAATGTGGTTGCTGAAACTATTGCCTCAAATCCAGAAAAATATAGAAGCATGAACTCTTCGATGTTGAAAGATAAAATTTTCGAACTGCTGGAACAGAATAGTGGTGAAAATGTGCAGTTGGCCGGCGAAAAAGAGGTCGAAGAACCCATTGCTCATCTTAGTGAAATATTAAATATTTCTGATTCGACTTTTCTTGAATCCGTTCTCGAAAAAAAACTTAGTGCGGAATTTAATGATCAAGTTTGTAATATTTTTTCAGAAGATTCTGGAGAAATTCAACTTTGGATAAAAAATGATTGCATAAATGTCAATATTGATGATGAAGGGACCGTTAACATTCAAAATCCTGCAAATTTATCTCTTCATACAGAGACGATTTATATAGATGATCCATTTGTGATTGACGATCCTAATATTTTTTTGCATAGAAATCCTCGCTTTTTTTCAAACAAGTACTTGAATCATCAGGAACATTTAAAAACAAAACTATTTTATTTAAAATCAGACGGAAACGTATTTGAGGAAATCCTTATAAGAGATAAACTGGACAGCATTTATGATAAATTACTTTCAGTATGTAGTGGAAATGTTGTTCGAGACAAGAGAGCTGGATTTGGATATAAAAAAGAAGGTAGTGATAAAGTTTTAAATGTTCGCAATCTGTCCACTGGTCTCAAAACTTTTGTGATTCTCAAAACGCTAATTGAAAATGGAACAATTGAAAGTAATGGAACTATTATTCTGGATGAACCAGAAATTCATTTGCATCCGGAATGGCAACTTCTTTTTGCAGAAATAATTGTTTTGATTCAAAAAGAATTTGGCATCCACATTTTAATGAATACACATAGTCCGTATTTTTTAAACGCTATTGAAGTATATTCAGCTAAATATGGTATTGATGACAAATGTAAATATTACCTTTCTTCTTCCCAAGATGGGATCGGCTTTATTAATGATGTAACAAATAATATTGAAGCGATTTATAGTAAATTAGCAAGACCTTTGCAAGACTTGGAAAATGAAGGAGGACGGTTATGTTAAATTTGGATACAATACCATTTCTTGCTGAAAATAAGACGTCGATGAAGGAAGCGTCTTTGGATTTTGAGACTAAAACCTATATGACGGACTCTGAATTGGAAGTTATAAATTTTGATTTGGTGAAAAGATCCTACACAAACAATCTTCAGCTTTCAGAAAATGTTGTAACTTCTGTGGACTGCATTATGTGCTGGAGAGACCATATCATTTTTATTGAGTTTAAAAATGGAAAAGTTAACAACCGGAATGTAAAGGATAAAGCTCGTGATAGTTTAATGATTTTTTTGGATCTCATAAATAAAAATCTTAGTTTTTCTCGGAAGAACATAGAGCTTATGATAGTCTATAATATTGAAAAGAATCCTCTTCCAAATCAAGTGAAAAAGGGAAAGATGCAGGAGTCTCCATCCAGAATTGATATAGGGGGTTACTTTATGTCCAAAGCTGGAGGAGAACTTATACGCTTTGACTTGGAGCGATATAAAAAAATATATTTCAAAAATGTACGCACTTATTCCAAAGAAACATTTGAAAGCTTTTTATGTACAATACAATCAAATTTTAATAATTAAATCTGAAATCTCCGAAAAATGTAGAACGATTCTTATATACATGATATTGTAGCCCTGGAAAGGGAATGAAAAAAGCGGACCCAAACTCCGTTTGTGCAGGTGGTCTCCTAGCGTGATTGATATGCGCCGCCTCGTGGGATGCCATAATCCATCCCTTCTAAACTTGCCCCTGGTAGTACATCCTCCCGCGATTCGGGAGAGATGGAATCCAGGGGCTTTCTATGTTTTGCACAAATTGACAGGCATTTGTTTGGCGAGTTTTTTGTGGCGTTCTCTTGAGGTTAGGCGGAACAAAATGATATAATATGTACAATAGAATCAATGACTAAATGAATGTAAATAGACAAAACAAACAATTTTATGGAGAATTGATGCGCAAGCGTCACACGGGGCTATAAGAAGAGTGATTATTGTAAAAGATTTCAGCGGGTGGCATGAATATGAAGGCGCATCTGAAGGAAGCGGCCGCAGCGAAAAAATCTGGCTAGAAGATGATAATGGCAGGGTAGGTCTTTTTAAGTACCCTAAAACGGATCCGTCAACTGGCCGTGAAACAACCGAACACATATCGGAGCACTTGGCGCATCAGATTGGAAATATTTTAGGCGTAGCTACTGCCGATGTTGATATTGGTATACGTAACGGACGTATTGGTAGCATGAGCTACCAGATTAACAAGCCAAATGAACTTATTCTTGAAGGAATCAATTTTGTGTCGCGTTCATTTCCGAATTACGATGCAAATATAATGGTAGATATATCGACGAAGAAATATTATTCCATTGAACATATATTTCATTCAACAGAAGGCTGGGTTAATAAAGAGCCGTGGATAGAGATGATGCTGTTTGACTTTTTGATAGGAAATGCTGATCGGCATCAAAGTAATTGGGCTATATTAGTTTCTATATTTGAAGATGAGCCATTAGTTAATGTTGGAAGATGTCCATTATATGATAATGGTTCATCCTTATGTTGTTATGTGAATGATGATCAACTCAATGGATTGCTCGGAAAAGATAAACGACAATTTGATTCACTTGCTGATTCTAAGTCGAAATCAATCATAAGAGTTGATAGCATCTCTAGACAGAAGCCAAAGCATTCTGATGTAGTTAGATATTTATTGAAGACGTATCCAAAAACATATGACATAGGTGCTAGATTCATCAATAAATTAAATGCTAGTAAGATTGACGATTTGATGGATCGGTATCAACCAGACATCTTGGATTCAAGAAAAAATGAATTGATTCGTAGATTTCTGAAACGAAAACTTGAAATCCTCAAAAATTTGATAATGGGGGAAAGCTGAATGCCTGCAACTGATAAAAAAGATTTTTTATATTTGATTTGGAAGGACCCAACAACAAGGCAAAATTTTATCGTTGGAAAATTGTCTCATGAAAAGGATTACGAATTTTGGTACTGCGAGGAAAGCGAACTTGCTATGGAAAATGGGTGGGGAGGATTAGAGCCATTCCCCGATAAAGAAAAAGTATATAAGAGCGAAGTGATGTTTCCTGTTTTCTCGAGTAGATTGCCGGATCCAAAGCGGAGAGACATTAAAAATATCCTTGATAAATACAGACTTTCTTCCTATGACCCATATGAGCTTCTTAAAAAGAATAGCGGGAAACTTCCTATTGATACCTATGAATTTGTATGGCCAATCTTTCCTGATGACGAAACTGTTCAACGAGATTTCTATGTCATGGGGATTCGTCATGTAGCTAAATGTGAGGGAAAACAGTGCGCTTGCCTTCCACCTGTCAAATATGGAGACAATTTGTTCTTCCTCCCTGAGCCAGACAACGAAAAGGATCATAACGCCATTCTTGTAATTACAGAAAGCGGTGAAAAAATTGGATATGTCCCAAGATATTATAATGAACCTATCCTGAAGAGGCTTTCTTCTGGATCGACCTATTCCTGTAAAGTTTTAGAGGTTAATCCGGCCTCTAATTGTTCCGAGTGCTTAAAGGTACGTCTTAATATTCCTTGCGTAGATGATTAAAACCATATAGTTTGCATCATGCCCATCGTGTATGCTGATTTGTGTCAGCAATACGATGGGCTTTTTGATTTATAAGAAAAATAAGATTGAATTTTTTATCGTAAAATAGTCAAAACCTATTGACTTTTACCAGTTGGTAATGTATAATTAAGTTACGGCAACAAATTTCAAAATACACAAAATTACAACAAAACGTAAGAATTTTATGATTCTTTGTTTCCAGATGGAAACTACGCAAATCAATATGGAAAATTCGATGGAAGGGAATGGTGCTTAAAATTGTTTGAGAATGTACGAGACAATGCCGCGGAACTTGTTTCCATTCGTCAAGCTGCCAGTGCTGGCATTGCAACTGAGTATTACATCCGAAAGCTCGTGCGAGAGGGCAGATGTCCGGGGGTCTATTCCGGGTGGAAGTTCCTTGTGAACTTGCCCCTCTTGAAAGAACAGATCCGGCGAGAAAGTCTTGAGAACTCGCAGCCAAAGGAAGATAAGTGAGGAGGTTATGACATTGAGAAATACGTCTATCACAAAAAGAGCCGCCGTCCCATTCCTCAAGCTGGGTGTGGTTGTCTTCGGATTCGTCCTGCCAATATGGCTGCTAGCCTGCATCGGGTATCCCGACTGTATCATTCCGTGGTATTTGTCGGCGGCTCTTTTGGTTGCATCTATTGGAGCTACTTGCTTCTGCGCTAGAAAGATGAACCGCATTGAGCGAGAGGATGAGCGAAACCGCAGGATGTGCAGGCGGTATGCTGACATCTCCGGCCGTAACGAAAAAGCCGGCTGATTTTCCTGCCTATCAAAGCTGTCTCTCCCGAAAGGGAGTGTGGATAGAAACACCTAATCAGTAACCAACACTGAAACCCCGTAGCTGGAGATGGGTAAGTACCCCAGCGGCTCCATCGCCAAGATGGATCTGCCTCCTCAGAGCCGGACAGCCCCGAGGAGGCGTGGTAGGTCGTCATAGCACAATCGGCAGTGCACCTGCTTTGGGAGCAGGAGGCTGTGGGTTCGAGACCCACTGACGGCACCAGTTGCGATGGGCAACATTTTCTCCTTGTATGTGTGTATAAAAAAGCAGCCTCGTGAAAGCCGAGGCATTTTAACGAGGAACCTGCGAATCGGAAGATTCAAGGGCAAGGATACTCTATGAGTATGGGTGAGTTCGACCCTCGCCGCCTCGACACGCATCTTACATGATTGGGGGTGAACACCTTCTTAGTAATCATATTTCCGCACACAAACCGCAAAAATGTTTGTCAACAAATGGAGGATTGTACCAATGAACCTGATTCGCAAAATTTCTGTCCTGCTGGCCGGCGTTATGGCTTGTTCTGTGCTGGCCGCCTGCAACTCTGCTCCGAATCCTGACGCGGACAAGGAGCTTGACGTCTTCCAGCCCGAGAGTTCTACGGTGACTTTCGAGAAAGAGGAAGAGGACGCGGAAGCGTTTACCATCAACACCACCGGCTACGGTGTTACCCATGACGGGTTCATCCAGGTGGACCTGACGATGAGCAACCACATGAAGAAAATCGTCGAGGTGAACTCCGCTGAGCCTGACGACGGCAATCTGAACCTTCTGGTGTCTTACCGTTGGACTTCACCAGGAATTCGGCGTTGGAGCGGTTCGCCTGAATCGAGTGTCAGAAGAAATGATTCACTTGGAAGAAGAACATGAGACCACCATGGCGATGTATGGGCCAGACAAGGCAAGAGAACAGCGCATAGCTTGGCTTCAAGGCAAAGTATCTGATGAATTTCGAGTTCCTCTCATCCGGGCGCCCAGGGGAAGGCGGGAGCAGCAGATCCGCATGGCTATGGACCGCATGGCCTCGGCTTCCTGGCAGTTCTATGCGGCGTCCTGTATCCGCGTACTTGGTTACGGGTCTGACCGTTTAGAAAAGCTCCGCCGAGTTGGGCGCTCCAACTACGATCAGTTCAACAGGGAAAGCCATGATGTGGGCCAAGATGTGGCTATCGAGCATCTGAGGCGGTGCGCGGAGGATGCTTTGAAAGAGGAACTTCGGGTCGTGGAAGATGACCCGGAAGGGTGGAAGGCGTATCAAAAGGAGTTCGAGACAAAGCGATCGGATGCAATACGGGTCCGCATGTCAGAACGTCTTGCCCGGAAGGATGTTTCCCGCAGTGGTCAGGACATCGGCAAGATTTTTGACCAGTGCATGAAGGAAACGCTGTCTCACACTGGAATTAAGCGAATATGAAATATATATCATCATGTTCATTTGGGAAAGATAGTCTAGCCACTATCATCTTGGCAAAAGAACGTGGAGATCCGTTAGATGAAGTTGTATACTGCGAAGTTATGTTTGACGACCATATCAGCGGAGAAATCCCTGAACACAGAAAGTTTATCTATGATGTGGCAATCCCGAAGCTGGACGATTGGGGAATAAGAACGGTTGTTCTCAGGTCAAAAAATACCTACGTTTCCAGCTTCAAAGGAAAAATAAAAGCAGGGAAAAACGCAGGGAAAATCAAGGCATGGCCACTATGTGGAATGTGCTGCGTACAAAGGGATTGCAAAATTCCTCCAATCGAAAAATACAAAAAATCTCTGGGATTCGACGTTGTCCAATACATAGGAATCGCAAATGATGAACAGGAACGCCTTCTTCGATTAGATGGGGCGAAGCGTATATCGTTGCTCCAGAAATATCAAGTAACCGAAGATATGGCTTTTCAAATCTGCCGAGATAACGGTTTATTGTCGCCAATCTATGACTTTACAACTCGGGGGGCTGCTTCTTCTGCCCAAATGCTAAGATAAATGAACTGCGACATCTTCGGGATTATCATCCGGATTTGTGGCAAAGGCTGCTGGATCTTCAGAAGCTACCAAATAAGGTAACAGAAAAGTTTAATCGTCAATTCAGAATTGATGAAATTGATTTGCTCTTTCAAAACGAGGACAATCAGCTCTCAATGTTTCCAAAGTAGGAGAAAATGCTATGAAAGAAAAACGAGTCAGTATCCAGGTTCAGCGGGTCATTTACGTCGCAGAAGACGGGATGGAATTCACCAGTGAATTTATGTGCAAAATGCACGAGGCGGAAATGGAAAGGGATCGCTTGGAAAATGTGGTTTCTGCGTTGCCCAGGTTTGAGTTCACGCCAGAATGGGCGGACTCGGATATTGTCTGGAAATGGTATTTCATCTCCAACAAGGAAGAACTGGATGCAGCCAGGAAAGTTGTGTTCTTTGACCGTGATTCGGCTGCATATGAGTACGAGCGTGATGATTACCCGGCATGGATCGCCTTTTCTGTGGACGAAGAAGGCTGCGGTTACATCGTTGGCGACCTTGCGGAAGTCTGCGGTATGCTCCAATCTTTCCAGAATGACCTCTTGGAAGAAGCAAACACACAAAATGGGCGTTTTCAACGCCATGATGTTTCCGACCGGCAATTTTGAATGATTTGGGGGAAATTGACATGAGGGAAGAATTCACCCACGTATACGTCAACATCATCCAGAGATCCGGCGCCGACAAGCTCCTGGACTGGATCGAAAATCGAACTGACTTTTTTGATGCTCCGGCGAGCACGAGATATCACCTGGCAGAGCCGGGCGGTCTGGTGAAACACAGCGTCCATGTCTTTGAGCGGTTGAACGCTCTGTGCGAATCAGAGGACTGGGTGGCCAAAGGGATTTCAAAACCGCAGAAAGAGTCAATAGCAATTTGTGGTCTGCTTCATGACCTCTGCAAGGCAAATTTCTACAAGGCTTCTACCCGCAACGTCAAAAACGAGGCGACCGGTCAGTGGGAGAAGGTGCCGTTCTACACTGTCGAGGACCAGTTTCCCTACGGCCACGGTGAAAAAAGCGTTTATCTGATCGAGCGCTTCATGCGGCTCAAGACTGAGGAAGCTGTGGCCATCCGCTGGCACATGGGCGGCTTCGATGATGCGGTGCGGGGAGGCAGTTTCGTCATAAGTGCGGCCTTCGAGAAGTATCCGCTGGCTCTGCTTCTACACCTTGCCGATATGCAGGCAACCTACCTGGACGAAGTGGAACGGGCACAACAAACCAAGCCGTGACATTGGAGGAAGGCTATGTCTGGATTTGTTTTGGCTTCTATGCTGTTTATGCACGTCGTGGACGACTATTACCTTCAGGGAATTTTGGCCAATTTGAAGCAGCGGTCCTACTGGGAAGAACACGCGCCGGATTCCATGTACCGGTATGACTACCTGGTTGGCTTACTCATGCACAGTCTGAGCTGGTCTTTTTGCATCATACTTCCGGCCGTAGCATCGAGAGGTTTTGCGTGGGACGCGGACGTGACGGCTCTTTTTACTTTCAATATCGTTGTTCATGCGGTCGTTGATGACGCTAAGGCCAACCGGCGTAAGATTAACCTCATTACAGATCAGGCAATTCATTTGGTACAAATTCTGATAACATTCTTTGCTCTGGATACTTGATGATTGGAGGAATATCTCTTGGAAAAACTCAAGCTGTTTAACAATCCCGAATTTGGAACCATTCGCGTCATTTCTATTGAAGATGAGCCATGGCTGGTGGGCAAGGACGTAGCTGAAGCGCTCGGCTATGCCAATCCCCGCAAGGCACTGGATGACCATGTGGACGCTGAAGATAAGATGCAGGGCGATGGGGTAACGATTCGTGACTCCATCGGCAGAGATCAGCATCCTACCATCATCAACGAGAGCGGTCTGTACAGCCTGGTGTTGTCGAGTAAGCTGCCCGGCGCGAAGAAGTTCCGCCGCTGGGTGACAAGCGAGGTGCTGCCCAGCATTCGTAAAACAGGCGGGTATATCCAGGGGCAGCAAGAACTGTCTCCTGAGGAGCTTATGGCTAAAGCGTTACTGGTAGCTCAGAAGACATTGGAAGATAGAGAAAAGAGGATTGCTGATCTGTCCTCGCAGAACGAGATTATGAAACCCAAGGCGGATTATTTTGATCGTCTCGTAGACAGGAATACTCTCACCAATTTCAGGGAAACCGCCAAGCAGTTTGGAGTAGCGCCCAAAAAATTCGTTGCGTTCCTTATTGAGAACAATTTCGTCTATCGTGATAAGCGCGGCCGGCTGCTTCCCGCAGAGAGCAAAAACGATGGCTTATTTGAGGTCAAAGAATGTATCAACGATAAAAACAAATGGAGCGGAACGCAGACGCTCATAACTCCGAAGGGTAGGGAAGTTTTGAGGTTGCTGCTGAACAAGTGATCTTCGTCCAGGGAGAATCAATATGGGTATATGTGAAGAGCCTGCATCTGGCGATACACTTAACCGCTTTGGCGCCAGTCTGGGATATTCGAGAACTGCCGGAGAATCCGACGACGATTACCGCGTCCGCATCCTTGTAGAAGAAAGCGTGAAGGACTTTGTCGTCAGAAATGCGTCAACGTGGGAGTACATCAGAAAGTTGGAGCCGCCACCTGGATTCGACGGCGAGCAAATTCCGGCAGGTCTCCTTCCTGGGGCCAGTGATCAGGAGCGTTTCCGGTGCATCGAGCGGCTGAAGGCAGAGCACAGGAAATGGGCAGAGAAGTATTTTCGGGAGGCTGTCGTGGTAAAGAGAGAGTCACCATGCAAAGGGTGCATAAGCGAGTCGTATTGCAAAAAGACGTGCGACAAATGGACCATCTGGTTTTCTGCCAAGTGGCGCGTCATACACAGATCGGCCCAGCAGGCCATTCAATTAAGGGATAAAAACCTGACCGAGAGAAAGGCAAACGATAAATAATAGGAGGCGCTGAGATGAAAGACGTTATTGCATTCGATGAGATGACTTATCAATACGATGAAGATTACAAACTGTTTCTGGAGGGTATCAAGTATAGCTTTAACAACGCTGTAAAAATGGGCCACAATCATCTGTTCACCACAGATGCAAATGGTCTGTACGATACGTTTCTGGATTGCCTGCCGGCAGAATTTCGGCAGATCTACAACTGCAATGCCTGCCGTCACTTCGTCAACAAGTTTGGCGGCCTTGTTGTGATTGACGAAAATACCGGGGAACAGACCCCGGCGATGTGGAACACAAATATGAACATGAAGGAGAGTGCTTTTCACAAAGCCGCGCTGCGTCTCTGCGATAAGGTTAAAAGGGCCAAGGTTACAGGTGTATTCGTCACATCCGACAAAACGCTCGGTACACCGGCAACTGGGTGCTGGATACACATGGCAACAAGCGTTCCCGACGCAGCAATTTACCGCAGCCGTATCAAGACGTCCCATCAGGTCATAGCCGAAAAGGCGGAGGAGCGCCGCACTTTATGCCGGGCGATCCAGGTGTACAGCACAGAGACGGCAGCAGAAACGGTGAACTTGCTTCGCTCCGATTCGATGTATCGTGGAGACAAGGTCCTGGGCATGGCTGAATGGTTCCTCGGTGTGCACCGTGCTATAGCCGGAAAGGGCACGAGGACGCACAACATCATCTGGTACAAGGTTGCGGCTGCGCCTGCCGGGTTTTGCCATATACCGGCCAGTACGGTTGGGGCGCTTATGGAAGATATCGACTCCGGCCCTCCACTGGAAGAAATACGGCGTCGTTTTGCAGAGAAGATGAATCCGCTCAAATACCAGCGCCCACAGGTGGCCCCTGGCACCGGTAATGTAGCTCGGGCTGAGGAAATCGTAGAAAAGCTCGGGATTGCAACCTCTTTGAAGCGGCGGTTTGCGCGCCTTGAGGAGCTGCAAACCATTTGGTTGCCTGCCCATGATGACCGCGACGCTACACGCTCTACTGGCGTATTCGCGGGCGTGGAAACCAAAGAATCTGCGAAAAAGAAGCGTGCCGTTAAGAGCCAGTATATCCCCACTGAGATCGTGACTTGGGCGAAGTTTCGTAGGAAGGTTCTTGACCGGGCAAAACAAATTGAGTTTCTGGTCAGTAGCAGACGTGAGAACTTCGCGGCCATCCTTACAGCTGAGGACCCGGAATCTCTTCCTGTCATCCAGTGGGATACCGATCAGAAACGAAATCCGTTTTCGTGGTATGTGTACGCTGGGGGAAGTCTTCCTTCGAGATGGAATCTGAACGCCTATATTGCAAAGGTCACGGGCATTATTCTCAAGCCTTCCCTCTGGCAGCCAGGCTTTGAGCATCATGGAAAGGGCGTCATCTTCATCCTGGAAGGCGCGAAAGACAGCAACTACCAAAACTGCGGAAACGGACTGTTCCCTGAAATCCTGAAATCAGAGCTGCGAGAGGTACGAGCCACCATTGAAGCCTACTCCAGAAGGCAGTCTATTGGTGGTTACAACGAGGCGTCGGCCTGCGGCCTTATGATCGGACCCGACAGCGGCTTCGATACCAACCCTACGTTCCGCGTCACGACCGACGAGGGCATCACGAACTATCAGATTGACCGCTGGGAGTAATGTGAATCCAATTTAACTGATATCAAAGGAAAACAAGTTATGAAAACATGGAACGGTAAAACAGAGAATGGTTTTGAGTACCGTGCAGAAATAGATGATGCAGGACTTATCAAAATCAATATCGAAGGACGGCTTTATGAAAGGTCTTTTTCTGATTTAGCCTTCCTTATAGGGCAAGCAGCGTTTTCTTTGGCAAGAGTGATGTCCAAAAGATTTGGCTTATCCATACAGGAATCGCTAAACATCGTCAAGATGTCGGCAAGTAATAAAGTCTGGGAGCTTAGAAAAGAGTACGAGAAAAATCAGTAGACAAATGAGATAGTTATAAAAAGGGGAGAGCGAAACCATGAAACGACTTACATCAGATAATCCGTCGTTTGATTTGAACACCATTTACGGAAAAGACCATGAAGCCTGGGTCATGGGCGGAGGGCCGGCTCCTGACTATGAGGACTGCAAGCTCGAAGATATGATCCGGCGCATGGCGGCAACTTTTGGAGTAGAGTTGTTGTCTGAAAACACGGATGAGTTTGACGAAGAAATGTGCGATCACCTTGCAGACGGCGTAGAAACTGCATCTGGAGCATTGGCGATGCTCTACCATGTCGCTGTACAGGCCCTTGAGATGAGAGAACGTCTCAAGAAAATTGAGGGCATCCTGGGTTGCGATTATGACCTGGACCGGCTGCGGGTACTGGTAGATGCTGATTCTGAGAGGCGAGCGGAAGCCAAACCTGCGCCGTGTGGTTATACCTGCGGGCAATGTGCCCACTTCCACTTGGATGTTATTAGCCGGACGAGCCGGTGCGAGGTTAGAAGGTGGGCCGTTGACCAAAGCGGAAATCTCATCCAAGCGGCTATAACCGGCAGCCTCGTACCATATAGCCCTGCATCAGAAGCAAAAGCCTGTGATAAGTTCAAAATGGAAATCAAAAGGCGAAATACTGGATGGTGAAAACCTGGAGGATAGGCAAGATGTATGAACCGTATATTTCGAAAGACAAACGCTTACACCTGTTTTGCCTGTGCGACAGCACTTTGTTTTTTCTTATTGAACTGGTTGATGAATTACTTAAATTTGAATGTACTGACATTCAAACAAGCGGAAGAGTGGTAAGTGAAGGTGTTCCGGCCGAAAAGCCGTGGTGTAACTTTTTGTACGAGGCCAGCGGTGTTCTTCCTGATAAGTGGTACGAGAGGGCGTTGGATGTAAGGAGGGATTGACCATGACGCGAATTGAAGCCATCAAACAACTGGAGAGCCTGCTGTCCTACTGCAAGGTCATGCTAAAGATCGACGAGATTTGGAAGCCGTACTACGAGGCGCTGAATATTGTCATCGCCGCCCTCCGCGGCCCCACGCGGGAGCAGATGGAGAAGTTGCGGGGAGAGGTAAACAAAATTGACAAATTTTTATATGCTTGCTCAAAGTGCGGGGCATTCATTGATAAGGGAGACAGCTTTTGCTGTAGGTGTGGCGTTCCATTAACAGATGGGGCCGTGGACATTGTGATGCAGAGATTGGAGGCGCTGAAAGATGAGGCTAATTGACGCGGACGAGCTGAAAAAAGATTTTCGCTTGAATTTTGGCGGAGTAAGTCACGCAGTAGCAGCTTGCGAAATTATCGACAGGCAGCCTACCATCGACCCAGAGAGCCCGCGGCCGCATGGAACATGGGTTGTGTTGACAATCGACAACTATTCTAACTGCGGAATTTTTGGATGTAGCCAGTGCAAAACTGCCGCAGGGATTATTACAAGACCGACATGGAGATTTTGCCCCCACTGCGGCGCAAAGATGGAGGACTGACCATGAGCAACGAGATTGTGTTTCCAGACGTCAACAAGCAAGCGTTGAAAATTATTAAATATAACCTCGAAAACCCGGATGTCACCATCAGCGAAAAAACGGAAGCCATAAAGCGCGTTGCAGAAATGAGGATACACAACGACCTGAGCAAGGCTGATCTGATATCTGCACTACGCTGGCTTTTTCGGCATTATGACTTTTTGGAGGATTAACCATGCGAAAGATAGCCGAAATCAAGAGCGATAAACGTCTCCGAATCGCAGAATCCGGGTTTGATGGTATGGCCT
>ERZ1643247.1776-NODE-1776-length-18549-cov-3.099330_pt1 | contig 18549 bp, 14 predicted proteins | sample MGYA00579264_ERZ1643247 | MGnify/ENA primary metagenome ERZ1643247 (study PRJEB29033, sample SAMEA4952262) | chicken gut metagenome | biome: Broiler Chicken; feature: Gastrointestinal Tract; material: Caecum | place: Ireland | collected 2018 | study: Broiler... | reverse complement strand
AAGGGAATCCCTTCCGCCAAGGGAAGAAGTATGCATCGGAATACCGATCACCGGCATGGGGAAAATTGCCGCGCACATGCCCGGCAGATGGGCGGCCATGCCCGCTCCCGCAATAATCACCTTATATCCGGCCGCTTCCGCATTTTTCGCATATTCAAAGAATACATCCGGTTCCCGGTGGGCGGAAATGATCCTCATCTCATAGGAAATTCCGAGCTCCTCCAGAATATCAGCCGCCTTCGCCATAACAGGCATATCCGAATCGCTTCCCATTACAATACCAACCTGTGCCACTTCTTTTCCTCCTTTACAGCCGCACATGCGGCCTTTTGTATGTTCGCAGTATCCCGTTCCATCACACCGAAGCTGCGCACACCTCATCCTGTAAAGGCACTCAGCCATGCCGGCAGGCAGAACGTTTCTTTTGCCTGATTCCCGTTCTTTCCGCAGAAGGCAGCCAGAGACCGGCCGCATCTTCATAATATGGAAGTTTTTTCCGGAAAATACCATTTACCTGACGGGAATTATTCAAATTACAGTGTACTAAACTTTTCTCCGTTATGCAACCTTAACCGGACGAATTAAGAAAAAATTCAGTCTTTCAGAAAGAAAGCCTTCTTTCCCTGTTCCTTTTTTCCGGGGGGTGATATAATGGAATTAAATTTATGCGTGCAGCACATACAGCAATGCATATTTAAAATATCCAAATCAGATACACAAAGCGAGGTAACACATCCCATGTGCGAAGTACAGTATGACATTACCTATCAGGATCTGAATCCCACTTTTCTCTTTTCCTGCCAGCTCTCCCGCAGCAGCACGCCGGAAGCGGCGCACAGCCACGATTTCTGTGAAATCGCCCTCATCCTGTCCGGAGAAGGACATTTTGTCATCGACGGCAGATGGCTGGAAGCCAAAAAAGGGGATGTGCTTTTATTCAATCCCGGAACCGTTCACCAATGTACATACAGCTCTCCTTCCGCTCCTCTTGTGGAATTCTATGTTTCCTTCACCGATATTCAGCTCCGGGGAATGGAACGCAACCAGATCCGTTTTCCGGGACGGGAGCTGCTGCTTCACCCCGGTGAGAAAACCTTTGTTCTTCTCTCCCGCCTCTGTACCCTGATTCAGGCGGAGAGCCAGGGACGCCAGCCGGGACGCTATTTCATGCTGAAGGCCTACGTCACCCAGATGATCCTGCTTCTTTACCGGGAACAGGCGGCAGCGCCTTCCGCCGCGGAGAACGGATATGAGTTCGAGTCCACCAACAAGCGGTACGTAGTGGAGCAGATCATCGACTATCTGGACAACCATTATAATGAAAAAATATCTCTGGATCAGATCGCCCGGAACATGTATCTGAGCCCTTTTTACATCTCCAAGATATTCAAAAGCGAGACCGGGGACACGCCGATCAACCATCTGATACGTGTGCGCATGGAAAAGGCGAAGGAGCTTCTGGATCAGAAAAAGGACACCAGCATCCAGGATATTGCGCTGTGCGTGGGCTATGACGATGCCTACCATTTCAGCAAGCTGTTTAAAAAGCATTTCGGCCAGTCTCCTTCCCAGTACAGGAAGACGCAGGAACAGGAATGAGAAACGAAAGGTGGAGAAACGATGGCAGATATGATGCTGGATTTTGCCAATCTGGAAATCTATCGGGAAAACAACCGGATCGAAGCGAAGAAAGCGCAGGGCGGCCTTCCGCACAGCATCTGGGAAACCTATTCTGCTTTCGCCAATTCCTTCGGCGGCATTCTCCTTCTGGGAGTGGTTGAGGACGCCCGGGGACACTTTGTCTCCGTCCCGCTTCCCTCTCCCGAGCGCCTGGTCTCCGAATTCCGGAACATTGTAAATGACCGCACGCGGGTGAGCGCGAATATTCTTTCTGAGCAGGATGTACAGATCGTGGAAAGCGGCGGCAACCGGATCGTCGTGATCCGGATTCCGCGGGCAGGCCGCCATGAGCGTCCTGTCTATATCGGAACGGACCCTTTTTCCGGCTCCTATTTCAGAGATGGAGAAGGGGACTACCGCTGCGGCCCCGATGAAGTGCGCTCCATGCTGCGCGACCGGACGGATGAGCCCCAGGACGCCCTGGTGCTGGAGGAGCTTTCTACGGACTGCCTGGATCCCGGGTGTGTCAGCCGATACCGGGTCCGGCTTTCCGATCTGAATCCCGGCCCCGCCTGGCAGCATTCCATTTTCACCCACTTCCTGCCCTGCATCGGAGCCGTTGCCAGGGGCGGAGACGGAGCGTATCACCCCACGGCCGCCGGACTGCTCATGTTCGGAAAAAGCGCGGAAATACGCCGGGAATTTCCCGACTATCTTCTGGATTATCAGGAGCTTGACGATTCCGGCCGACTCATCTGGCAGCTCACCTCCCGCACAGAGGACTGGAGCGGCAGCCTGTTTGACTTCTATTTTCTGGTCTATCACAGGATTCTTCAGGGGCTGGAAGAGAAACTCCCCGTCCCGGAGCTTCCATCCGTCCAGCCGGATGTCGACGCATCCGTCCGCCCGGCGTCCGGTCTCTCCGGCGTCCGCCATGCGCTGGGGGAAGCGCTCGCCAACTGTCTGATCCATGCGGATTACCGAGCAAAAAGCGGGCTTGTAATCCTGAGGAAACCCGACAGCGTCATCATCACCAATCCGGGAAGCTTCCGCATCCTGATTTCGGAAGCCGCGGACGGTGGAAAATCAGATGTACGAAACGCCACCCTGGCCCGGATGTTTTCCCTGATCCACATTGGCAGAGGGGAAGGAAGCGGCATCCCAGGCATCCACCGGGCCTGGAAGGAACAGGGCTGGGAAAAGCCAAGCCTGACAGAACAGCTCAGCCCCGCCCGGATCACCCTTACCCTGCGCCTGAAACGGGGAGAGGATGAACGGACGGACACACCTGCGCAGAAAGCGCGCAAGCAGACCATCCTGGAATATCTCACCGCAGTTCCATCAGCGGATCTCAGACAGATCTCCCAGGCGGTGGAATTGAGTCCTTCCCGCACGGGCGAATATCTTCGTGCTCTGAGAGACGAGGATATCATCGTTTCCGAAAGAAACGGCAGGAAAAACACCTACCGGCTGAAATCCTGAGCGGGTCAGCCTTCCTCCTTCGGCCCCATGGAAAAGGCCGACACCTCCATCACCGCTTTCGTGTCAGCATCCGAAAAGGCATACAGGCCGACGACCGTCCCGGTAAAGCAGCGCCCCGCCACCTCACAGGCCAGGAAGCGGGTGGAGGCGCTGCAGGCTTTCACAAACGGTCCGTCTTCTGCGGCATAGAAGAAATGAAAGGCTTCCTTCTCCGCTTCCATCCGCAGCCGGAGCCGCCCTGCCGGAATGGGCATGCAGAAGGCCGTCTGCCGGAAATCCTCCGCGCATTTTTCCAGAATCAGCATGTCTCCCTCTTCCGTCCTTTTCTTTCCAAACCGGTAATGAAACTCCGAAGACAGAAGCGCGGCAATTCCCGCTTCATCCCCCGGCTGCTTTGGCGAGAAGGAAAGCTCCGCCTCCGCCACGCAGTCAAAGTCTCTCTGCCTGACCGCCGCGAAGGTGGGATTTTTCCCATCCCGGAAGGTGATCCGGGACGGATGCAGCCGCAGAACGCCGTCCCCTCTTTCATAGGAAGCCATCTCCGGCTTTCTTATAAAAATCCACTCCGGCTCCCATTCCTTTTTCGTAAAATCGGCCTTCCATGCAGGCACATCCCGCTGAGGTTCCCAGAGAGGCCCATCGCAGCAAAGCGCCGCCCTCCGGTTGTTTTCCACCTTCGGCCAGCCGTTTTCCCACACCACAGGCGTCAGGAAGGTCTCCCTTCCCAGATGGCTCATTGTTCTTCTGGACAGCCGGATTCCCAGATGGACGAGCCACCAGTTTCCCCGGTGATCCTGAAACAGATCGCCGTGTCCCGCGCACTGCACCTCCTTGCTGGTGTCGTGCACATTGGTCAGAATGGGATTGTCCGGGCAGCTTTCATAAGGTCCGAACAGACTGGCGCTTCCCGCAGCTGTAATCATATGATTGAAATTCGTTCCTCCCTCCGCCGCGAACAGATAGTACCGCTCCCCGATCCGGTAGATGTGAGGCGCTTCCAGGAAACCGCCTCCAATACCCTCCCAGATCGAATGCTGCTCCCCGATCCGTTTTCCCGAGCGCACATCGATCTCCTCCAGCGTGATCTCCTCCCGGCCGGGGTGCAGAGACTGATTGGTGCAATAGAAGGCATGCCCGTTTTCAAAATAAAGAGAAGGATCGATTCCTACCGCCTCCACCCAGACGGGCGCAGACCATTCTTCCGCCGGATCGGAAGCCGTCACGATGAAATTTCCATACATGGACAGGGTTGCCGTCACGTAAAAAAGCCCTTCCTCATACCGGATCGTGGGCGCCCACACTCCGCCGGAGTCCTCCGCATCCTGCACGCAGTTTCCAATCTGTTTCCAGTTCACCAGATCCCTGCTGTGAAAAACCGGAATCCCCGGGAAGTATTCAAAGGAGCTGGTGACCAGATAGTAATCCTCTCCCACCCTGCAGATGCTGGGATCCGGGTGAAAGCCCCGGATCACCGGATTCTGATATTGCATGTTTCCCTCTTTCTGCCGCCGTCTGACGGCGTCTGTTTTCGGAGAAGCCGGCTGCGCCGGCTTCCGCCCTTCTTCTTTCCGCTCCCATGGTAGCAAATTCCGCATCGGCTGTAAACGGCTGAAAATTCAGCACCACGGTTTTCACACACGCATAAAGCCGGACAGAAGGCGCATCCGCTCAAAACCGGACGGAGGACAGATATGCTCAAGACCTGACGGATGACATGTCCGCCCGGTTTATGTTGACAAAGCAACAATAGCATGCTATTATTCTTCGTGCCAAAGGAGGTACACAGATGGCGGAGGAAAACACGTGCAGCGTTCTGCTCAAGCAGATTCACGATGAACTGAAAAAGATGGCTGACAACAGCCTGCGGGCCAATGATCTGACCATGGCCCAGCTCGGGGCCCTGCTTGTTCTGAACCGCACTTCTGCCAAACAGCTTTCCTATAAGGAGCTGGAAAAGGAGCTTCATGTGGCGCAGTCAACCACCACCGGCATCGTGGACCGCCTGAAACAGAAGGGCTTCGTGGAATGCTTCGGAAGCGCACAGGACAGGCGGATCAAGGTGGTAAGGCTGACTCAGACAGGCGAACGGTGCTGCTATCTGGCGGACAGACACCTGGAAGAAGCGGAGGAAAGGCTCCTCTCCGGTCTGACGGAAACGGAACGGATGATTTTTCATTCCCTTCTGATAAAAGTTCACCGGTCGATCCGGTAGGTGTCACTTTCTGCGGCGCTCCGTGTTTTATTTTTATAGACATATATATAGCACACTATCGATCAGACGGGGGGAACGAGTCTTCGACGATTTGTTGGAAGCCGGTGGATTTGAGGGCCGCGGTTTTCCGGCAAACGGCGGAGATATCGGTTCTGCCGTCTTTTTTATGCGACAGGAAATGAAATTTCCTGTCGCATAAAAAAGACGCTCCGCTGTGGATGCGCATGATACGTACCGCATCAGGGCGCACACTTTTTGTGTTAAACTCACCAGACAGAAGAATCCCTGCGTCCTACGCAAAACTGCTGTGATCGCAGTGGAAAAATCACATGCGCGATTTTTTCGCGCGGTCGGAGCAAAGGGCGCTCCGACATGGAGGTAACTGTGAATACTGAAAAGAAACAAATCCTGTTTGCCGGCATCGATATCGGCTCAACCACCACCAAAACGGTCGTTCTGGACGCCCGGGACGGACGGACCATCCATTCCGTCTACCGCAGGCACAGCGCCCAGCAGGCAGCGAGCGTGATCGAATGCCTGAAAGAGCTTTTGAAAAAATTTCCGGGGGCGGAATTTTTCCTCGCCCTCACCGGCTCCGGTGCCAAGACGCTTTCGGACCGGCTCGGCCTTCTCTATGTACAGGAGGTAGTGGCAAACTCCATCGCCATCCGGAAGCTGTACAAAGATGTAAACACCGCCATTGAGCTGGGCGGCCAGGACGCCAAGGTTCTGTTTTTCCGCAAAGACGCGCAGAGCGGCCAGCTTGAGGTGGCGGACATGCGGATGAACGGAAGCTGCGCCGGAGGTACGGGCGCCTTTCTGGACGAGGTTGCCGCCATCCTGCGCATTCCTGTGGAGGATCTGAACCGGACGGCGGCACAGGGCGAAACGGTCTATGACATCTCCGGCCGCTGCGGCGTTTATGCCAAGACGGACATCCAGCCCCTTCTGAACCAGGGCGTTTCCAAAGAAAACCTGGCACTCTCCTCCTTCCATGCCGTTGCGAAGCAGACCATCGGCGGCCTGGCACAGGGACTGGACATCCGCGGTCCCGTGCTGTTTGAAGGCGGCCCGATGACCTTCAATCCGACGCTGATCCGGGTGTTTGCCCAGCGTCTGAACCTCTTGGAAGATGAGATTCTGGTGCCGGAGCATCCGGAAACCATCGTGGCCTATGGAGCGGCGCTTTCTCTGGACAGCCTGTTCGCACAGAGCCGCACTCCCATAGACCTGAACAGCCTGCTGAAAACTCTGGAGGGACTTCATGAGGCAATCCAGGTTGAAAATGTGGGAACCACGCCCCTCTTCTTTGAATCGGCAGAGGAAAAGGAAGAATTTCTGCGCCGTCACGCGCTGCCGGAACAGAGCTTCTGCCCCGGCCGGAAAAAAGCGGAAGGAAGTGCTCAGGCAGACGGACAGCAGGTCCGTGCCGTTCCGGCGGAGGCGGACGGGAAGCAGGTCCGGAACGCCAGGCCCGCATCTGAGCCTGTGCATGCCTATCTCGGCATCGACTGCGGCAGCACCACCACCAAGTTCGTTCTGATCGACGAGGACGAAAACCTTCTGGATTCCTTCTATGCCTCCAACGCGGGAGAACCGCTGGAGGTGGCAAGAAAGGCGCTGTGGGAAATGAAGGAAAAATGGGATGCGGCCGGGACTCCCCTCTCCATCCTTGCCGTCGGCACCACAGGCTATGGAGAGCTTCTGATGGAGCGCGCCTTCAGCGCGGAATATCATGTGGTGGAAACGGTGGCCCACGCAAGAGCGGCGGCAAAGTACGTGCCGGACGCCACCTTTCTTCTGGACATCGGCGGACAGGATATGAAGGCCATCTGGCTGGACCGGGGCGTGATCACCAACATCGTGGTCAACGAGGCCTGCTCCTCCGGCTGCGGCTCCTTCCTGGAAAACTTCGCAGCGACCCTTCACATCCCGGTGGAACAGATCGCGGAATCGGCCTTTGCCTCCGACAGCCCGGCAGCTCTCGGAAGCCGCTGCACCGTTTTCATGAACAGCAGCATCGTTACCGCCCAGAGAAGCGGCAGACAGCCTCAGGACATCATGGCGGGCCTGTGCCGATCCATCATTGAAAATGTGTTCACCAAAGTCATCCGGGTTTCCAATCTGGATTCTCTCGGCGACAAAATCGTAGTGCAGGGCGGCACCTTCCGCAACGACGCGGTGCTGCGCGCTCTGGAGCAGTACCTGGGAAGGGAGGTCGTGCGCGCACCCTATCCCGGCGTGATGGGAGCCATCGGCGCCGCCATCCTGGCGAAGGAAAACCGGGAAAAGCAGCTCGCTTTAGGGACGGAGCCGAAGCGTACTTTCATCGGCCTGGACGCCATGCAGGACTTTTCCTATTCCCAGGCGGAGGATTCCCCCTGCCCGTTCTGCGGCAACCACTGCAAACGGACGATCCTGCGTTTTTCCAACGGAAGCTGCTGGGTGACCAACAACCGCTGCGAACGGGGCGAAGTGGTAGGCGATCCCAAAGAGGCTTCCGTCATCGCCGCGGTAAAGGAAAAACAGAAGGAACGGGAACGCACGCCGAACCTGTTTAAACTGCGGGAACGGCTGCTGTTTCAGGACTATCCCCTTTCCATACAGCCTGCCGACAGAGGTATCGTCATCGGCCTGCCCCGGGTGCTCTCCTTCTGGGACACCATGCCCTTCTGGAGCACCTTCTTCCGGAGTCTGGGCTTCACGATACGGCTTTCCGCTCCCAGCAGCCGGGCCATGTACGAAAGCGGGCTTTCCGCCGTCACCTCGGACACGGTATGCTTTCCCGCCAAGCTGGTGCACGGACATCTGCGCAATCTGGCCAAGCAGAAGGTGGACCGCATCTTCCTGCCCTCCATCGCTTCCGTCCCTTCGGAAAACACTTCTGATACCAGTCAGTCCATGTGCGCGGTGGTAAAGGGCTATCCTCTGGTCATACGCAATTCGGATAATCCGCAGGAGCGCTTCGGCATTCCTCTGGATATGCCCATGTTCCACTGGCGTACCAACCATGACAGGGACAGCCAGCTTACGAAATACATGGCGGAAACCTTCCAGATCTCCGAGGCGGATACAAAGGCCGCCATTCAGGCAGGAGACGCGGCCATAAAAGCCTTTCACGCTGCCCTGAAAGAGGCGGGAGAAAAGGTGATGGAGGATGTGAAAAAGCAGGGAACCTACGCCGTGGTGCTCGCCTCACGCCCTTACCAGAACGACGCGCTGGTCAACCTCTCAGGGAATCCCGGTGCTCACCGTAGATTCCCTTCCGGGAGTGGAATCGGTGGATTTAAGCAGGAGCACAGTGGAAATCGTCAACAACTTCCACGCCAGAATGCTCGCCTCCGCCATGCTCGCCGCCAGAAGCCCCGAGCTGGAATACGTCCAGATCGTCAGCTTCGGCTGCGGCCACGATGCCTATCTTTCCGATGAAATCATCCGTCTGATGCGGGAAATCTCAGGAAAGACGCCTCTGGTTTTAAAGCTGGATGAAAGCGACATTCAGGGACCGCTGCGCATCCGTGTCCGCTCCTTCCTGGAGACTCTGTCCTTAAGAAGGGAGCGCGGGGAAAAAGAGGAAGTGCGGGGGCTTCCGGAGCCCTATCCGGTAAAATTCACCGCCGCCGACAGGGAAAAACTGGTTCTGGTTCCCAACACCTCCCACGCATTCAGCCGAATCATGGCCGCCGCCTTCGCCGGACAGGGGCTGCGCACCGAATCTCTGGAGCTGGGACGGGAGGAAGCGATCCGCTACGGCAAGCAATATGTACATAACGATATCTGCTTTCCTGCCCAGATGGTCATCGGAGAAGCACTCGCAGCTCTCAAGAGCAGGAAATATGACACCAAAAACGTTGCCATCGGCATGGGAAAATACATGGGAGACTGCCGCCTGACCCACTACAGCAGGCTGCTCAGAAAGGCGCTGGATGACGCCGGCTTCCCGGAGGTTCCCATCCTCACCAACGACGACCATGACGCCCACCAGCTCCATCCCGGCTTCAAGATGAACCTGCTCACCTCCATGCGCATCGCCTACGCCCTTCCCATGATCGACGCCATGGAAAGCCTGCTGAGAAAGATCCGGCCCTATGAGCTGGAGGAGGGCGCCGCGGACAGAGCCTTTGAGGAAGGCCTGGACGCCCTTTCGGAAGGGCTGGAAAAGAGCGGTATCCGCGGGGCGAAAAAGGGCTTTGCCAAAGCCATCGAACTGTTAAAGGCGGTTCGCTATGACAGGAGCGAGGAACGGCCGAAGGGGCTGATCGTGGGCGAATACCTGCTGAATTTCCATCCCGGCGCAAACCATGACATCGAAGCCTATCTGGAGAAAAACGGCCTGGAGATCATTGAGGCTTCCATGACCGACGTGATCCAGAAGACCTACTTTTCCAGAGGCAGCCAGGTACGGGAATATCACCTGGACTCCAATCTGATGGAAAAGGGCTGGTATGCCGCCACGGATGTGATCTTTGACCTGGCTCATGAGGCCACGGACAAAATCGCCTCTGCCCATCCGCTGTACGAGCCTCCCTGCCGTCTGCCGGATCTGGCGAAGGACAGCGACCCGATCATCTACCACACCTTCGATACCGGCGAAGGTATCCTGATCCCGGGTGAAATCATCCACCACGCGAAGGAAGGCTGCCGCGCGTTCGTCATCCTGCAGCCCTTCGGCTGCCTGCCGAACCACGTTGTGGGACGCGGCATCACCAAACGCCTGAAGTCCCTCTATCCTGACGCGCAGATCCTGACCCTGGACTACGACCCGGACATCAGCTTCGCCAACATCGAAAACCGGCTTCAGATGCTGATCATGAACGTAAAACAGGCTGCAGAGGGAAAGAGCCTGAAGCGGTCCTCCTGAGTCCTGCCGCAGGAGCGGAGCGGCCTCCGCATCCGCCCTGTACACAGGAAAGTGACGCCCGCAGGGGCGTTTCTCCCACAGCAATAAAAATCCGCCGGTCTGCGTTTTCCCGGACCGGCGGATTTTTATTGCCTGTTATTCTTTTATCCTGCTATTTCTGATAGAATGCCTCCAACGCATCCGCAAAGAATTCAGCCGCTCCATGCGTTCCTTTTTTGCCACAAGCATTTTTCTCTGCATCAGCAGGATTTTTTCCTGATCAAGAACCGGATTCTCCATAATCGCCCTGATTTCCATAGGAACCACCAAAATGCTTAAAACCAGCACAATGGCGGTGATCGGCAGCACACTCGCAAGCGATTCGCTCACCTTTTCTTTCAGTTTTTCCATTCATCCACCTCTATTCTACTCCAACTATTCCGCAAAGTGTACGCCTTGCTTAATTTTAAAGGTACCATATAATTTATAAAATAAATATTTTTCTTGATAAAAAATTGTAAAGCGCTTCCCGCTTGTCTCCCCTCGACGATTGTGTTAGTATGATTCTGTCATGCAGGTCCCACCGCCGGTGGAGAATCTGAATTTCACATCTGAGGAGGAATCATGGAGACACTGAAAAAATTTATCCGCTACTACGCACCCTATAAGACCGTTTTCTTTCTGGATTTGATCTGCGCGTCCGTCATCATGCGGGCGCTCCTTCCTCTGGGAATCGGTCTTTTTCTCATGTATGTCATTCAGAGCCTGTGCAAATATTACGTCAGCTATCAGGGCCATATGATGGGCGCAAACATGGAACGGGACATGCGCCAGCAGCTGTTCGATCATTATGAAAAGCTTTCCTTTTCCTATTATGATCAGAACAATTCCGGCCAGATGATGAGCAAGCTTGTTTCCGACCTGTTCGATATCGCGGAATGCGCCCATCATGCTCCGGAAAACTTCTTTATTTCACTGATTAAGGTTATTGGCGCCTTTGTTTTTCTGTTTCTCATAAACTGGAGGCTTGCCATTCCCATGGCTGTGCTGGTGGTGGTCATGTTTCTTTTTTCCTTCAGCCAGAACCAGAGAATGCAGATCACCTTCATGGACAACCGGAAAAAAATCGGAGATGTAAACGCCAGTCTGCAGGATACGCTTGCCGGCATCCGTGTGGTACAGTCCTTTGCCAACGAGGATGTAGAACGCACGAAATTCCGAAAAAGCAATCAGGGCTTTCTGCTTTCCAAAGATGCAAACTATAAATGCATGGGAACCTTCATGGGCAGCAACCTGTTTTTTCAGGGTATGATGTATCTCGTCACCCTGGTGTTCGGAGGCTTCCTGATCGCAAAGGGACAGATGGATGTGGCGGATCTGACCATGTACGCCCTTTATATCGGCATTTTCATCAGTCCGATTCAGATTCTGGTGGAGCTGACGGAAATGATTCAGAAGGGCATGTCCGGCTTCAGCCGTTTCATCGCCGTCATGGAAACGGATCCCGATATCGAGGACGCTCCTGACGCCCATCCGCTCACGGACGTAAAGGGCTCCGTCTCCTATGAAAATGTTTCCTTCCATTACAGTGATGACAATACCCCGGTGCTTTCCAACGTTTCCTTCCGAATTCCGGCGGGAAAATCCATCGCGCTGGTCGGTCCCTCCGGCAGCGGAAAAAGCACCATCTGCAATCTGCTTCCCCGCTTTTATGACGTGACCGGCGGGCGCATCACCATCGACGGTCAGGATGTACGCACCCTCACCCTGCAGTCTCTTCGCCGGCAGATCGGCGTGGTTCAGCAGGATGTCTATCTGTTCTGCGGCACCGTCCGGGAAAACATCGCCTACGGAAAGCCGGGCGCTTCGATGGAGGAAATCATCGATGCCGCCAAAAAGGCCAACATTCATGATTTCATCCAGTCACTTCCCGACGGCTACGATACCTTCGTGGGAGAACGGGGCACCAGGCTCTCCGGCGGTCAGAAGCAGCGCATTTCCATTGCCCGCGTATTCTTAAAGAATCCGCCCATCCTGATTCTGGACGAAGCCACCAGCGCCCTGGACAACGAAAGCGAACGCTGGATCCAGCAGAGTCTGGATGTGCTTGCAAAAGACCGCACCACCATCACCATCGCTCACCGACTGTCCACCATTCATGGTGCGGATGAAATTCTTGTCATTGCGGACAACGGCATTGCAGAACGGGGCACCCACGAAGAGCTTATTCAGAAGAAGGGCATTTACGCCCACTATTATGAAATGCAGTTTCAGTAAAGGATAATTTTATGGCAGCTCTCAGAAAAATGCTTGGAGACATGAACAGCAGTACGGCAGCGGCCCTGATGCGCCTCATTGAGACGCAGAGCAGGGAAACCCTCACCCGTTGGGCGTCCGCCTATGCAAAAGAACACTATCTTTCTCTGATCAAAGAAGAACCCGGGATTTTTCATCAGATGGAACAGACGCTTTCCGCCGTGGAAAGCGTCCTGAACAAAGAAATAACTCTGAAGGAATTAAAACCGGCCCTTGCCGATGCGAGAAGAGCGGCAAAGCAGCTCGCCGACAGCCGTGCGGCCGATCCCGTCTCTCTCGCCGCGGCACGGGCGGTTTCCACCGCCTGCTCCACGGCACAGACCCCCACCAATGCGTTCGGCTTCCTGCTCTACGGAGCCGCTGCCCGTGCCTATCACAGCGCAGGTCTCTCAGAAGCCGCAGCCACCTACGACCGGCTGGCAGAGAAAGAACTGAAGCGGGCGCTTTTGTCTCTTCAGGCGGCCGCCGTTTCAGACGAGCCCAATCCCGTTTCCATCCGCTGGAACTGCTGAGATTCGGGTGGAATGACAATCCGGACGGAGTCAGAATCCTGCCTCCGTCCGGTATGTTTTTCTCCGCTCACAATTCTGCGCACACACATTTTTCCATCTGCGCGCACATCTCCACCTGCGCGCACATCTCCACCTGCGCGCACATCAGCAGAAAGGCTCCGACACCGTGCAGATCGTTGACGGAAACCGGGCGTTCACAGTAATGCCTGTAGTCCCCCACTCCGGTTCCAATGCATACGTTTCCAACCAGAAGATCGTCCCCATCCCATTCCAGGGAGCGGATCACACCCTCATAACCGCGTCTTGCCCTTTCCAGATATTCTTCCGGCAGGATTCCCTTTCTCACTGCCTTGCAGATCGCGGCCACGAACAGGCAGCTGCAGGAATTTTCCAGCCAGTTTCCTTCCATGCCGCCCTTATCCACCACCTGATACCAGCGGCCGTCCTCTGACTGATAGCGGCAGACCGCCTCAAGGAGCTCTTTCACCAGACTGCGCAGTTTTTCATAGCCGGGATGATCCTCCGGCAGGAAATCCAGATCGTCCAGCACGGCCACGGGAACCCAGCCGATGCTTCTCCCCCAGAATTCCGGGGAAAGGCCGGTTTCCGGGTCCGCCCATTCCTGCTTCTTCGCGCAGTCCCAGGCATGATACCACAGTCCCGTTTTCTCATCTCTCGTCTTTTCCCGCATGAGAAGTGCCTGCTCCACCACCAGATCCAGGAACTCCGGCCGATGAAATCTGCTGCCATATTCCGCCGCAATCGGGCCGCCCATATACAGACCGTCCAGCCACATCTGTTCCGGACACGCTGCCTTATGCCAGAAGCCTCCCACCGCATTTCTCGGAAAATCCTTCACCGCTGCGAGCAGGGTATCCAGCGCCTTTTTGTACCTCTCGTCCCCTGTTTCATCCAGAAGCGGATAGAGCAGGATTCCCGGCTGGATATCGTCCAGCTCTCCCAGATCGCATTCGTGGATTTCTCCCTTCTCATTCACGCAGGAATCCACCCAGTCCTTCATGTAAGTGAAATACCGCCTGTCCCCGCAGATCCGGTATGTCTGATACACCCCGGACAGGAATACGCCCTGATGATAATGAAAATGTCCCTTCGGCGGCAGCTCCTGCGCCCTGAATTTGCGCATCATGGTTTCCACCGATGCCTTCGCATAGAACAACGGGGTTTTTTCCGCGCTTTCTTTTTCGATGCTCATTTGTCTCTCCTCCTTTTTCCCGTTCTGATGTAACATCAGTATACGATAAAGGAAGTATCAAATCAATCCTCTTTCATTGCGCCTCCTGACGGCCCATGTTATACTGAAACTGACAAAAAAGCTGCCAAACGCCGCTATATGCGGCAGACAAGGAAGGGGCACGAACCGGGGTTCATGCCAAAGAACGGCAATGCCGTTCTTCCATTATTTCAGTGCCGCCTTACGGCGGCGGAAGGAGGGGTTGGTATGGCAAAATATCGATGCAGCGTCTGCGGCTACATCTATGATGAACAGCAGGAGGGGGCTCCGTTTTCCGGGCTGAAGGAATGTCCCGTCTGCCATCAGAGTGCGGATAAATTCACGCTCTGGCAGGAGGAGACGGACATAAAAAAACAGCCCGCCAGAGAGCTGAAGCTGGACTATCCGAAGGAGTTCGTCCGCAGCGACGCTTCCTGCAGGTACATGAAGGAAATTCATGAAATGGCGGTGACGGGGAAAAGCATCTCCGCTGCCATGGGCACGCTTCTTCCCATGCCGGACTGGGATGATATTCTCATCCTTGGTGCGCAGCTGGATCCCATGCCGTTAGATGAGGACGCCGAGGTACGCACCACCACCGTGATCGGCCTGCACGCTGCGAAGCCCCTCGTGCTGGAAAATCCGGTCTATATCTCTCACATGTCCTTTGGCGCGCTCTCCCGGGAGGCCAAGGTGTCCCTGGCGCGCGGTTCTGCCATGGCCCACAGCGCCATGTGCTCCGGTGAAGGCGGGATCCTGCCGGAGGAAATGGAGGCAGCGGATAAATATATTTTTGAATATGTGGGAAATCTTTACAGCGTAACACCGGAAAATCTGCGGAATGCAGATGCCATTGAAATCAAAATCGGGCAGGGAACCAAGCCCGGCATGGGCGGCCACCTGCCCGGAGAAAAGGTAACGGAAGAAATCAGCCGGATCAGGAACAAACCCATGGGGAGAGATGTGATCGCGCCTTCCCGCTTTCCCGGAATCGAAACGAAGGAGGATATGAAGGCCCTCGTCAGCCAGCTTCGCATGGCATCCGAAGGACGTCCCATCGGCATCAAAATTGCCGCCGGGCATATTGAACGGGATCTGGCCTTCTGCGCATACGCGGAACCGGACTTCATCACCATCGACGGCCGCGGAGGGGCGACAGGTTCCTCTCCTCAGCTTTTGCGTGACTCCGCCAGCGTTCCCACAATTTACGCGCTGTACCGCGCCAGAAAATACCTGGACAGCATCCGGTCTGATATCAGTCTGGTCATCACCGGCGGACTCCGGGTTTCCTCCGATTTTGCAAAGGCCATCGCGATGGGCGCGGACGCCGTCGCCGTTGCAAGTGCGCCGCTGATCGCCATGGCCTGTCAGCAGTATAAAATCTGCGGCACCGGCATGTGTCCCATGGGCATTGCCACGCAGGACAAAGAGCTGCGCGTACGGCTGAATCAGGATGCCGCAGCGGCAAGAGTTGCCAATTTTCTGAATGTCTCCCTGTCAGAGCTGAAGATGTTCGCCCGGATCACCGGACATTCTGATCTGCATGAGCTCTCCGTAGAGGATCTGTGCACTGTCAGCCGGGAAATCAGTGAATTCACGGATATCCCGCATGCCTGACGCTGAAGCCGGGCAGACACAAGCCGAAAACGGACAAACACAGACTACAGCGATAAAAGCTCTTTGATCTTTTCCGCCAGCAGGCTGGCAATTATCTCATTCCCCTTATCCGAAGGATGCAGGCCGTCATAGGTATAATCGGCGGCCTCCGGCGGATAAGGATAATCATCCTTCTCATAATCAACCGGCACGTCCACGTAGGCAGGATAAGGAAGCTCCTGATATTCCTCTTCTGTTTTTACCCGTTTAAACCGTACAGCCGTTTCCGGCGCAAATCCGGAAAGAGAATGCAGATCCAGGACCGGGATCTGCGCTCTTTCGCAGGCGCTCCGGATTCCTTCTGCAATATCGCTCAGCCACTGTCCCTGATCCGGAGCGTAGCTTCCATGCGCATGGTTCAGCGGGTCCAGAATGTACACAAAATCCCCTCTCTCCACAGGATTCATCACGAGAATTTTTGCCTTTGGTCCCGCCTGACGGATATGTTCCAGAATGACGCCCAGATTTCCCAGAATGGTTCCTTTCTTTTTCCGCTCAAAATCCTCACACGTTCCAAGAGGCACTCCTCTGTGCCAGTCGTTTGTTCCCAGCAGCACCGTATACAGATCTGCCTCAGGGAATCTTTCCTCCAGCCAGTCCGGCGTCGCGGAACCGTTCTTCCCCAGGTTAATCACGGAAAGACAGCTCAGCTTTCGGCAGGTTCTGCTGAGATATCCTTCCGTCACACGGTATCCGGTTTCATCCAGATGGTCGTTCAGATAGGTAAAGGAATCTCCGATTGCACACCACCGGAGCTTTCTGTTGTTTTTTCTTTCTGATCTTTCTGATACATCCTGTTTCATATTCTCCTCCATGCCAAAAGAATTTACATTGCAAGTCAGATAATCGTAAAAAGGAGTTCCGTTTCCGGAACTCCTGAATTTTCAGAACTATTATGCGATTTTGGATTTTGCAACCTCAGCCAGCGTAGCAAATCCCTCTGCATCGTTCACTGCCATCTCAGCCAGCATCTTTCTGTTGATATCCACACCGGCCAGTTTCAGACCATGCATGAACTTGCTGTAGGACAGGCCGTTGATTCTCGCAGCAGCGTTGATACGGGTGATCCACAGCTGTCTGAACTGACGCTTTCTCTCCTTACGTCCTGCATAGGAGGAGGTAAGCGCTCTCATAACGGACTGCTTCGCAACTCTGTACTGCTTGGATCTCGCTCCTCTGTAGCCCTTCGCGAGCTTTAATACTTTATTATGTTTTCTTCTGGCATTCATGCCGCCTTTGATTCTTGCCATCTCTTTAACTCCTCCTTACGAATTATAAATACGGTAAAATCTTCTTCATATTCTTAACATTGGTAGCGTCCGTAATCGCTGCCTGTCTGAGATTTCTCTTTCTCTTCGTGGATTTCTTCGTTAAGATATGGCTCTTATAAGCTTTCGCTCTCTTTAACTTGCCCGTTCCGGTAACCTTGAAACGTTTTGCTGCTGATCTGCTTGTCTTCATTTTCGGCATAACAAAATCCTCCTGTATTCATTCCAAAAATCTATTTTAACTGCACGTATTAACGCTTTTCAGTTAAAAACATGGTCATGGTGCGGCCTTCTACCTTGGGGGCCTTCTCAACCACCGCAACATCGGAAAGCATCTGGGCAAAATCATCCAGAATGTGCTTGGTGGTCTGCATGTGAGCCATCTCACGGCCGCGGAAACGCAGGGTCACCTTCACCTTGTTTCCCTTCGTCAGAAACTTTCTCGCCGCGCCCGCCTTTGTGTTCAGATCGTTGGTATCGATGTTCGGAGACATACGGATTTCCTTGATCTCAACGGTTCTCTGTTTCTTCTTCGCTTCCTTTTCTTTCCGGGCACGCTCATATCTGTACTTGCCGTAATCCACAATCTTACAGACCGGAGGCTTTGTCGTGGGGGCAATCTTCACCAGATCCAGTCCGGCCTCTTCTGCAATCTTCAGAGCTTCTCTGGAGGACATGATGCCAAGCTGCGCGCCGTCCTCTCCAATCAAACGTACTTCCCTGTCTCTGATCTGTTCATTGATAAATAACTCGCTAATTGTCTTACCCTCCTAAGAAATCCGGAACCCGGCTCACCGCCGGCACCGGATACCGGCCCGTGCCGTCTGTTCAAAACAGTAACTCCCGATTCGCCCGTGAGAACCTCAATCCGTCAGCTGTCCTTTTGACACATGACACAAAAAAAACGGACAGCATCGCTATCCGCCATCAACATCTCATAACCGGTATCTCCCGACCGGTCTTTCTAACAGGAACGCCTATAAGCCCAATCGCCATAGGGTGAGAGCGGATACTCTGCTTTTTCGAATATGAGAACGACATTGTATAAACATCATTCATAGTCCGCACTTGCGTACTTATGTACTATATCACGGTCTTTCTGTCGTGTCAACCCTTTTTCTGTTTTTTCAGTGCAGTTTGGAAAACGAGATTACCATTCTGAATCAGGACTGTGAATAGTAATGAAGCTGAGTCCAAACACCAGTTTGCCTTTTTTAACGGCTTTCCGTCTGCGGAAGCGGCCGGTTACCCGGAAACAGGAGAGAGGGAACCTCCTCTCTCCTGTTTCGGTCTTCTACCTTTCCCGGAAGGTTGCGCAGTTTGTTTCTCCACAGTCACACGCTCCGCAGCCTCTGATATCCACATGCTCTGCCGAGCACTTGTAGTCCGTATTGTAGACACACTTTACGGCC
>ERZ1643247.1775-NODE-1775-length-18549-cov-3.743809_pt1 | contig 18549 bp, 16 predicted proteins | sample MGYA00579264_ERZ1643247 | MGnify/ENA primary metagenome ERZ1643247 (study PRJEB29033, sample SAMEA4952262) | chicken gut metagenome | biome: Broiler Chicken; feature: Gastrointestinal Tract; material: Caecum | place: Ireland | collected 2018 | study: Broiler... | reverse complement strand
CTTTGGGAACCTTTATTGCCGTGACAGGTGTGTCAGGTTCTGGAAAATCGACCTTGGTAAATGGCATTTTGAAAAAAGCTGTCGCCCAAAAATTAAATCGTAATGCTGCCAAACCTGGCAAACACCGTGCCCTAGAAGGTGTGGAATACGTTGACCGCTTGATTGACATTGATCAAAGCCCTATCGGAAGAACACCGCGGTCAAACCCAGCTACTTATACAGGTGTATTTGATGATATTCGCGATTTATTTGCCCAAACCAACGAAGCCAAAATTCGTGGTTACAAAAAAGGACGGTTCTCATTTAATATCAAGGGTGGACGTTGTGAAGCCTGCTCGGGAGATGGGATTATCAAGATTGAAATGCACTTCTTGCCTGATGTTTACGTGCCTTGTGAGGTTTGTCATGGGACACGTTACAACAGTGAAACCCTAGAAGTTCGTTACAAGGATAAAAATATTGCCGAAGTTCTTGAAATGACAGTCAATGACGCGGTAGAATTCTTTGCAGCCATTCCTAAAATTGCTCGGAAACTGCAAACGATTAAAGACGTGGGGCTTGGCTACATCACTTTGGGACAATCGGCAACCACTTTATCAGGTGGGGAAGCCCAACGCATGAAGTTGGCAAGTGAATTGCACAAACGTTCAACAGGTAAGAGTTTGTATGTTCTTGATGAGCCAACCACGGGTTTACATACGGATGATATTGCACGCTTGCTTCAAGTTCTCCAACGTTTTGTGGATGATGGCAATACCGTCATCGTGATTGAACACAATTTAGATGTCATTAAAACGGCGGATTACTTGATTGACCTTGGTCCAGAAGGTGGTGTCGGCGGGGGTCAAATCGTTGCCACAGGTACGCCTGAAGAAGTCGCCAAAGTCAAAGGTTCTTACACAGGACAATATTTGAAAGACAAATTATCATAATATCAAGAAAGCTTTTCCAAGGTATATGCCATTTGGAGAGGCTTTTTCCGTGATATGCCGAAATCTTGTATCCGCTTTTAACTTATTTTGATATAATGGGGAAAAGACTTGCAAAGGAGAGTCCTATGTTGACAAGATTGAAACGTTTTGAAGAAAAGTTGGACAAAGTTGGTATTGATGGTTTTTTGGTGACTGGTCAAAACAATATTTACTACATGACTGGTTTTTGGGGGACGTCAGCGACGGTTTTTATTTCTAAAACACGCTGTTTGTTTGTGACAGATGCCCGCTATACCTTGATTGCGAAACAATCCGTACAAGGATTTGACATCATTGAAAGCCGTGACCCTCTGCAAGAGATTGCCAAGGTTATCCAAGCAGATAAGTTGGAAAGAATTGGCTTTGATAGTCAAGTGTCTTTTGCCTACTATCAAAATCTGCAAGCGGTATTTGCAGGTTATCATCTGCAAGCCCAAACCAACTTCATGGAAGCATTGCGCATGATTAAAGATGCTTCTGAAATGGCAACCATCCGTAAGGCTTGTTCCATTTCTGACCGTGCCTTTACAGATGTGCTGGACTTTATCAAGGCAGGGCAAACGACAGAATTGCAAGTCGCCAATTTCCTTGATTTTCGGATGCGTGAATATGGGGCATCAGGTATTTCCTTTGAAACCATCGTAGCGTCAGGTAAACGCTCTGCTATGCCACACGGTGTAGCGAGTGACAAGGTCATTGAATCTGGCGATATGCTGACGCTTGATTTTGGTTGCTACTACAATCATTACGTTAGCGATATGACACGCACCATTCACATCGGTGACATTAGCGACAAGGAGCGTGAGGTTTACCAGTTGGTTTTGGAAGCGAACCAAGCTGTGATTGATTCGGTTAAGGCAGGTATGGTTCGTAAAGATTACGACAAGGCAGCGCGTAATGTGATTACCAATGCGGGTTACGGTGATTATTTCACGCACGGTATTGGTCATGGTATCGGACTGGATATCCATGAAATTCCTTACTTTGGTCAATCAGAAGAAGTGGTTGAAGCAGGTATGGTGATTACAGACGAGCCAGGCATTTATTTGGACAATGCATTTGGTGTCCGTATCGAAGATGACCTTATCGTCACAGAAGAGGGTTGCGAAGTCTTGACCTTGGCACCAAAAGAATTGATTGTCTTACCTTAAACGAGCCTGTACAAGCGTTAGATAAGCATAAGAGGAAGAAACGATGACAAATAGACTTTCTTGGCAAGATTATTTTATGGCAAATGCGGAGCTGATTTCCAAGCGTTCCACCTGTGACCGTGCTTTTGTTGGGGCTGTATTGGTCAAGGATAATCGCATCATCGCCACAGGATACAACGGTGGGGTGTCTGCTACTGATAACTGCAATGAGGTTGGGCATAAGATGGAGGACGGGCACTGTATTCGCACGGTTCATGCCGAAATGAATGCCCTCATCCAATGTGCCAAAGAAGGCATTTCTACAAAAGGTACCGAAATCTATGTGACCCATTTTCCGTGTATCAACTGCACCAAAGCCTTGTTACAAGCAGGTATCAAGAAAATCACCTACAAGACGGCTTACCGCATGCATCCGTTTGCCATTGAACTGATGGAGCAAAAAGGCGTAGCTTATGTGCAGCATGACGTCCCAGAAGTGCATTTGGGAAAAGATGCTTAAAGCCCTTGACTAGACATTCCCCTATAAAACATTTGAGCCATGCTCTATTTTATGGTAAAATAAGACGATAACTAATTTATAAGAGGTAATGAATAAATGATTGAAGCAAGTAAGCTTAGAGCAGGTATGACTTTCGTAACATCAGATGGCAAACTTATCAAAGTTCTTGAAGCAAGCCACCACAAACCAGGTAAAGGGAACACTGTTATGCGTATGAAACTCCGCGACGTTCGTTCTGGTTCAACTTTTGATACGACTTACCGCCCAGAAGAAAAATTTGAACAAGCAATCATTGAAACGCGTGCTGCCCAATACCTTTACAAAATGGATGACACCGCATACTTCATGGATACTGAAAGCTACGAACAATACGAAATTCCAGTAACCAACGTTGAAGAAGAATTGCTTTACATCCTTGAAAACTCAGAAGTTAAAATTCAATTCTACGGTACAGAAGTTATCGGTGTAACTGTTCCAACAACTGTTGAATTGATCGTTACTGACACACAACCTTCAATCAAAGGAGCAACTGTTACAGGTTCAGGTAAACCAGCCACTCTTGAAACAGGTCTTGTGGTTAACGTGCCAGACTTTATTGAAGTTGGTCAAAAATTAGTCATCAACACTCAAGAAGGTACTTACGTATCACGTGCGTAATAGCCAGTAAAGTAAGTAGAGAGGCAGTTTGTACTCTTTACTTTTTTACCTTTATGTATTTAGAAAGGAATGCTTATGACAACTGAAAATATTGGTGATATCGTCATTTCACCACGTGTACTGGAATTACAGGTATTGCTGCAACTAAGGTTGATGGTGTTCACTCCCTTCGTAACAAAGCGGTGACAGATAGCTTTAGCAAAACCGTTTTGGGCAAAGGTGTCTATCTTAAAACAGAAGAAGATGGAACAGTTAATGCGGATATTTATGTCTATTTACAATACGGTGTCAATGTCCCTGCTGTTTCTATTGCTATCCAAAAAGCGGTAAAAGCAGCCGTTTATGACATGGCAGAAGTAACCATCTCATCTGTAAACATTCATGTAGAAGGCATTGTTCCTGAAAAGACTCCTAAACCAGACTTAAAAGCATTGTTTGATGAGGATTTTTTGGATGACTAATAATTTTACCAATTCCAGACGTGACCTTCGTGAGCGTGCTTTCCAAGCCCTGTTTAGCCTAGAATTTGGGGGAGATGTCTTGTCAGCTGCGGAGTTTGCCTACATTTACGACAAACCCATGCTTGATGATGAAGGAGTGACAGTTGATATTCCTGTCTTTCTCCTTAGCCTTGTCAAAGGTGTGCAAGACTTTCAAGCAGACATTGACCAGCAAATTGAAGAGCATTTAAAAGCAGGTTGGTCTTTGGAACGCTTGACCCTAACGGATAAAACTTTGTTGCGCCTAGGTTTGTTTGAAATCAAGTATTTTGACGAAACACCAGGTCGCGTGGCTGTCAATGAAATCATTGAAATTGCTAAGAAATATTCAGATAACACATCTGCAAAATTTGTCAATGGTTTGCTAAGCCAGTTTATTACAATGTAAAAAAACAAGCTGATTGTTCAGCTTGTTTTTTTGCTTTTTAAATACTGCCACCAGGGAGTAAAGAAATCGGCAAAACATAGTCTTTGCTGGTCTTTTCTCCCTTTATTTTTTTGATCAGAACATCAACAATTAAATTAGCAATTTCGTCAATCGGTTGTTTAATCGTGGTAAGTTCAGGAATGAAATTTTCGGTGAAAGTCGTGCCGTCATAGCCAATGATTTTCAAATCTTCAGGTACTTGAAGTTTGAGTTGCTTGGCAATTTTCATGGTCAAAATTGCAGTCAAATCATCAGAAACGAAGACCCCATCAGGTTTGTTGTTGGCGATAATGGACTTGATTTCCATTTCACGGCGAATGTTAGAGAGGTTGTTTGGCACTTTGAAGATTTTTCCTTGTGGAATTTGGAAAGAAAAGCCAAGGGCACGCAGTTCTGTTGGTGAGTCCGTATTGTCATTTCCTGTAATCATAATGATTTGCTGGCAACCGTTCTTTTGCAAGGTTTTAGCGGCCATTTTTCCTCCCTCGAAATTATCAGAGGATACAATCGGGATATTTGGCGCGAGATTGCGGTCAAAAGAAACAATGGGTGCCTCAACACGATTGTAGTCCTTGATGCCAAGATTGTGGCTAGATGAAATAATCCCGTCTACCTGATTAGCCTCAAGCATTTCGAGGTATTCTTTTTCTTTTGCAGGGTCGTTTTGACTGTTGCAAATAATGGTCTTGTAGCCACGTTTGAAAAGCTCGATTTCCAAATGTTCGATGAGTTCGGCATAAAAAATATTGCTGATATTTGGAAAGATGAGCCCAATCAATTTGGCTGACTTGCCTTGCAGACCTCTAGCGAGGTTGTTGGGCTTGTAACCCAAGGTTTGCATGGCTTTTTGAACCTTGCTTTTGGTTTTTTCAGATAAATACCCTTTGTTATTGATGACACGCGACACGGTGGTTGGACTAACACCAGCTAATTCAGCGACATCTGTTAATTTTGCTACCATGTTACTTTGTTAACTCAAAGTATGTTCCAGTCGTTTCCCCAGCTGTGAGCTGAATACCGCTTTGCCCTGCTTCTGGGAAGACGCGGCTGGTAAATACTTTTTCTCCTTTGTTAATGAAAATTTCAACAATTGAACGATCGACGAAGATGTTGGCAGTGGTTTCTGTTGGTTCAATGTCACATTCACGGGTTTGACCAAAATCAGTTGCGTATTGCACGCCAGCTTTGCTACGATCAAGGATGACTTTTCCGTTGGCAGTATCCACAGTCAAACGTAGGCCGTTTCCTTTGTCGTCAGCGAATAGTAATAATTCTGATACTTGGTCAGCAGCAAAAGTAACTTCTAATTCGTAAATGTTTGCTGTTTCGGCTTTGTCAGCAAGCGGTTCTGAGCTTGAACGCAGGCTTGTAATGGCTTCGACAGGGTATTGGTAGAGTTTGCCGTCTTTGATAGACAATTCTTTGACCAAGCTAAGTGCCCCTTGGTAGTCGTATTGGTCAGTTGGGTAATCAATATCTGGCAATCCAATCCAACTCACAATCAAAGCACGTCCATCAGGCGCATTGAACCCTTGTGTTGCGTAAGCTTCAAATCCATAATCCAAGTTGTTGATTGTTGATGGATCAACCAATTTAGGGATCTTTGTATCAAACGTTTGACACACTTTGTAGGTATTTGGGTAAATGTTTTGGTAATCCAATTCTGCCTTATCCAGACCTTGTGGACAGTAAAGTAGGACTGGTTTTCCATCCACAAAAACAAGGTTTGGACATTCAATCATGTATTCTGACCCTGTTCCGCCAAAGTCAAGATTACCCACTTCTTCCCAGTTTTCAACGTTGTTGTCAAGGGCTTTGTAAAGCTTGATAAAGCCTGATTTTTCAGGACTTTGAGCTCCAACAATAGCATAAAATTGGTCATCGTATTTGAAAATTTGTGGGTCACGGAAGTGTTCAGTCACGTCGCTAGGCTGCTGAATAAGCACGTCTTTGCATTTGGTGATCTTGTGGTCTTTGTCCATCCAAGCCCCGATTTGCAAAGGGTCACGTACCCAGTTTTTATCACGGACATTTCCTGTGTAAAATAGGAATAATTTGCCGTCGATTTCGTAGGCTGAACCTGAATAAGCCCCGTGGCTATCGTGCTTGGTGTCAGGCAGCAATTCTGCGCCAGTTGTATGGAAATGCACCAAATCTTCTGACTCGGTATGAACCCATTCTTTCAAGCCATGAGCTGCACCAAATGGCCAATTTTGGTAGAAAAGGGTGTATTTGCCGTTAAAAAAAGAAAAGCCGTTTGGGTCGTTTAATAAGCCTGTTTTTGGCTCAATGTGATAAGTGACATGCCAAGGTGACTTGTTGACATTTTCTGCAATAGCAGCTCTTTCTTCGGTACTCCAGTCGGAATACGCTCGGTATCGTATTTCTTTAGGTAAATCCATAGGGGTCTTTCTCCTTTTAGTAATCCATCTATACCTATATAGTAAACGTTTTCTATTTAAAAATCAATTGTTTTTGGCAAAAAATAAAAAAATATATCAAACGCTTGACATATTTTTGACAGATGTGGTAGAATATAAACGCAAACAAGTGAAACGCTTTCACACACTTAATAAATAGACAAAAGGAGTTAATGTAATGGATTATGGAAAAGTAGCTTCTGACGTTATTGCAGCGGTCGGAAAAGATAATCTTGTTGCAGCTGCCCACTGTGCGACTCGTCTTCGTCTTGTATTGAAAGACGATAGCAAAGTCGATCAAAAAGCATTGGATGAAAATCCAGATGTTAAAGGAACTTTCAAAATTGACGGTCAGTACCAAGTTATCATCGGTGCTGGGGATGTCAACTTCGTGTATGACGAATTGATTAAAAAGACAGGTTTGTCAGAAGTTTCTACAGATGATTTAAAACAAATTGCTAACAACAATGGGCGATTTAACCCAATCATGGCTTTGATTAAGTTGTTGTCAGACATTTTTGTTCCAATTATTCCTGCCCTGGTTGCAGGTGGTTTGTTGATGGCATTGCGCAACTTCTTAACCTCACCAGACTTATTTGGACCAAAATCACTTGAAGAGATGTACCCTGCTATTGAGGGTATCTCAGCAATGATTCAATTGATGTCAGCTGCACCATTTATGTTCTTGCCTATCTTGGTCGGAATCTCAGCTGCGAAACGCTTTGGTGCTAACCAATTCCTAGGGGCTGCCATTGGTATGATTATGACCACACCAGACCTTGGTGGGGCTAGCGAATATTGGAATGTCTTTGGTTACCATGTAGCACAAACCAACTACGCTTACCAAGTTATTCCAGTTTTGGCAGCAGTTTGGTTGCTTTCAGTCTTAGAAAAATTCTTCCACAAACGTTTGCCATCATCAGTTGACTTTACCTTCACACCACTCTTGTCTGTGATGATTACAGGTTTTGTAACCTTCACAGTCATTGGTCCAGTGATGTTGATGTTGTCAAATGCAATCACAGATGGGATTGTATGGTTGTATAACACAACTGGATTCATTGGTATGGGTATCTTTGGTGGTACTTACTCATTGATTGTTATGACAGGTCTGCACCAATCCTTCCCAGCTATCGAAACACAATTGCTTTCAGCTTGGCGTGAAGGTATTGGATACGGAGATTTCATCTTCGTAGTATCTTCTATGGCCAACGTTGCCCAAGGTGCGGCGACATTTGCCATCTGGTTCTTAACGAAAAATTCTAAAACAAAAGGTCTTGCTTCATCTGCAGGGGTATCAGCCCTTCTAGGTATTACCGAACCTGCTTTGTTCGGGGTTAACTTGAAATACCGTTTCCCATTCTTCTGTGCCTTGATTGGTTCAGGGGTAGCAGCTGCAGTAGCAGGATTGCTTAAAGTTGTTGCCGTATCACTTGGTTCAGCAGGTTTCCTTGGATTCCTTTCAATCAAAGCAACATCTATTCCATTCTACATTCTTTGTGAACTTATCAGCTTCGCCATTGCCTTTGCTTTGACTTACATCTACGGTAAAACAAGAGAAGCAGGTCTTTTCGAAGCAGAAGCAGTTGCAGAACAAGCGGCTCAAGAATCTGCTAAACAAGCAGAAACAACAACTGCAGCACCAAGTCAAGCTCCTACCACTCAAGCAGTAGCAGAAACAATTGTTAGCCCATTAGCTGGTGAAACAGTTGCCTTGGCATCTGTTAACGACCCTGTATTCTCATCTGGGGCAATGGGTCAAGGGATTGCTGTTAAACCAAGTGGTGACACAGTTTACTCACCAGTTGATGGTACGGTTCAAATTGCCTTTGAAACAGGTCATGCTTACGGCCTTAAATCTGACGACGGAGCAGAAGTTTTGATTCACATTGGTATTGACACCGTGTCAATGGAAGGTAAAGGCTTTACTCAAAAAGTATCAGCTAACCAAAAAGTGAAAAAAGGCGATGTTCTTGGAACATTTGATAGCAAAGCAATCGCTGACGCGGGACTTGATGATACGACTATGATTATCATCACAAATACAGCTGACTACTCTGAAGTAACACCAGTCGCTGATGGTAGCGTCCGTGAAGGGGATAACTTGCTAGACGTTAAATAAAAACGATTCAGTAGAGAGGTGATTGTCACCACTCTTTCACTGACAAATCGAAAAAATATAATATATTGAGGTAAAAAACATGACAAAATTATACGGTAGCGTAGAAGCTGGCGGGACGAAATTTGTTTGTGCTGTCGGTGATGAGCAATTTCAAGTAGTGGAAAAGGCGCAATTTCCAACGACTACACCTTATGAAACCATTGACAAAGTGGTTGCCTTTTTCAAGCGCTTTGAGGAAGACTTAGCAGGTGTCGCTATTGGGTCTTTTGGTCCGATTGATGTGGATGAAAATTCAGAAACCTATGGCTACATTACGACTACGCCAAAACCTCATTGGGCAAATGTGGACTTGGTTGGATTGATTTCAAAACATTTTAGAGTACCTTTTTACTTTACAACCGATGTTAACAGTTCTGCATATGGTGAAACCCTTGTTCGTAAAGGGGTTAAGAGCCTTGTTTACTACACTATCGGTACAGGAATTGGAGCGGGTGCTATCCAAAATGGTGAATTTGTTGGTGGGATCGGACACACCGAAGCGGGTCACGTTTATGTGGCGCCACACCCACAAGATGTTACTAATGACTACACAGGTTCTTGTCCTTTCCACAAGGGCTGTTTGGAAGGTATGGCAGCAGGTCCTTCGCTTGAAGGGCGTACAGGTATTCGCGGTGAATTGATTGAGCTCAATTCTGAAGTTTGGGATGTCCAAGCTTACTACATCGCCCAAGCGGCTGTTCAAGCAACTTTACTTTATCGCCCACAAGTCATTGTGTTTGGTGGTGGTGTTATGGCACAAGAGCATATGCTGCATCGCGTTCGTAATAAATTTAGCGCCCTGTTAAATGGCTATGTTCCTGTTACAGATGTTGCAGAGTACATTGTTACACCAGGTGTAGCCGAAAATGGCTCAGCAACCCTAGGTAATTTTGCTTTGGCTAAGAAAGTATCAGAACGTTAATTTCTTATAAGAATGTTAGGACTGAGGGCCGTTACCTCAGTCTTTTTGCGCGTTTGAAAAACGCTTCTAACACCCTCAATTGAGCAGATGCTAGTACGCTGAATTCTTGAATTTAAAGGGTTTTTATGATAGAATGGGCTGACAAGTTTATCGAAAGGAATTGGAATGGCAAATATTCTACGGACTGTTATCGAAAACGATAAAGGTGAAATAAGAAAATTAGAAAGAATAGCAAAAAAGGTTGAGTCTTATGCTGACGCTATGGCAGCTTTGTCAGACGACGAATTGAAAGCAAAGACTCCTGAATTTAAACAACGTTACAAGGACGGCGAAACCCTCGACCAGATGTTGCCAGAAGCTTTCGCGGTTGTGCGTGAAGCAGCCAAACGTGTATTGGGCTTGTTCCCTTACCGTGTGCAAATTATGGGTGGTATCGTGATGCACAATGGTGATGTTCCTGAAATGCGTACTGGTGAAGGGAAAACCTTGACAGCGACTATGCCAGTTTACCTTAACGCCATTTCTGGCGAAGGGGTGCACGTTATTACGGTTAACGAATACCTATCAACGCGTGACGCGACAGAAATGGGTGAAGTGTACAGCTGGCTAGGACTCTCTGTTGGTATCAACTTGTCAGCGAAATCATCATCTGAAAAACGTGAAGCTTACAACTGTGACATCACTTATTCAACCAACTCAGAAGTTGGTTTTGACTACTTGCGTGATAATATGGTTGTTCGTCAGGAAGACATGGTACAACGTCCGCTAAACTTCGCCTTGATTGACGAGGTGGACTCAGTATTGATTGACGAAGCTAGAACACCATTGATTGTGTCTGGTCAAGTTAGCTCAGAAACGAGTCAGTTGTACATTCGTGCGGACCGTTTTGTTAAAACTTTGACAAGCACAGACTACATCGTCGATGTGCCAACTAAGACCATTAGCTTGACGGATTACGGGATTGACAAGGCAGAAGAATACTTCCACTTAGACAATCTTTACGATTTGGAAAATGTTGCCTTGACGCACTATATCGACAATGCTCTTCGCGCTAACTACATCATGATTTTGGATATTGACTATGTGGTTAGCCAAGAAGGTGAAATTCTAATCGTTGACCAATTTACAGGTCGTACGATGGAAGGTCGTCGTTTCTCTGATGGATTGCACCAAGCCATCGAAGCTAAAGAAGGCGTCCGCATTCAAGAAGAATCAAAAACAAGTGCCTCAATTACTTACCAAAATATGTTCCGTATGTATAAGAAATTGGCAGGAATGACTGGTACCGCTAAAACGGAAGAAGAAGAGTTCCGTGAAGTGTACAACATGCGTATCATTCCGATACCAACGAACAAACCAGTTGCTCGTATTGACCATCCAGACCTCTTGTACCCAACTTTGGAATCTAAGTTCAAAGCAGTGGTTGAAGATGTTAAGGCACGTCATGCTAAAGGACAACCTGTTCTTGTTGGTACAGTTGCCGTTGAAACATCTGATATTATTTCAAAACGCTTGGTGGATGCAGGCATTCCACACGAAGTTTTGAATGCGAAAAACCACTTTAAAGAAGCTCAAATCATCATGAACGCTGGTCAACGTGGTGCAGTCACTATCGCAACTAACATGGCTGGTCGTGGTACCGATATTAAACTTGGTGAAGGTGTGCGTGAATTGGGTGGTTTGTGCGTTATCGGAACAGAACGTCATGAAAGCCGTCGTATTGATAACCAGCTTCGTGGACGTTCAGGACGTCAAGGTGACCCAGGTGAATCACAATTTTACTTGTCACTTGAAGATGATTTGATGCGTCGTTTCGGTTCAGACCGTATTAAGGCCTTCCTTGACCGTATGAATCTTGATGAAGAAGATGCGGTTATTCGTTCGCGTATGTTGACACGTCAAGTGGAATCTGCCCAAAAACGTGTTGAAGGGAACAACTACGATACACGTAAACAAGTCTTGCAATACGATGATGTTATGCGTGAACAACGTGAAATCATTTATGCAGAACGTCGTGACGTGATTACAGCTGACCGTGATTTAGGTCCTGAAATCAAAGCGATGATTAAACGCACCATCAAACGTACTGTTGAGGCACACAGCCATTCAGATCGTGACGAAGCACTTGCCGCTATTTTGAATTTTGCTAAGAACAACCTAGTTGATGAGCAATCTATCCAACAATCTGATTTGGAAAACTTGAGCTTTGATGAAATCAAAGAAGAACTTTTTAACCGTGCGATGGTCGTTTACGATGCGCAAATGGCTAAATTGAAAACACCTGATGCCGTCAAAGAATTCCAAAAAGTGCTTATTTTGATGGTTGTTGACAATAAATGGACAGACCATATTGATGCTTTGGATCAATTGCGTCAATCTGTTGGTTTGCGTGGTTATGCCCAAAATAACCCTGTGGTGGAATATCAATCTGAAGGTTTCCGTATGTTCCAAGCTATGATTGGTGCGATTGAATTTGATGTAACAAGAACCATGATGAAAGCACAAATTCACCAACAAGAACGTGAACGTGCGTCACAAAACGCCACAACAATGGCTGAAAAGAATATTGCGGCGCAAACACCAAACCAAGCGACACAAGATATTGATTTCTCTCACGTTAAACGTAACGATCCTTGCCCATGTGGTTCAGGTAAGAAATTCAAAAACTGTCACGGTCGCAAACAATTTTAGACTGTCTACTGAAAATTCAGAAAAGTTGATTGAAAACAGAGCCAAAAGTGATATAATAGAAAAAATCTAAACTTTTCGATACTACGGGGGATGATTCATGTCATTTAAAGCAACAAGTAAAAAAATCGATTTCGATGCGCTAAAGGAAGAATCTGCCTTAACTGGTGAGGCTTTGGCGAGAAAAGAAGCGCGTGACCACGAATTAGAAGCGATCATGAAAGGCGAAGATGACCGTGTTCTTTTGGTCATCGGTCCTTGCTCATCAGATAACGAAGAGGCTGTTCTCGAATACGCTCATCGTTTGGCAAAACTTCAAGAAGAAGTGAAAGACCGCGTCTTTATGGTGATGCGTGTCTATACTGCCAAACCACGTACCAATGGGGATGGCTATAAAGGCTTGATGCACCAACCTGATACATCAGAATCACCAAGCTTGATTAACGGTATCAAAGCGGTACGTAACTTGCACTACCGCGTGATTTCAGAAACAGGCTTGACAACTGCTGATGAAATGCTTTATCCTGAAAACCTTCCATTGGTGGATGACTTGGTGTCTTATATCGCGATTGGAGCACGCTCTGTTGAAGACCAACAACACCGTTTTGTAGCATCTGGTATCGATGTTCCAACAGGAATGAAAAACCCAACATCTGGTAATTTGAACGTTATGTTCAACGGTATCTACGCTGCTCAAAACAAACAATCTTTCCTATTCAACGGTGAAGAAGTGGAAACGTCAGGAAATGCCATGGCACACGCTATTCTTCGAGGAGCAACCAACGAATATGGTAAAAACGTCCCAAATTATTACTATGACAATGTTCTTGAAACCATCGAACACTATGAAAAATTAGGGCTTAAAAACCCATTCATCGTGATTGACACAAACCATGACAACTCAGGCAAGCAATATTTGGAACAAGTGCGTATTGTCCGTCAAACCCTAATCAATCGTGATTGGAATGCTAAAATTAAGCAATACGTGCGTGGTTTCATGATTGAATCTTATCTTGAAGATGGTCGTCAAGATACGCCAGAAATCTTCGGAAAATCAATCACCGACCCTTGTCTTGGTTGGGACAACACGGAACAATTAATCCGTGAAATTTACGGCACATTAGGAAAATAATTATGGGAATACATCAAAAAAGTGCAACGCTTGACATTGCAAAAGTTAAGGCCATCTCAAAATTAGAAGGAGACTTTCTTGCAAAGAAAGAGGCGCGTGACGAGGAATTGGCTCGTATCATCAGAGGTGAAGATGAGCGCCTGCTTCTTGTGATTGGTCCTTGTTCGTCAGATAATGAAGAGGCTGTTTTGGAATACGCTCGCCGCCTGGCAAAATTGCAAGAAGAAGTTAAAGATAGCATCTTTATTGTGATGCGTGTTTATACCGCTAAGCCACGTACCAATGGTGACGGCTATAAGGGCTTGATGCACCAGCCAGATACCTCAAAATTACCTGATTTGATTAATGGAGTGGCAGCCGTTCGTCACTTGCATTATCGCGTGATTACTGAAACAGGTTTGACTACGGCTGATGAAATGCTTTACCCTGCTAATTTACCGCTAGTAGATGATTTGGTTTCTTACCACGCTATTGGGGCGCGTTCGGTTGAAGACCAAGAACACCGCTTTGTAGCATCAGGAATTGATGCGGCGACAGGTATGAAAAACCCAACGTCTGGTAACTTACAGGTTATGTTTAATGGTATTTATGCCGCGCAAAATGTGCAAAATTTCATTTACCAAAATGCTGAAGTGGAAACGGACGGCAATCCGTTAGCTCATGCTATCTTGCGCGGGGCAACCAACGAACACGGTGAAAATGAGCCAAATTATTACTACGATGATTTGCTCAAAGCGATCAGCTTGTACGAAAAAATGGGACTTCAAAATCCATTTATCGTGATTGACACCAACCACGACAATTCAGGGAAAAATTACCTAGAACAAGTGCGTATTGTCCGTCAAACCCTAATCAATCGAGATTGGAATGAGAAAATCAAAGCTTATGTGCGTGGATTCATGATTGAGTCTTACCTTGAGGACGGTCGTCAAGACACGCCAGAAGTCTTTGGAAAATCCATCACTGACCCATGTTTGGGCTGGGATAAAACTGAACAATTAATCCGTGAAATTCATGAAACATTGCGACATGATTCCTATGAGGACTTGCTCTTCTAATCACTAACATATAATGGAGCTGGGGATTTCTCTCAGCTCCTTAGTTTTGAGGAGAGTTAGCAGGTGCGGATAAGCTGAGGTAAGGGAGTCACATGATTATTGGGCATGGTATTGATTTACAAGACATTTCCGCAATTCAACAAGCTTATGAGAAGAACCCCAAATTTGCTCAACGCATTTTAACAGAAGCGGAGTTTAGGCGCTTTTCAGAACATACCAACTTAAAACGCCAAATGGCCTTTTTGGCAGGGCGTTGGGCTGGAAAGGAAGCCTTTGCTAAGGCAATGGGGACGGGCATTGGAAAACTGCGATTTCAGGATATCGAAATTTTAAATAATTCCCAAGGAGCGCCGGTGATTACCCGCTCTCCTTTTTCGGGAAGGACTTTTATTTCCATCTCTCACTCGGGAGATTATGCCCAAGCCAGTGTTATCTTAGAGGATGATTCTGGTTGAAAGGATTAGAAATCACACATTAGACGACTTCTCATAAATGATTATCTTTGGAGGAATGACATGATTTCGAGTTTACATAGACCGACTAAGGCCTTAATTGATTTAGAAGCGATTTGCCAAAATATTGAAAGTGTGCAAGCTAATATCCCTCAAGGGAAGCAGACTTTTGCGGTGGTAAAGGCTAATGCTTATGGGCATGGGTCTAAGCAAGTGGCGCAGGCGATTTCGCATTTGGTGGATGGCTTTTGCGTGTCCAATATTGATGAAGCGCTGGAGTTGCGTGAAGCTGGTATTGACAAGACCATTTTGATTCTGGGAGTTATTATGCCAGAAGAAGTGGAAATAGCGCGCGAGCATCATTTGACCTTGACGGTGGCTAGTCAGGAATGGTTGGACATGGCCTTGGCGCAAGGCATTTCTTTGGCGGACTTGGATGTTCATTTGAAAGTCGATTCTGGCATGGGTCGGATTGGTGTGAGAAGTCTGGATGAGGCAGAGCATTTGTTGGCGGATTTGAAAAAAGCTGGCGCTCATGTGGCAGGAATTTTCACGCATTTTGCAACGGCTGATGAAGCTGACGACACTAAATTCAATCAACAGCTAGCCTTTTTCACAGACTTGATTACGCATTTGAGCGAAACGCCAGCCCTTGTTCACGCCAGCAATTCGGCAACGAGTCTGTGGCATAGCGAAACCATTTTTAACATGGTGCGTTTAGGCATTGTGATGTACGGCCTTAACCCAAGCGGTACGGAATTAGCCTTGCCTTATCCGATTAAACCTGCTCTCAGCTTGGAATCTTCTTTGGTACATGTGAAGCAAATTTCAGCTGGTGATTCTGTTGGTTATGGGGCTACTTACGTGGCTCAAGGGGATGAATACATTGCGACGGTTCCGATTGGTTATGCAGATGGCTGGACCCGTGATTTGCAAGGCTTTTATGTGTTGGTCAATGGGGAATGGTGTGAAATCGTTGGGCGTGTGTCAATGGACCAAATCACTATTCGCTTGCCAGAAAAACTTCCAATTGGTACCAAGGTGACTTTGATTGGACAAGATGGCGACCAAGTTATCACTGCGACGGATTTAGCCCAAAAACGTGGCACCATCAATTATGAAGTGCTTTGTCTATTAAGTGACCGTGTGCCTCGTGTGTATTCAAAATAAATTGGATTCTACTTCGCTGTGACGAAAAAGCAGCGATTTAGAATCTCTTTTTGCTATTAAGCAGCAAAGTGAGGTTTTATGAACTTACAATCACCCATTGTGGAAATAAAAGGTATCGGTGCCAAAACAGCCGAAAAATGCCAGCAATTAGGTATTTATACGATTGAGGACTTGTTGCTCTACTACCCTTTTCGTTATGAGGATTTTAAAAGCAAACGCATTTCTGAGTTGGTTGACGGGGAGCGTTCGGTTATCGTCGGAACAGTTGTGACACCAGCGAACGTGCAGTATTATGGATATAAACGTAATCGCCTGTCCTTTAAAATTCGGCAGGGCGAAGCAGTTGTTGCTGTTTCTTTTTTCAATCAACCTTATTTAGCGGATAAGGTGACCTTGGGCAGTGATATTGCTATTTTTGGAAAATGGGATGCCCTGAAAGCAACGGTGACTGGAATGAAAATTTTGGCTCAGGTCACAGATGATATGCAACCTGTTTACCGCGTGGCTCAAGGCATTTCACAAAAAACACTGGTCAAGGCTATCCAGTCAGCCTTTGATATGGGGGCTTTGAATTGGTTACCTGAAAATCTCCCCCAAGTCCTTCTGGACAAATACCGTCTGTTAGGACGTGCTCAAGCCACCGCTGCCATGCATTTTCCAAAAGACATCGCCGAATACAAACAGGCCCTGCGCCGCATCAAGTTTGAGGAGCTGTTTTATTTTCAGATGAATTTGCAGGTTCTAAAGGCGGATAATAAGGCAGCAAGCAACGGTCAGGTGATTGCCTATGATGCTCAAAAAGTGGCTGAAAAGATTGCTACTCTGCCATTTTCCTTGACAGGTGGGCAAAAACGCAGTTTGGAGGCCATTTTAGCCGATATGCGTTCAGGTGCTCACATGAATCGCCTTTTGCAAGGGGACGTGGGGTCAGGAAAGACTGTTGTGGCTAGTCTTGCCATGTATGCCGCCTACACCGCAGGTTTTCAGTCAGCCTTGATGGTGCCCACGGAAATTTTAGCGGAACAACATTTTGAAAGTTTGCGTCAATTGTTTCCAGACTTATCGATCGCGATTTTAACGTCAGGCATGAAGGCGGCTGCGAAAAAAACAGCCCTCGCGGCGTTGGCGGATGGCTCGATTGATATGGTCGTGGGAACACACGCCTTGATTCAAGACGCAGTGACCTATCACCGCTTGGGTTTGGTTATTACAGATGAGCAGCACCGCTTTGGTGTCAATCAGCGTCGTATTTTCCGTGAAAAAGGCAATAACCCTGACGTTTTGATGATGACCGCGACGCCTATTCCCAGAACGCTGGCTATTACGGCTTTTGGGGAAATGGACGTTTCCATTATTGATGAATTGCCTGCGGGGCGAAAGCCTATTATCACACGTTGGGTCAAGCATGAGCAGTTGCCTACTGTCTTGGATTGGATGAAAAAGGAGTTAGCCAAAGGTGCCCAAGCCTATGTGGTGTCACCTCTCATTGAAGAATCTGGGGCCTTGGATTTGAAAAATGCAGTTGCTTTGCACGACGAATTGTCCCAATATTTCGCAGGAATTGCGACAGTTGCCCTCATGCATGGTCGCATGAAAAACGAAGAAAAGGATGCTATCATGCAAGACTTCAAGCAGCAAAAAAGTCAGATTTTGGTGTCAACCACCGTCATTGAAGTTGGTGTCAATGTGCCCAATGCAACTATCATGTTGATTATGGATGCTGACCGTTTTGGGCTTAGCCAATTGCACCAGCTACGCGGACGAGTGGGCCGTGGGGATAAGCAATCTTATGCCATCTTAGTGGCCAATCCCAAAACAGACACAGGAAAAGAGCGCATGACAATCATGACAGAAACCACGGACGGTTTTGTATTAGCAGAAGCTGACCTCAAAATGCGCGGTTCAGGTGAAATCTTTGGCACTCGCCAATCAGGTATTCCCGAATTTCAAGTGGCGGATATCGTGGAAGATTATCCCATTTTAGAGGAAGCCAGACGGGTGGCAAGCCAGATTGTGGCGGAAGATAATTGGCAAAAAGACGCTAGGTGGCAGGTGATTTCCGACCATCTCAAAGACAAGGACACCTTTGATTAAGCTTTGTGCAAGTTTTTTGCAAGCCATGCTTAAGTTTTTTCCCTTATAATAAAACCATCAAATGAAGTGAGGGAGAAGGCTTATGACAGTAAGAGTCACTTATCACAAATATTTTGCTAAAACCATTCATCCTAGACCTGCTTACGGTCGGTGAGTTGCTGACCTCTCCTTTTTGACATGACAAGGGCAGCGGAAAAACAACACCCATGATAAGACACCAAAGCCCATGGAATGGCAAAAAGCTCAG
>ERZ1643247.1774-NODE-1774-length-18579-cov-23.520784_pt1 | contig 18579 bp, 15 predicted proteins | sample MGYA00579264_ERZ1643247 | MGnify/ENA primary metagenome ERZ1643247 (study PRJEB29033, sample SAMEA4952262) | chicken gut metagenome | biome: Broiler Chicken; feature: Gastrointestinal Tract; material: Caecum | place: Ireland | collected 2018 | study: Broiler... | reverse complement strand
TGAAAGACATTGTAGCTGACTGCGGAGTCAACCGGAATACATTCTACTATTATTTCCATGATATTCCTTCTCTGATCGAAGATATGGTGACGGAGGAAGCTGAATACATCATACAGAAATACCCGTCCGCCGATACGATCGAGGACTTTTTTGAAACCGTCATCAATTATGTACTAGAGAAGAAAACCATGTTTCTGCACATCTACAACTCTGTAAACAGGGAGCTGTTTGAGCAGTATCTATGGCAGGTATGCGAACGGGTCGTAACCCTTTATGTAGATTCCGTGCTGAACGGGCGTCAGATACGCCCGGAGGACAGGCGCATCATAGTCCAGTACCTCAAAGCATTAAGTTTCGGGATTGCATCCGCATGGCTTCAGTCCGGCCTTACAGAAGAGATCCGCTCCACATTTGAACGTATCTATCAACTGAAAAAAGGAACTGTGGAGGAAATGATCCGCAGATTTGAGACGGAATAGTTTATCTGTACAGTAAACCTGTCAGCAGGTTTCATACAGACATTTGAGGCTCTTTGTCTGGTTTTCAGGCACAGAGCCTCAAATGTCTGTATGAAACCGCCGCCGGTCATGCTATCTTTCTGTAAGTAAAATAACCAGAAAGAAGGAATTATATGATCAAAAACGAGTGGAAAAGCCTGCTGAAAAATAAAATTCTCCTTGTTGTCCTGATCGCAATTATTGCGATTCCTTTTATTTATGCAGGTCTGTTTCTGAAATCTATGTGGGACCCGTACGGAAATCTCGACAAGCTCCCGGTTGCCGTTGTAAATGAAGACCGGCCGGTGGAATACGAAGGAAATACTCTGTGTATAGGAGATGACCTTACAGAAGCACTGAAAGATAATAACTCTCTCGACTTTCATTTTATGGACAGTGAAAAAGCCGAAGAAGGTCTGGAAAACGGGACGTGGTATATGGTGATCACGATTCCGGAAGATTTTTCCCGCAGCGCGGCAACTCTTCTGGACGACGAGCCCCGGAAAATGGAGCTGAAATACGCAACGAACCCGGGCACCAATTATATTGCCTCCAAAATGAGCGAAACTGCCCTGCTCCGCATCCGCGACGAGGTCGCTTCTCAGGTTACAGAGACTTACACCGCCATCGTCTTTGACCGGATCGCACAGGCCGGCAGCGGACTTTCAAAAGCCGCGGACGGCTCGATGCAATTATCAGACGGGATTAACGACGCCTCCGGCGGCAGTGTGACAATTACGAAAAACCTGAGAAAGCTTGCAGACAGCACGCTGATATTTTCCGATGGAGCCGACACTCTGACGGAAGGGCTGAAGGAATATACAGACGGAGTCAGCCGGGTCGATACCGGTGCGTCACAGTTAAAAAAAGGAACCGGCTCTCTTACCGCCTCTCTGCCCGCGCTGACCGACGGTGTCTGTACATTAAATAATGGTGTAAAAACCTATACCAGCGGAGTAGATGCGCTAAATTCAAATTCTCCGCAACTGCTGACAGGGGCGCAGGATCTTGAAACAGGAGCCCAAAGCCTAGCCCAGGGACTGGATACTCTGCAGACCGGCACGGACCGGTACGTCAGCGCAGTCAATACATTTACCCGGAGTGCAGTTCTTTATGCACAGGGGACAGAACAGCTCGCACAGGGTGCAGGGCAGCTGGAACCACTGGAAAATCTGGATCAGGCAGCTTCCGCGATCTCCCGGCTTAACGCATCTGTCTCTGACGGAGATTCTTCTCTCAAAAACAGCGCCGAGGGCTTAAGCGATGATCTTAACGGCCTGTACACCAGGATGCAGCAGCTTTCGGAACATGCATCCGTCATCAGCAGCACTTCCCCGATGCTGGAAGAGTCTGCCGGTGCCCTGCGGTCTGCATCCGGCACGCTCTCAGATACAGCTTCGCAGATAAGTGCTGCAAAAGACTCTGTTTCTGCCGCTGCAGACAGCAGCATCTCGCTTGTGACATCCTGTGCGGCTGACGGAAATGACAGGATCAGTACTGCCAACGGACAGCTTCGGGGCGCAAAGGATACCTTGACGTCGTCTGCCTCTTCTCTGGAAGCAGTCTATGGGGAACTGGCTGAAAATGATTCGGTTTCGGAGAACACTCTCTCTTCACTTCGACAGATAATCGATTCTCTTGGCTCTTCCGCCGGAAGTATTCAGGAGGTTTCCGATATTGAAACAGATGATTATACTGTCAGGGCACAGCAGATATCCGATACCGCTGCCTCCGGGCTTAGTTCTCTGGACGAAGCGCTGGATACTGCGGCCGGCCGGCTTAATGATACTGCGGCCGGACTGGAAGAGAATGCCGGCTCCATCCCGGACATCTCTGCAGATAACTTTCAGGATCTGACCGAAAGCGCCGGTGTATTGTGTGATGAGGCCCGCCAGCTGTCTGCCGGAACAGCGGCCGTCTCAGACGCATTGACCGATCTTGAGACACAGACTGAAATTTTCCCGGCGGCTGCCGAAGGGATCAAAGAACTTAACACAGGATTCGATACTCTCCTTTCCAACAACGACGCTCTTCTGGGCGGGGCTGACAGTCTCCGCGCAGCCGGAACCGATGTGACCGGCGGAATCGGCAGCGTCCGCTCCGGAGGGCTTACAGTCTCCGAGGGCATTCAGGTGCTGGGAAACGGTATCCGCACTTATACCGGCGGCGTATCCGCACTTGCAGATAACAGTCCTGCACTGACAGACGGTACTGAAAAACTGGCTGACGGCGCGGGTACGCTCTGTTCGGGAGCCGGACAGCTTTCCGATGGAATCGACGTACTGGCAGAAGGAACTGCCTCGCTGGTCAAAAACAATGACAGCCTGAATAACGGCGCGGCGCTTCTCGCAGACGGAGCCGGTCAGCTCTGTGACGGCGCTTCCCGGCTTTATGACGGTTCTAAGGAACTGGATGAAGGGATGGCACAGCTGCAAGACGGCGCTGATGTTCTTGCAGTCAGTCTGTCCGAAGGAGCGGATGAGGCCGCCGGCACGACCGCAGACGAAGATACAATCCATATGTTTGCCTCTCCGGTAAATGCAGATGAGACACAGATTACAACAGTAGAAAATAACGGTCATGCCATGGCGCCGTACATGATGTCTGTAGGACTGTGGGTGGGATGTCTGGCTTTCTGCCTTATGTATCCGTTGACAAAATATAACGGAAAACTGAAATCCGGATTTGCCTGGTGGGCCGGCAAAGCGTCCGTTCTCTATCCGGTGGCAGTCCTGCAGGGACTTATGCTGATCTGGCTGCTTCATGTGATTGACGGTTTCACTCCGGCAAAAATGGCTGAGACAGTACTGTTTGCCTGTCTTACTGCCACAGCATTTACATCTATCATGTACTTTTTCAATATTACGCTCGGAAAAGTCGGAAGTTTTCTCATGCTGATCTTTATGGTCGTGCAGCTCTCCGGTTCCGCCGGCACTTATCCGGTTGAAATTTCACCGGCATTTGTCGCTGACATCCATGCTTATCTGCCGTTTACTTATACTGTGGATGCATTTAGAAGTACGATCAGCGGCGGAGGAAGCATACGGGATTCCGTGATCCTGCTCTCCCTGCTGACCGTTGTATTTACCGGACTTACGATCCTGCAGTTTCAACGTATGTCTCACCGGCGCAAAAACAGCCAGCCGCTTTTCATCGACTGGCTGGAAGAAAAAGGACTGGCATAAGAAAATGATTTATTTGGCTGCCTCTGCCATGGATCTTACATATTCAGCCACATAAGGCACGCAGTCTCTTCCGTGAGCGCCGCACAGCTTCACGATCGCGCTTCCTACAATGACGCCGTCAGCATGCCGGCACATTTCTGCCGCCTGCTCCGGCGTCGATATTCCGAAGCCCACCGCACACGGAATATCTTTCGCCTCTTTTACAAGTCTCACCATCTCACCGATATCTGTTGTAATCTCACTTCTTGTTCCCGTAACTCCCAGCGAGGAAACACAGTACACAAATCCGGACGCTTTCTCTGCGATCATGCGGATACGTTCATGAGAAGTCGGCGCGATCAGGGAGATCAGTTCGATGCCGTACTCCCTGCAGACGGAGTCAAACTCTTCTTTTTCTTCAAAAGGCACGTCCGGAAGGATCAGTCCGTCCATCCCCGTCTCTTTCATTCTCTTTACAAAGCGCTCGGTTCCGTATGAAAATACTACATTGGCATAAGTCATAAACACGAGGGGAATCCGGGAATTCTTCCGGATCTTTTCTACTGTCTCAAATACTTTATCCGTAGTTACGCCGCCGCTTAATGCCCTCAGGTTTGCCGCCTGTATCACCGGCCCTTCCGCCGTGGGATCCGAGAACGGGATTCCCAGCTCTATGATGGCCGCCCCTTCTTTCTCCATTGCATAGACAAGCTGCTCCGTTGTCTCAAGATCCGGATCCCCGCACGTGATAAACGGAATAAATGCTTTCTTTCCCTGAAATGCTTCCTGTATCCTACTCATAAATATCCTCCCCTCTGTATCTTGCGATGGCGGCACAGTCTTTGTCGCCCCTTCCCGAAATGTTGATCACCATGATCTGATCCTTTCCCATCTGCGGCGCCAGTTTTCTTGCATAAGCCACCGCGTGGGCGCTCTCGATAGCGGGAATGATGCCCTCTGTCCGCGCCAGATATTCAAATGCATCCACTGCCTCGTCGTCTGTCACAGCCACATATTCCGCCCTGCCTCTGTCGTACAGATCCGCGTGCTCCGGTCCGATGCCCGGATAGTCCAGCCCTGCGGAAATCGAATACACCGGCGCGATCTGCCCGAACTCATCCTGACAGAAATAAGACTTCATGCCGTGGAAGATACCAAGCTTTCCGGTGGCGATGGTGGCAGCCGTCTCCGCCGTGTTGACGCCTCTTCCTGCCGCCTCACAGCCGATCAGCCGCACACTCTCGTCTTCAGTAAAATGATAGAACGCACCGATGGCATTGGAGCCGCCTCCCACACAGGCGAGAACCGCATCCGGGAGTTTTCCTTCTTTCTCCATCAGCTGCTCTTTGATTTCTTTTGAGATGACTGCCTGAAAATCTCTCACAATCTCAGGGAAGGGATGAGGGCCCATACAGGATCCCAGTACATAGTGGGTATCCTCGATTCTCCTCGTCCACTCTCTCATTGTCTCGGACACGGCGTCTTTCAGCGTGGCTGTTCCGGTCGTAACCGCGTGGACCTGCGCCCCGAGAAGGCGCATCCGGTAGACATTGAGCGCCTGCCGCTTCGTATCCTCCTCACCCATGAACACTTCACATTCCATGCCCATAAGAGCTGCTGCAGTAGCCGTTGCAACGCCGTGCTGGCCCGCTCCTGTCTCCGCTATTACTCTTGTCTTCCCCATCTTCTTCGCAAGGAGCACCTGCCCGAGCACGTTATTGATCTTATGCGCCCCTGTGTGATTCAAATCCTCACGCTTCAGATAGATCTTCGCTCCGCCCAGATCCTCGGTCATCCGTCCAGCATAATATAAACGGGACGGCCTTCCCGCATATTCATTAAGAAGCTGTGTCAGCTCCTCATTGAACTGCTTATCATTTTTATAATAGTTATATGCTTCCTCTAATTCATTCACCGCATTCATCAGCGTCTCAGGTATATACTGTCCGCCGTGAATGCCGTATCTTCCTTTCTTCATATCGTAATACTCCTTACCGCAGCCACTGCTGCCAATATTTTTTCCCTGTCTTTCTTTCCTGAACTCTCCACCGAACTGCTCAGATCCACTGCATAGGGATGATACTTTCTGACCGCTTCCGGGATATTTCCGGCGTCCAGACCGCCTGCCAGAATGTACGGCCTTTTCTTCCAGTACCGGAGAAGTTCCCAGTCAAAGGCTGCCCCGGTGCCGCCTTTTCCGTGATCCAGAAGCACCAGATCCGCACTGCTCTTCTCCGCCGCCTCAAGATCAGAAAGATTTTGTATTGAAAACGCCTTGATCAGCGGTTTATCGGTCATATCCCGCAGCCGTGCGATATAGGTCTCATCCTCGCTTCCATGAAGCTGCGCCGCATCGATGACGCCGTCATTTAAAAGCTCTGCAATCAACTCCGGCACAGCATTTACAAAGACTCCCACCGGACAGATCTGCTCCGATAACCGCTGTCTCAGCCTTGCAAGCTGCGTGACCGTGACATTTCTCCTGCTCGCCGGCACTCCGATGACGAAACCGCAGTAATCCGGCCGCGCCTCATTGACATAGCCGATATCCTCCATATGGCTTAAGCCGCAGATCTTAATTCCCGTTTTCCTGTCTGTCTTTCCTGCCGTCATCTTCCCGCATCCTCCTGCATGAGGGCTCTAAGCGCCGCCTGCCGGTCAGGAGAACGCATGAGCATCTCGCCGATCAGTACCGCGTCTGTGCCGTTTTCATAGAGAGCTTTCATATCTTCAGGCCCTCGGATGCCGCTCTCGGAGACGAACACTGTATCCTCTCCCGCCAGCCGTCTCAGCTGGGCGCTGTGGCTGATATCCACAGAGAAATCTTTCAGATCCCTGTTGTTCACTCCGATAATCCGGGCGCCCGCCTGTTTCGCCCGCTCGATCTCACCGGCGTCATGGGCTTCCACAAGGGCCGACATATGAAGTTCCTCCGTCAGCCGGTGATACGCTCTCAGCTCACCATCATCCAGTACAGAGCAGATCAGGAGCACCGCGGAGGCTCCCAGCGCCTTTGCCTGCCAGATCATATATTCACTGCAGGTAAAATCTTTTCGAAGTACCGGAATGGATACGTTCTCCGCAATCTCCTCCAGATACACATCGCTGCCCAGAAACCAGTACGGTTCTGTCAGACAGGAGATTGCCGAAGCGCCCGCCGCTTCATAATCTTTTGCGATATCCATGTATGGGAAATCCTCTGCAATGATCCCTTTGGATGGGGATGCCTTTTTCACCTCGCAGATAAAGGACATCCCCGGCTGGCGGAGCGCCCGCTCAAAAGCCGGCACCGCATCTGTCTGTTCTTCCCGGAGCACAGCCTCCGCCATACGTCTCATCTCAGCCGGCGGGATCTGTTTTTCCTGTTCCCGGATCCGCTCCCTCGTCCTCTCCGTGATCGTCTCTAATATATTCATTTTCTGCTCTCCTTAATAAACTCCTCCAGCTTCTTCATTGCAAGTCCGTCGTCAATGAGCTGCTCTGCTTTTCGCACGCCCTCTTCGATGGATGCCGCTTTGCCCGCAATATAGATCGCTGCCCCCGCATTCAGGCACACAGCGCAGCGCTTTGCCCCGCGCTCTTTCCCGGAGAGAATGTCTCTCGTAATCTGCGCATTTTCCTCCGGCGTGCCTCCTGTAAGTTCTGACTTCTCGCACCGTGTATACCCGAACTGCTCCGGTGTGATCTCATAGGACTGGAACCATCCGTCCCTGATCTCACAGATAGATGTGGGCGCGCTCATGGAGATCTCATCCAGCTTATCCTGTCCGTAGACGACCATGCCGCGGACAACGCCCAGCTTTGCCATAACCTGTGCCAGCGGCTCTACCAGCTCCTGCTCGTAAACTCCCATCAGCTCCATGTTGGCTCCCGCCGGATTGGACAGCGGTCCTAAAATATTAAATACTGTACGGATTCCCAGTTCCTTCCGGATAGGCGCCACATACTTCATGGCAATGTGATAGTTCTGTGCAAACAGGAAACAGATGTTGATCTTCTTCAGGAGCTCGGCGCTCTTCTCCGGCGGAAGATCGATCTTTACGCCCAGCGCCTCCAGCACATCCGCTGCCCCTGACTTGGAAGACGCCGCCCGGTTGCCGTGCTTTGCCACCGGGACCCCCGCCGCCGCGATGACCATGGATGCCGTGGTGGAGATATTAAAGGAGTTGGCCCCGTCTCCGCCCGTCCCTACGATCTCCAGCACATTCATATTGTGGAGCAGCTTGACACAGTGGGAACGCATTCCCGCAGCAGACGCCGTGATCTCGTCGATCGTCTCTCCTTTCATGGACAATGCGGTAAGGTAAGCGGATTTCTGCACATCCGTCGCCTTTCCTTCCATGATCTCATCCATAACCTGTTCCGCCTCTTCGTATGTCAGGTCCTGTTTCTGTGAAAGTTTGATAATTGCCTCTTTAATCATATCTTTAATCCTCCTATAGCTGTCTGATTAGTTATATTTTACTTTGCCGCTGCCAGAAAGTTCCGTATCATCACAGGTCCGTCCGGCGTCATCACCGATTCGGGGTGGAACTGCAGTCCATAAACAGGATATTTTCTGTGCCGCATGGCCATGATCTCTCCGTCATCGCTGCGCGCTGTCACTTCCAGTTCTTCCGGGAGCGTACTCTCCTGCACGGAGAGGGAATGATATCTTGCCACCTGCACTGGCCTCTTTATCCCTCTAAATATAATGTCGTCCGCCACGTCCGTCAGAAGGGAAGTCTTGCCGTGCATCAGCTTTGACGCATGAGTGACCTTCGCACCGAATGCCTCTCCGATCGCCTGATGTCCGAGACACACACCCAGAATCGGGATCCTGTCCTTCAGCTGACGGATCAATTCGATACAGACGCCTGCATCCGAAGGTTTTCCCGGGCCGGGGGAAATGACGATGGCGTCCGGCTTCATTGCAAGCGCCTCCTCCGGTGTGATCCTGTCATTTCTCACCAGCCTTACATCCGGATCTTCCACTGCGAGGAACTGATACAGGTTATAAACAAAACTGTCGTAATTATCGATCAAAAGTATCATGCCAGTCCTCCTTTCGCCATATGCAGCGCCTTGATCACTGCCCCGGCCTTATTTCTGCACTCATTAAATTCATTTTCCGGGACACTGTCCGCCACGATCCCGGCTCCGGACTGCACACAGATACGTCCGTTTTTCTTATAAGCCAGCCTGATTGAAATGCAGGTGTCTATATTTCCCGCAAAGTCCAGATATCCGACTGCCCCGCCGTAGATTCCTCTCTTGCTGTGCTCCAGCTCTGCGATGATCTCACAGGCCCGGATCTTCGGCGCCCCGGAAAGTGTGCCGGCCGGCAGGATCGCGTCGATAACGTCTACTCCGTCTTTCTCCGGCCTGATCTCTCCCGAGACAGTGGAACCGATGTGCATCACATGGGAAAATCTCTGGATCTCCATATATTTTTCTACGTGTACGGTTCCCGGTTTACTGATCTTCCCTATATCATTTCTTCCAAGGTCTACCAGCATGTTGTGTTCTGCCAGCTCTTTCTCGTCGCTTAGGAGCTCCCTTTCCAGCTGCCGGTCTTCCTCTTCCGTCTTTCCCCTCGGTCTTGTGCCCGCAAGGGGAAATGTATACAGGCGTCCGTTCTCCAGTCTTGCCAGCGTCTCGGGAGACGCCCCGGCCACCTCGATGTCGTCACTGGAGAAGTAGAACATATAGGGCGACGGATTCGTTGTCCTTAAGACCCGGTACGTATCAAACAGACTGCCTTTCGCCTTTGCCGTCATGGGATTGGAAAGTACCACCTGAAATATATCTCCGTCTCTGATATATTCTTTCGCTTTCTCCACCATTTTGCAGTATGTCTCCTGATCTGCCTCCGGCTTTGGCTCTTCCAGTTCCAGAGGCCGGAAATCCGCTTTTGCTCCGCTCTTTATAAGCCGCTCCATATCGTCCAGTTCTTGTAACGCTTTTCCGTAGTTCTCCTCCGGATCACCTGTAAGGCTGACGCCGGTTATAAGGATCAGCTTCTGTCTGTAATTGTCAAACACAATCACTTTGTCAAAAAGCATCAGGTCCATATCCCGGAATTCCTGCCCGTTTTCCCCGTCCCGTTTCCGGTTCAGCACACTTTTGAGCGACGGTTCCCCATATTTCATATAATCGTAGGAAAAGTATCCCACAAGACCGCCGGTAAAGAGCGGCATCTCCTTCATCACCGGACTTCTGTAATCTTCCAGTATCTTCCGGAGCACTTCACCCGGATGATCCGTATCAAACTCCCGTCGGACTTTCTCTTCCTCCTCACCGCCCTCTGTAATAATCACATGACCGTCCGTACACGTGATCTCCATCGTGGGCGCGTATCCGAGAAAAGAATATCTTCCCCAACGCTGTTTGTCCTCCGCGCTTTCCAGCAGATAACAATGCCGGCTCGCCGCACGGAGCGTACGCATGACTTCCACAGGGGTAAATGCATCCGCATACAGTTCTCTGCTCACGGGAACTCTTTTATACTTCCCGGCATCTGCATAGGATTGCAATGTTTCAAGCATATTTTTCATCTGGTCTCCTCCTTTTGATTGTGATGCTGTTCATTCTGCCGGAGAAAGGATGTTCGTTCAGCCCGTACCATTCGCTGTCCGTCGCCCGTCAAATGACTGCTCGTGCAAGCACGGCAGTCGCTTGCCGGGCTTATCGCACAAAAAAAGTCCCTGACAGAATATAATTATTCTGTCAAGGACGGTAAATTCATCAAATATAATTTCCGCGGTGCCACCTTGATTCACGGTTTCCCCGTGCGCTCTGCGAGATACCAGCATATCCCCGGCAACTGACGTATGCCCACACGTCGCAGAATACTCAGGATCATCTCCCTTTGACTGCGCCCTCCGCGGTCCATTTGGTAAACTGCATCTCGGCCCGGCTCTCACCCACCCGGACTCTCTGTGCGCGCATGAATACTTTGATCTCCGCATCAACGGTTTAAATTTATTTCGTTTTGTGCATCTTACCACCGGACAACCGGAGCTGTCAAGGAATTTTTGGATATTTTTTTGCAACAGTTCAGTTCATGGCACTGCCGCAGTAAGCACGTCAGTGCGTTTTTCCGAATGGCGCGGGCTGAACTTGCTGCATTATTTCACGTATCCACTCCTCTGTTACCTGCCCGTCTCTACTGTTCACATACACTGGCCCGTCTTCTGTCATGATCTCCAGAACAGGCGTATATCCGACATACAGATATATCTGGCATTTTCCTGTTTTTTCGCCTTTAAATCTGCCCATCATCTTATGCTGATCTTCCCCGCCGTTAATTCTCCGGTAATCATCATCCGGAAGACTGTCCAGCAGTTCCACGCCCGTGATGTCGTCATAGGCTATCTCGTAATCTGAATACCCCGACGTAATCTCTACCTGTGTACCTGTCGGATTCACCTCGATCGGGACAAAATCAATCTTCCACATCTCGACGCACCCCCATACCAGAAATACTGCCACGAACACAATAGCCAGAAACATAAAGATCTTACCCGCAGGTTTCGCCATATTTGTCGTGTAATTCCATGAGCATGCCCAGTCCTGAACCATCAGACGCTTGTCATTGGGATTGCTGTACCAGCCGTTCTTCCAGTACACATCGTCGTCAATGTACAGCGGCCGGACATTCTTCTGAAGCAGCTTTTCTTTCCGGCTGCGCATATAGAAGAATCCGCCGATCAGGAAGAATCCCGGTATGGCCTCCATAATGCTGTAAATCACAAGCACACCCGTACTGATCCATCCAGTCTCATCGATACCGGACACTACAACGAGATACGCCGCCGCATTAAACAGACTGCTCCCGGCCAGCGCCCATGACCATACATTTTTCTGCATCCGGTTGACTTCTACGTTCAGATCAGACTCCTCGCTGTACACTTTATTGCGCATCCTGAGTATGGCAATATGCAGGATACCGAAGGTGAGGCTGATGAGGATCCCCGTGACCGGAAATATCCAGCCGTCGTCGGACGTTATCAGATATTTTCTGATATCTGTATCGATGCACGGCATCAGGATCAACGCGCAGAAAAGCAGGTGCCACCACGGGGACAATCCCATCCTGCCGGACTGGACCGCCGCTTTCGTATCCACTGCCATGATCCGGCTTCCGCCGCTCCCGATCCATCCTTTCTCCACTTTCATATCATACAGTTTCCGATGGTTTCCATACAGAAGCACCATCGCTCCGACGCAGAATTCCAGCAGCCATACCGACCATACGATCATAAAAACAGAGATATACCAGAAACAGAATGCACAGACGGCAGTACTGATTACCACGTTTACCGCGTAGAATATCTTTGTATTTCTGCGATACCGTTCCATAAAAGCCGTTACTTCCTCACTCTCCGCCGCGCTCTGCGGCAGATGCACGCCCAGAAGCATCCCCTCGGAATACTTCCGCTTCGTTCCATAAACTGCATAGAAAATACCGATGATAACAAGGTCGATCACCGCAAACAGGACAAACATAAACATGGTTTACACCCCCATCTCCGCAAATGCATCTTCACACAGCCTCAGAAAGTCCTCCCGCTTCAGGCCTCGCAGTTTTGCCTCGGCGCTCAAAAGCTCCAGCTCATCTTCCAGATGCTCCCTGTATCCGGCTTCCGCAGCCTCCCCCATAGCCTGCGCCGGCTTAACAACAGCCCCTTTACGCCGGTCTGTCTCGATAAACCCTTCGGATTTCAGAAGCTGGTACGCTTTGCTCACCGTCATCGTATTGACACCCAGCTCCGATGCAAGCTGCCTTACCGTGGGCAGGTTCTCTCCCGGCGCCAGTTCTCCCCTGCCGATTCCCTTGACTATCTCGTTTCTGAGCTGGATATAAATGGGAATCTCACCCGACATATCGATCTTAAGTATCATACAGACTACCTCTTTTCTTCAAAACTCTTTCCGATCCCGTATCAAATGCGTCTTCTGCCTTTGTTGTTTTGTATTATATCATATAGTACAATTAATACAATAGCTTTTTCCCGAATACCGTGCATTTTTTCACATAGTATGCTATCATAGTTGTTACCGGATTATGACTTCCGTACTCAGATGTCTGTCTATCTGACGGAAGATCAAATACATACAAAGGAGTTTTGTTTTATGAAAATGAATGAACTGAAGCTTGTCTATTTCAGTCCGACAGGCGCAACAAGAAAAGCAGTCATGGAAGCTGCCCGAAGCATTGACCTGAAATCCGTATCTTTCGATTTTTCTGTTTACAAAGAGAAGAAACCGACATTAAAGTTTGCTCATAATGATTTTGCCATCTTCGCGATCCCGGTGTATTACGGACGAGTGCCTGCGCTTTTCATGGAGTATCTCCAGAATATCTCAGGCGACAACACCCCCGCCGCTCTGATCGCTACGTACGGATGCCGCGAATACGAAGACGCTCTTCTGGAACTGAAGACAGAAGTGGAGAACCGCGGCTTTAAAGTCATCGGCGCTGCGGCATTTCCGGCAGAGCACTCCATCGTACCGACGATTGGCGCGAGAAGACCGAATAAAACAGATCTGAAGACCATAGCTGAATATGGCGTGGAACTTAACCGCAGGATCAGAAAGGAAGAATCCTTCGATCACATCAACATTCAGGTGCCCGGCAACACACCTTACAAGAAATATGGCAAAAACGTCCTCTTTCCGAAAGCAGATTCCAGTATGTGTACACTCTGCGGCGCCTGCGCCAAAGTCTGTCCGGCGGGCGCGATTCCGATAAAAGAGCCGAAAAAGACAGATACAAAAAAATGTATCGGCTGCATGAAATGCGTCCGTGTCTGCAAGCAGAACGCAAGAAGCGTCAACTCACTGAAAATGAAAGTAGCTGAAGGGAAACTTAAGAAAGTCTGCCAGAGCGATAAGGAAGCAGAGATTTTCCTGTAAACCGATACAACTGCCGCTCTACTCTCAATGCATTCTAACTTCTGTTTGCATTTTGAATACAGGTCTGCTAAAATAAACGTTATGAAAAATAATAGCAATGGCTGTTACTGGTAATGCAGGCAAGACCAAGATCAACAAGGAGCGCTTTACAGCTGTCCCTTTTGGCTTGGTCTTTTTATTTATCCTGAATACTCATCACAGCCGCAAAAAGGAGGAAATCATGGATTACAAAGCTTTAGCAGTTGAGATCATCCGCCTGATAGGGGGAACGGACAATATCCGTCAGCTCACCCACTGCGCAACACGTCTCAGATTTGAGTTTTATGACAAGAGCAAAGCCGACGCAAAGAAAATTGAATCGCTACCCGGAGTGATCAGCGTCGTAGACAAAGGAGGACAGTTCCAGATCGTCATCGGGAATGAAGTACAGACCGTCTTTCAGGCAATACGGTCTGAAATGAAAGACGCTCCGGATGATCAGAGCCACGAAGAAAATGACGGAGAAAAGCCCGGTATTATAAACCGGATCATCAGTGTGATCTCCACTACGTTCACACCTGTTATCCCCGCGCTGATCGGCGGTGGTATGATCAAAGCCGTACTGTCAATACTGGTACTTTTCAACCTCGTCAACGAATCAAGCTCAACTTATACCATTATAACATTTATATCTGACGCACCGTTTTATTTCATGCCGGTGCTTCTTGCATACGGAGCCGCAATGAAATTCAAATGCAGCCCGATTATGGCAATGACCATGGCATGTGCCCTGCTGCATCCGACCTGGTCCGGCATCGTAACAGCCGGGGAGGCTGTAACTTTCTTCGGCATTCCGGTCGTACTTGTGGACTATGCGTCATCCGTCATACCGATCATCCTAAGCGTATGGATCATGTCCTATGTGGAAAAATTCGCAGAGAAATACTCTCCTTCTGTCATTAAGTTTTTCCTGAAACCGCTGATCACCATGTTCATCTCGATCCCGATCGCTCTTTTGATCGTAGGGCCTCTTGGCAACCTGCTCAATGATATCGTGCAGGCAGGCGCTGATTTCCTCAATGCCCATGTAAGCTGGCTGATCCCGATGCTTATGGGAGCCTTCCAGCCTTTCCTCACACTGACAGGTACGGCGTGGGCTATGACGCCGATCGCTACAAGCCAGATCTCAGCTCTCGGCTACGAAGTTGTAAACGGTCCGGGTATGCTGGCATCTAATATCGCACAGGGCGGCGCAACGCTTGCCGTTGCAGTCAAAGCAAAAGACAAAGAACTCAAGCAGCTTGCATCCTCTTCCGGATTCACTGCTGTAATGGGTATCACAGAGCCCTGTCTGTATGGTGTGCTCCTGAAATTAAAACGGCCCTTTGTCGCGTCCATGATCGGCGGTGCTGCAGGCGGTATCTACGCCGGAATCTCCGGTCTTGTCAGATATTCGTTTGTATCACCGGGCCTGACCGCTATTCCTGCATTTATCGGAGAAAATCCAATGAATGTAGTACACGCTGTTATAACGATCATCATCTCATTTGCAGCCGGATTCATAGCGGCATGGATTCTCGGATTCAAAGAAGACACGCCATCCGGATCCGATACCGCTTCACAGACGAATCCGCCCCTGCCGGAAGCGCACAATACGGCTGAGGCCGGTAATGCATCTGCTGAAAATAAACCTGCTGACGAGTTGCTTGTGTCTCCTGTTACAGGCCGTGCGGCATCCCTTTCCGAAGTCAGTGATGATGTATTTTCTCAGGAGATACTCGGAAAAGGCGCGGCTATCTTTCCATCTGAGGGAAAAGTATACGCCCCTGCCGACGGTACCATTACCGTATTCTTTGATACCGGACATGCCATCGGCATGCAGACGGAAAACGGCGCGGAAATTCTCATTCACGTGGGAATCGATACGGTTAACCTTCAGGGAAAATATTTTTCTCCGAAAGCAAAGATCGGCGATCAGGTAAAAGCCGGCGATCTTCTTCTTGAATTTGATCTTGAAGCGATCAGAAAAGAGGGCTACGACACTGTTGTTCCGGTTATCGTGACCAACACTCCGGACTATAGTACAGTTGAGAATGTACATAACGGACCGGTCAGCAGCGGAGAAAGTTTTTTAAAGCTTACACACATATAAGGAGGCATCACAATGCTGTATAAAAAACTCAAACCATTTCCGGACGGATTTCTGTGGGGAGCTTCCACATCCGCCTATCAGGTAGAAGGCGCTGTCAGCGAAGACGGGAAAAGTCCTTCCATCATCGACATGTATGAACACCCGGAGGGCGTCGCTGATTTTTCAGTTGCCAGCGACCATTACCACCGGTATAAAGAAGACATCGCCCTGTTTGCAGAAATGGGGCTGAAAGCATACCGTTTCTCTATCGCATGGACCCGCATCCTTCCGGATGGAACCGGAAAGATAAACGAAAAAGGGCTTGATTTTTACAGAAATGTAATCGCGGAATGCCGGAAATACAATATCGAACCCATTGTTACTATGTACCATTTTGACCTTCCATACTGTCTTGAGGAAAAAGGCGGATGGCTGAACCGCAGCACGATTGATGCATTTGAGGAATACGCAGAGGTTCTTTTTAGAAATTTCGGAAACTCCGTCAAATACTGGCTGACAATCAATGAACAGAATACCATGATCCTCCACCCGGGAGCGATCGGACTTCCAAAAGGCGGCAGGCTTCCCTCAAAAAAAGAATTATATCAGCAGAATCATCATATGATGCTGGCGCAGGCACGTGCAATCAAAAAATTTCATGAGATGGTACCCCGCGGCGGCATGATCGGACCGGCTCTGAATCTGACAGCCATGTATCCGGCCACCTGCAACCCGGAAGATGCAATAGCCGCCCACAACTGGGAAGTACTGCGCTGCTGGAATTTTGCCGATGTTCCGGTATTCGGTCAATATCATCCACTTGCATGGTCCTATATGGAAGACCGTGGAATTGCGCCGGAAATCCTGCCGGGAGATATGGAGATTTTAAAAGATACCAGACCGGATCTTATCGCCATGAATTATTATTCCACGGCGACCATTGCCGCCAGCAGGGGAGACTCATCCGATGTCGCTGCACGCGCCGGAGATCAGCAGATCATGCTGGGCGAACAGGGTGTCTACCGCCCTGCAGAGAATCAATATGTCGGGAAGACTGAATACGGCTGGGTTGTAGATCCTGTAGGATTCAGGTATACTCTGAGAAAAGTATATGAGAGATACCATCTTCCAATCCTGGTCACGGAAAACGGGATCGGCGCCCCTGACCGGCTGGAGCCTGACGGAAGCATACATGATCCGTACCGTATTGACTTCATAAATAAACATCTCCATCAGATGCGTCTTGCCATTACAGACGGGGTGGAAATGCTCGGATACTGCCCATGGGCTGCAATCGATGTTGTGAGCACACATCAGGGATACCGGAAACGATATGGTTTCATATATGTTGACAGGGATGAATTTGATTTGAAAGAACTCAGGCGATATAAAAAAGACAGCTATTTCTGGTACCAGAATGTGATCCGTGAAAACGGAAAAAATCTGTAAGAGAAGAAGACGCTCCGGCAGAAACGGTATATACAAAAAATGACTGCATTACTGCAGTCATTTTTTGTATATCATACTATTTTATTTCATTCCTGCGAAGCAGGTCATATATCTCCGGTACTTCGCTCAGTTCAACCCACAGCACCTGCTTGGAATGCGGCGCGCTCTCCTGCTCTTCGCCGTCTTCATTGAGGATCCTATTTACAGTCACTTCCACATTGCGGCCGTCCGGCTTCATGATCTCGATGGTCTCGCCCACAGAAAACTTGTTTCTCTGCTCGATCCGGCACAGTCCGTCTTTCGTTTCGCCTACAATCCCGAGATACGTATACTCTTTGTTGTATGTGTTGCTGTCATAGATCTGCGTGTTCTCGTCAGGCTTTCCAAAGAAGAAGCCCGTTGTAAACTGACGGTAGGTGCAGTTGGATATCTGATCCAGATACCATGGCATATTCTTGCGGTACAGCTCAGGATCTTTCTGATAGTCATCAATTGCCTTCCGATAAGTCCGCGCAACCGTAGCAACATAAAGCGCGGTCTTCATCCTTCCTTCAATCTTAAAGCTGTCGATCCCTGCGTCGATGAGCTCCGGAATATATTCGATCATGCACAGATCCTTGGAGTTGAAAATATATGTGCCACGCTCATTCTCATAGACCGGCATATACTCTCCCGGTCTTGTCTCCTCCACCACCGCATATTTCCAGCGGCACGGATGCGTACATGCGCCCCTGTTGGCGTCGCGCCCGGTAAAATAATTGCTCAGGAGACATCTGCCGGAATAGGAAATGCACATTGCCCCGTGGACAAATGTCTCAATCTCCAGGTCTTCCGGGATATTTGCACGCAGCTCTTTTAATTCCTTCATGGACAGTTCCCTTGCCGATACCACACGGCTTGCTCCCTGACGGTACCAGAAGTTGTATGTCCCGTAATTGGTATTATTTGCCTGGGTGCTGATGTGCCGCTCAATCTCCGGACAGATTTCTTTCGCGATATCAAATACGCCGGGATCTGCTATAATGAGCGCGTCCGGTCTGATCTCTTTTAACTCTTTAAAATATTCCCGCACCCCCGGCAGGTCGTCGTTGTGGGCAAGGATATTTGCCGTCACATACACTTTCACGCCGCGCTCATGGGCAAATGCGATTCCCTCTTTCATATCTTCCATAGAGAAATTCTTTGCTTTGGCGCGCAGGCCGAAAGCCTCCCCGCCGATATACACTGCATCAGCGCCGAAGATCACGGCTGTTTTCAATACTTCCAGGCTGCTCGCCGGAATCAGTAATTCAGGATGTCTGCTCATTTTATCTATCCTTTCCTGCCCTGAGACGGGCTGTGTCGTTTACGTATCTTCCGCCCGCTTACCCGGGCTTTTCATTCACTTCATCTGACTAATTCTTAATGCTGACCGCAACGCCGTCTCCCAGAGGGATGATCGACGTCGTGAGTTCATCAT
>ERZ1643247.1773-NODE-1773-length-18602-cov-6.620316_pt1 | contig 18602 bp, 17 predicted proteins | sample MGYA00579264_ERZ1643247 | MGnify/ENA primary metagenome ERZ1643247 (study PRJEB29033, sample SAMEA4952262) | chicken gut metagenome | biome: Broiler Chicken; feature: Gastrointestinal Tract; material: Caecum | place: Ireland | collected 2018 | study: Broiler... | reverse complement strand
TCTTTTTGCGTACCACCGCTCAATCGTGGACTTTAAAGTTTTGCAGCAGCATCTCCACCACACCAGGAGCTTCCGGGTCGTGGTAGCCCTTGCCGGTGTCCAGGGCGCGCAAAGTCTCCATTTCGGCTTCACTCAGTGCAAAGTCGAAGATTTCCAGATTCCCGGCGATGCGCTCCGGGTTGGTGGACTTGGGCAGGACAATCAGGCCGTCCTGCACCTCAAACCGCAAGATGATTTGGCCCGAATTCTTGCCGTATTTCTCCGCCAGCTTGACGATTTCCGGGTGGGAAAGCAAAGTGTTGTCTCCGTGGCCCAGAGGCTGGTACGCCTCGATTTTTACATCGCCCTCCGCAAGAAGTTCCCGCAGCTGCCGCTGCTGGAAGAAGGGGTTGCACTCCACCTGGTTCACCGCCGGAAGGGTTTGGAACTGAAGCACAAACTCTTTCCAGATGGCAGGGGTCATGTTGCTGACGCCGATCGATTTGATTTTTCCGGCTGCTTTTGCCTCTTCCAAGGCCTTCCAGGCGTCGGTCACATCCCCAAAGGGCTGGTGGATCAAGTAAAGATCGAGGGAATCCAGGCCTAAATTTTCCAGGGAGCGTTCAAAGGCCCGCAGCGTGTTGTCAAAGCCGGCGTCCTGCACCCACAGTTTGGTGGTGACAAAGTACTCCTCTCTGGGAACACCCAGGTCCCGCAAGACGGCACCCACGCTTTTTTCGTTGCCGTAGGAGGCCGCTGTGTCGAAGAGGCAGTACCCTGCCTCCCATGCACGAGCCACACACTGCCGGCACTCCTCTCCCTCCCGGAGCTGAAAGGTGCCGTAGCCCATCATGGGAAGCTGCACGCCGTTGGACAGGACTTTGTATTCCACGGGTTTCACCTCCTTGCCCTCTTGGTTTCACTGGCCTCATTGTACCCCCCGTTTTCTGGAAAAGTACAGTGCCGATTTTGCAGAACACCATAACTGTAACGCATACTGATTCTTGCGGTTTTCCTTGGTGCTTGGTACAATAGAGGCAGGAGGTGTTTGTGGTATGGTAGAACTTTCCCAGTTGGAACAGCTGCTGCTCCTTGCAGAGTGCGGAACCTTGTCCCGGGCGGCGGAACAGCTGCATCTGTCTCAGCCCGCTTTGAGCCGCTCCATGCAGCGGCTGGAAACAGAGCTGCAAGTGACCCTGTTTGACCGGCAAAAAAACAAAATCGCCTTGAACGACAACGGCCGGATGGCCGTGGAATACGCCCGGCGCATTGTGGGCGAAACCCGGGACATGGCGGCGCGCATCCAGGCGTTTGACCGCAGCCAACGCACGATTTTGGTGGGTTCCTGCGCCCCCGCCCCCCTGTGGGAGATTTCCCAGACGCTGTCGGAATTGTACCCGGACCGGACCATTTCCTCCGAAATTCGGGAGAACCAAGCGCTGCTTCAGGGGCTGTGGGAGAATCTCTACCAGCTGATTGTGCTGCCGTACGCCCTGGAAGAACCTGGGTTCACCTGCGTACAATACGGGGAGGAGCACCTGTTTTTCTCTCTGCCCCCCGCCCATCCCTTGTCCGACAGTAAAACGCTGTTTATGAAGGAGCTCAACGGCGAGACCATGCTTCTGCGCAACCGTCTGGGCTTTTGGCGGGAACTGGCCGCGGAAAAAATGCCGGACACCCATTTTCTGGAGCAGGAGGAAGTGGCTTTCAACGAGCTGGTGAAACTCTCTGCTCTGCCCAGCTTTACCACAGACGTGGTGCTGCAGCGGGAGGGCAACCCGCCCAGCCGGGTGAACATTCCCATTGTGGATCCAGAGGCCAATGTGAGCTACTACTGCCTGTGCAGGGCCGAGGGAAAGACAAACCTGCGGGGGTTCTTTCAAAGAATCACCCCCGTGTAAGCCTTTTTTCCGCGCTCGGCTGCTAACCCAGAGGTTAAGGGGCTGTTACAAATTGGCCTCTTCTCGAAACCATGCCAGGGGTCTATACTGATACCAGAGAAAAGAACCGCACGTTTCGCGTGGGGAAATTGAAACAGCGCCCTCTCCCCGCCGCAGAACCGCTGCACTCTGGAAAGGAAGATACCCTATGAAAACACTTTTTATCAACGGAAGTCCCAACAAAAATGGAAACACTGTCCGCCTGGCTGCCACCTTGCTGGCCGGCAAGGAGTATGAAACCTTGCATCTGGTGGATTATAAGCTGTACAGCTATGGCCAAAACTTTCCGGACGACCAGTTCCAGGAGATCTTGACCCACATGAAAGAGGCGGGCACCATTGTACTTGGCTCGCCGGTGTACTGGCACAATATGTGCGGCGCGGTGCGGAACCTTCTAGATCGGTTCTATGGGCCAGTGAGCGGAGGCGCTCTCTCCGGGCGGAAGTTTGTCTTCCTGTTCCAAGGGGCGGCCCCGGAAAAATGGATCCTGGAAAAAGCCGAGTACACCATGGGACGCTTTGCCCGTATGTATGGCATGGAGTATCTAGGCATGGCCTCCAGCCACAGCAAGACGGAAAAGTTGGGAAAGAAGCTGTAACCTCTATTGAGAAAAAGGCGCCTGCAGGCGTCTTTTTTGGAAGCACTTCGATTCTTCCAAAACAAAGGAGCTGCCCTATTTCCCATTATCCCATCGCTAAAGACTTTCGAAACATCGATGTGTCCATGCCCTACCACAAGCTGCTGTTTCCCCTTGCTGGACCGGTGTTAAAGCTGATGGCACACTGCGTCCCCTTACTGAAGGGCTTGACGGTCTCCAAAAGGAGCGTCCCCGGCTTTCAGGGGAAACCATTCTCTGTGGAGCTGTACCGTCCCACAGATAAAACCGGAAACCTGCCCTGCGTGCTTCTTTTCCACGGGGGCGGTTTTGGATATCAGGCGGCACCGTATCACAAGCGTTTGGCCATGGCGTATGCCCAGCAGCTGGGCTGTGTGACGGTGTTTCCCGATTATCACCTGCTGCCCCGCTACCCCTATCCGGCAGCCAAGGAAGATGCTTTGGCCGTATACCAGTGGCTGCACGGCCAACGGGAAGACTTACACGTAGACCGTGAAAAAATACTGGTAGCCGGAGACAGCACTGGGGCAGTCCTTGCGACCTATGTGGCAGAGGCGACCCTGCCCGGGTTCTCCCGTCCTTGCGGGCAGCTGCTGATTTACCCGGTGACAGGCGAAGGGCAGCAGACCGACTCCATCCGAACCTTTCAGGACACGCCCATGTGGAACAGCAAAAATAACAGAAAGATGTGGAAGTGGTACTTGAAAGGCGCCAACGCCACCCAAAGAGTGGAGGCCTCCCCTATGACGGCGCCGCTTCGCGCTCCCCTCCCACCCGCTTACATCGAAACGGCAGAATTTGATTGCCTCCACGATGAAGCGCTCCTTTACGCCCAGTTGCTGCGGGACCAGGGCGGCCAGGTCACCCTCTGGGAGACGAAGGGCACGGTCCACGGATACGACTTCTGCTGGGATTCCCCCATCACCCAAGACAGCGTCCGCCGCCGGGTGGAAGCTATGAGGGAGATGCTGGAAAAGGCGGCCTCCCCGGCGAAAGGGATTTAACCGCGCGCTGTTAACCCTAACATTACCCCCTCCCAACGAAATGGAACTTCTCCTTTCGCTGGGAGGGGTTTATCCTGTTAGAAGAGAACGTGTTCTGTGTGACGCAGGAAATCTTTCTCCCAGACTGCTCCTTCTGCGCCCCATCGCCAGCCATCTGCCAGGAAGAGGTGGACGCCTGGACGGAGCATGTGAAAGCAGGTGTTGCCAAATGAATACGGAAGCACGGGGCATCCGGTTTTCCATCTTGGACTTGGGGAAAATGCAGTGCGACCAAAATCTGGTGGTGACGGGCAGCCTTTACGCCACCCGCAGCTGCCCCAACAAGCCCTAATCGGATGCTGGACATATCCATCGACTCCCTCCTCATCGACGTGCCTGGTTACGGGAACATCCTGTACGACCTGGGGTGCGACCCCAAGGGCATGGAGGAGCACTGGCCGGAGTCCATTCAGGAGCTGTCCCCCTATTATCAAACGCCCCAGCAGACCCTGGAATATCAGCTGGGGCTGCTGGGGCTCACTCCAGAGGATATCCGCACGGTGATCCTCTCCCATATGCATGTGGACCACGCGGGGTATCTGTACCTGTTCCCTCACACAGAGATCATCGTCCAGCGGCGGGAGATGGAGGCAGCCTTTGCCTATGCCTTCTCCCAGTTGGACCAGGAAAACCACACCCTGTACATGCGCCGGGACATCACTGCCCCGGTGGACCGCTACACGGTGATTGACGGGGATTATGAGATCTGCCCCGGGGTCACCTGTATCCATTTGCCCGGCCACACCCCCGGGATGATGGGCCTGCAGGTAGATTTGGACAACGGCACCTTCCTCTTCGCCCGGGACACGGCCTACACAGCGGACAACTACGGGCCGCCCTCTATCCCCTCGGGAATCGGCGGGGATGTGGGGCAGTACATACAGTCCCACGAAAAGCTGCGCCGCCTGGAAAAGGAAACCGGCGGCAAGGTAATTTTCGGCCACGATTGGAACCAGTGGAGCGCCATGAAACACGCCCCGGCATATTATCAGTAAATTCATTTTGTTTAAAGGAGGACTTCCCCATGAAAGACTTTACCTATTCCTATCCCACCCATGTGTACTTCGGCAAGGGGGCGCTGGCAAACGCCCTGAAGGCCGAGCTGCCCGTCGAAGCCAAGAAAGTGCTGCTGGCCTACGGCGGCGGATCCATCAAGAAAAACGGCATTTATGAGGAGGTCACCGGCCTGCTGCGTACCCTAGGCAAAGAGGTGGTGGAGTTCACCGGCATCATGGCGAACCCCACCTACCAGAAAGTCCAGGAGGGCGCGAAGCTCGCCAAGGAAAACGCTGTGGACTACATTTTGGCTGTGGGCGGCGGCAGCGTCATCGACTGCTGCAAGATTGTGGCGGCCCAGGCCAAGACGGATAAGGACCTGTGGGAGATGGAGTTTGTGGACCGCCAATTCCCCCAGGCCGTCATCCCCATGGGGGCGGTGGTCACCGCTTCCGGCACCGGCGCGGAGATGAACGGCGGCGCGGTTATCACCAACGAGGCCGTCACCGTCAAGGCAGGTATGGGGGCAGCGGCGCCCCGGTTCGCCGTGCTGGATCCCTCCTACACCTTGACCGTGCCCCGAATGCAGGTGCTCTCCGGCGCCTTTGACACCTTGAGCCATGCCATGGAGACCTACTTCGGCAACTCCGATTCGGACAATGTGTCCGACGATGTGGCCTTGGCCATTATGCGCAACACAGTGGTAAATATGAAACGTCTGCTCCAGAATATAGACGATCTGGAAGCCCGGGGCAACCTGATGTGGGATTCTGCCATGGCGGAGAACGGCATTTTGAAGGTGGGCCGTGTGACCGACTTCCAGGCCCACCAGATGGAGCACCAGCTGGGCGCTTACACCGACTGCAACCACGGCCAGGGCCTGGCGGTGATCCACCCCGCCTATTTCCGGTTCCTGTGCCCCTACGCCAAAGAGAAATTCACCCGGTTCGCCCAGGTGGTCTTTGGCAAGGAGACCGCCGAGGAGGGCATCGACGCCCTGTCCGCCTTCATCCAGGAGTGCGGCCTGCCCACCAAGATGGGGCAGCTGCAGTCCAAGGTGGAGATCACCCCCGCGCTGCTGCGGCAAGTGGCGGACAGCTGCAACCTGATTCAGACAAACCCCCACCCCCTCACCCGGGAGGATGTGTACCAAATTCTCCAGGCATGCCTGTGATTTCCCATCCAGTTGTAGGGAAATTATACACCAGTTATAACTTATAGCTTTCTACCTTCTAACAAAGAGAGACTTCTGCGGAGGTCTCTCTTGCTCTATACTGAGAACAAGAAAGAAAAGCTCTTTCTTACAAGTAGCGACCGCGAGAACATGGAAAGAATGAAATACGATGAAACGCACCCTGAGTTTTTTCTTATCCCTTGTAATCCTTCTACTCCTTGCCGCCTGCAGCGGGAACGGGAACAGTTCCTCCCAGGACAGCGCAGCCTCGCCGGAGTCTTCTGCGGTGGAGTCCTCTGCGGAAAGCTCTGTCAGTGAAAGCTCCCTCTCTTCTGCGAGCGAAACTTCCAGCCAGGTCTCCAACGAAGGGCCCGCCAGCAGCGAGGCCGGGGAGTCCCAGGGGGATTCTCACATTTTGATCGCCTACTTTACCCTGCCCGAGGATGTGGACACCACCGGTGTGGACGCTGTCACCGGTGCCAGCGTTGTGGTGGAGGGCGGCGAAGTTTTAGGAAACGTGGAATTTTTGGCCACCATCATCCAGGACACGGTGGGCGGCGACCTGTTCCAGATTGAAACCGTGCAGCAATATCCCCTGGACCACGACCCCTTGGTGGAGCAAGCCGCCCAGGAGCAGGCAGAAAATGCCCGACCAGAACTGGCCTCCTCCCTTGACAATCTGGAGCAGTACGACACCGTCCTTTTGGGCTACCCCAACTGGTGAGGTGATCTGCCCATGCCCCTGTACACCTTTCTGGAGGAGTACGACCTTTCCGGCAAGACGGTGATCCCCTTCTGCACTTTGGCCAGCTCCGACCTGGGCCAAAGCGGCCAGCTGCTGGCGGAACTGGCTGGCACAGGCGATTGGCAGGAGGGCATTCGCTTCCGTTCCAGCGTCAGTAAAGAAGACGTGCAGAGCTGGATCGAAGGCTTAGGTCTGTAACCGGCCCGGTCTCCTTTTTCTATAACGCGTACAAGACTTCCTGTTTTCGGGCGTGTCACAGCTTCTGGCTGGGGCGCGCCTTTCTTGCTGCCACCTGGCACACCAAAGAATCATTATCTATTATAAGACAACCGCCTCAAAAAACAGAGAAGCAAGCCCTAGGCAAAGAGGCCCCTCGTTGCCCATGCTATCCAACGAAGAGACGGCGATCTGACTTCCGCCACCCTGGGTCCTCACGTCTGTAGAGAAGCCATTCAGCGTTCCTCCCCCAACGTTCGCGTCAGCAATTATTCCCAAAAAACTAGGATTGACCCCTTGCACATGGATTCTGGAAACGTGGAACGTGGACACAGCAGATACGTAAGGTCTGCAGAAGAAAGAGCGCCGCTTTTTCATTTATTCATTGAAATAGATCCACGCCCGCTCCTGCAACTGCTGGGCACACGCTTGGGCATCAATCAGGTCGTATTCGAAATAATCCCTGTAGATATCAAAGAATTCCACAAACAGAGCGCTGTCTTGGAACTCCTGCACAGTGAGAGATTCCATCACCTGATTCGCTTTTTGAAAAACGGCCTCCCCCATGTCTCCGTAGAAGGCGTGGCATAAACTCTCTAAGTTCTTCCTGCAAATAGGCAAGTCTCCGGTGTACAGATCTCGATACACCCGATCGTACGTCCCATATCGGTTCAACTGCTGCGGGAATTCCTTTTCCGACACAAGAAACTTCAGGAACGCCCAGGCCAGTTTTGGGTTCTTACAAGCTGAAGTAATACCGTAAAGCTGGCTTCCACGGAACAAGGTTCCCCCATTTTCCAGCCGGTAAGTTTGGTAGACCTTATTTGCCCCTGCCTCCTGGCCCACCAACTCGCTCAAGGTAGCCATGCTGATGGAGTTTACCTGCACCAGCTCTTGACGATCCACAAAAGGTTCGCAGGTTGCTGTGTAGCCGGAGATACTTGAGGAGACCTCCTTCATAGCTTCCAGATACTCCACGTATCCCGGGGTGTCTAGTTGGGAAGTACCGGATCGCTCATCCACATAGTTGCAGTTCTCAAAGGGATTCAGAGAGGTAGCTCCCACATATCTTCCCAGCACCCCATTTTCAGGCATAGCACCAGATTCTTTCGCTTCCTGGAATACCTGAAGAATATCTTGATAATTCATTCCCTGAGGGTATGCTTGCACCAGATCCAGGCCCATTTCATCCAGTATGAGCTTGTTAAATACCAGCGAAGAGGGCCATACGCTAGGACCAAGAACAAACAGCTTCCCGTCCGCCGACTCCCAGCCTTTAAAAATGTTGGAATAGTACTCTTCCATGTGAAACTCCGGGTCTTGTTCCATGAGTTCATACAGATTGAGGAACAACCCACTTTCTCCATACCGTTGATAGGGAAACGTCCCCAGCTCTACAATATCCCCAGCTTCCCCAGAGAACAGCTCCACAACCATGCTCTGTTGGATGGATCCCAGCTCTTCGCCGCCCTCTATCGCACGGCTCACCGCATCATAGGTATCAAACCCAGAATTGATTTGAATATCTACCTGTGGGTGGGCCGCTTCAAAGGCCTGTGCCCAGAGCTCCAGCTCCCCCGCGGCCACGTCTACCGATATGGTCAGTGTGCCAGATAACTCCATTTCCGGCTCTATGGGAAACAATCCTTCCCCGGAAGGCTCTTCCTCCAGATAGTTGTTGTACAAAGACCCCTCCGCTTGGGGTGCCGTACTTTCCTGCAAAGCGCTGCTTGGGGAACTGGCCTCGCCCTGTTCCGAGGAATTCGCCGACTCGACCTCTTCCAGCGCCTGACTGTACAGGGTGTCCTGCTCACTTTGGCATGCAGTGCTTGTAAGCAGCAGGCAAAGGCTCAGCAAAAGGGCTAGCACTCGTACTTTTTTCATGGAAAATCCCCCTATCGTGTTTGATTTTACAGCCGCGGCTCAGCTGGAACAGCGCAGACTCAACAGATCTCCTACATCTCTCATTTTTAAAGTCTAGTCGAAAACAACTTTCTCTCTGAAACATCTTCTATCAAATGCAGAATTCATCAGCGAATTCTCTATATTTTATCATCTTCTACTCTATATTTTTATAAAAATATTGTAGCACTCATTGGATCCTTTGTAAATACACTTTTGATCGAATGGTGCTTTTTTCTGTACGGAATAGAAAAACCTACACGAAAAGCTGGCAGATACCATTTTTTGTCTCTCTGAAAATCATCCAATATTTCTCCATAAAAAAACTGGAAAGAAACGGAGAAGTGTTGTAATCTCCTGCTCTTTCCGCTATACTGAAGACAGTTCCTGACAGGGAGGACGAGTATGGATACCCAAGTTGCTTTCGGCATAATCGCAGGCTGTGTGGCGTTGGCAGCGATTTTAGTCTTTCTTTCGCTCCATATCCTCAGGCGGGAGCCAAGGGATTTGCGGGAGCGCTCTAAAAACGGGGAAATTTTGCTTTTGACCTTTGAGCAAATTATGGCCTTGTACAATGCCGCCCCGGAAAAGTGGGACATGCAAGTGGATAGCCCCACCTATTATCCCCACGGAAAAAACCAAGATGGCCTTCTTGTTTTCATGCTGCCAAAAGAACGGAAACGGTACCGGAAGTGGTTTGACTGGCGCCTCTCCCATGGGGAGGACGCGGGCCGGTTTCAAATGACCGCCAAAGCGCTGCTCTCCATGCAAGAGGATTTGGCAGGCCATTTGCAGCAGCTGCAACAGAGCAACCAGAAAGCGCTCCAGGAGTCCTTGGAGTCTGCCCAGCGCATTTTGGATAAACAACAGCAGGAAGGGAGGCGCACAAACCAGTAAGGATGAAGAGTCCGTTCACCCAAAATCTCCATAGCAGGAAGAAAGAGCAGGTGTATTATTGTGGAATTTCTGTTGCCCTACCTCCCCATCATCATCCCCATTCTAGTGATTCTCCTTATTTTGCTCATGGGCTATGTGAAAGCCCCACCGGACCAGGCGTATATCATCTCTGGTTTGCGGAAAAACAGCCGCATCCTCATTGGGCAGGCGGGCATCCGCATCCCCTTTTTGGAGCGGCTGGACAAGCTGTACCTGGGCCAGATGACGGTGGACATTAAGACAGAGCAGTCCGTCCCCACCAACGATTTCATCAACGTATCCGTGGACGCGGTGGCCAAGGTGCGCATCTCCCCGGAGGAAAACGGCATCCGGCTGGCGGCGAAAAACTTTCTGAACAAGAAAGGCAACGACATCGCCATGGATTTGAAGGACTCCCTCCAGGGCAACATGCGGGAAATCATCGGCACCCTGACCCTGGAGAAAATCAACACCGACCGGGATTCCTTCTCCGACCAGGTGATGCAGAAGGCCTCCCGGGACATGGAGAAGCTGGGCATTGAAATCCTCTCCTGCAACATCCAGAACGTCCAGGATGAAAACGGCTTGATCCAAGATTTGGGCGCGGAGAACACCTCCCTCATCAAGAAGAACGCCGCCATTGCCAAGGCCCAGGCGGACCGGGACGTGGCCATCGCCCAGGCAAACGCTGACAAGGCCGCCAACGACGCCAAGGTGGAATCCCAAACCCAGATTGCCCAAAAGCAGAACGAGCTGGAAATCAAGCGGGCAGAGCTGAAAATCACCGCCGACACCAAGAAGGCTGAGGCGGAAGCCGCCTACGAGATTCAAAACCAGGCCCAGCAGAAAATCATCGGCACGGCCACGGTGGACGCGGAAATCGCCAAGACCGCCCGGGAGGCCGAGCTGAAAAAGCAAGAGGTAGAGGTGGCCAAGCAGGCCCTGGACGCGGAAATCCGGGCCAAGGCGGACGCCGAGCGCTACCGGAAGGAGCAGGAAGCCCAGGCCGCCCTGTTCCAGCGGCAGAAGGACGCGGAGGCCAAGCGCTACGAGCAGGAGCAGGAAGCGGAAGCTGTGAAAAAGCAGGCGGAGGCCGCCCGCTTCGCCAAGGAGCAGGAGGCAGCCGGCATCTCCGCTGTGGGTAAGGCGGAGGCGGCGGCCATCCAGGCCAAGGCGCTGGCAGAGGCCGAGGGCATCGACAAGAAGGCCGAGGCCATGAAGAAGTACGGCCAGGCCGCCGTCATTGAGATGGTGATGAACGCCCTGCCGGAGATTGCCAAGAATGTGGCCCAGCCCCTCTCCAAGGTGGACAAGATCACCATGTACGGCGAGGGCAACAGCGCCAAGCTGCTGGAGGACATCATCAACGGTACCACCCAGGTTTCCGAGGGCATTGCCCAAGGCATGGGCATCGACATCAAGGCACTGCTCTCCGGCATGATCGGCGGGAAAGTGGCCGCAGAACACCAAGAGCCCCCTGCACCGGCAGCGCCCCCCGTGGAAACTGCCCCCGCTGCATCCTCCTCAGATGCCCAGGAGTCTGAAAAAACCGAATAAACAACGTTTCGCCTCGCTCCACTGCAGAAAGGCTGAAACCCAAAAAGGGACGCCGCTTTTTTACCTGCGTCCCTTTGTCTATGCTCGTTGAAAACTTGAAAGCTTCCTTTCCCCCGTGCTGGAAGAAAGGTCGCCCCTACAATCATCGGTCAAACAGGAGCTTGCGCTGCCAACCAGAATTGCCATGTCCTCCAGGTCCTGTGCCAGCTGCGCAGCGCTCCCAGGCTTCTAGGTCACCTCCCGAAGAAATCCCTTCCCATCTCTGTCTACCTGTCCACAAAAAACTGCAGCCAGAGGAAGAAATGGTTGTCACGGACCCATGTAAAAAAGCTCTCCTCTTCGTCCAGGGCAGTCTTGATGATTCCAAAGAGTATGGCAAATGGCGTAAGCAAAGGCATGACCAGCTGATAGAGAGGAAGGAACATGCAGATCCAGAAATACACCATGGGAAGGGTGGAAACCAGAAACCACACCACCACGAACACAAGCTTTAACAGCAGATTGGTCTCCGACACCTCCCCAATCCACCGCATCAGCAGAAAGCCCCAGGTTCCGGCTATAATGGATGCGGCATTGTAGAGAAAGAACTTCAGGAGTTTGATAAACCGGAGCCGCAGCACATCGCTGATAACCACTGCCACAAAGCGAATCATCAGGAAGAAAAAGACAAACTGCAACCCATCGGTTACCTCTCGAAACTGGAAAAAGACCGTTTCCTCCAGCGGAATATGCTCAAACAGGAACGGCGTGTTCCCCATGAAAAAGTAAATGACCATGGGATAGTAAAAGCACTTGCAGATGATGGAATAGTAAGCGCCCCAATCGCTGGAATCCGCTATGTCCTTCGGGTGCCTCCACCGTTTCCATCTGGCCCGAAAGCCGGACAGCTTTTCTGTCTCTTCCTCCTCCTTGCCGGCTAAACCGCTGAAATCGTGGCGCATCACAGATACAATGGCGCAGACCACCGCCGCTACCACAAGGAGAAACATTCCCAGCATGACGGAAAGATCGTAGCTGCAAATCAGTCGATCCCATAACGGCATGACCCTGCTGCCGATCCACTCCATAATAAAAGCCGTTCTATTGACCGCCCATTCAAAGGCTTCCTCTATAAAATTCATGGCTGCCATCTCCCTCAAGTTTTACTGCAAAATGCCAGATGGTCCGCACTTTCCATCAGGCGTTCCTGGTATTATTCCTGGCTCTTGAGATGATCCAGGATCTTGTTGAGCACCTGCACGGCCGGTTCCGCCTTCGCGGAAACAAAGGTCGCCAGCTTTGGCTTTTCTTTTGTGTTGAGCACCACCAATCCTCTCTCTGTGGAGAACGGCTCCAGATCCTTCAACAAAACTTCCCCCTGCTTAGAGCTGGATTCCCGGTACAGGATGCCGCTGGTAAACAGCAGAAACCCGTTTTTAGCATTGCCCAACACGGTGGCGTCGTACAGAGCCAACACATAGGGGATCAGTTCCCCTTTGGGATCGTCCCCGTAGCTTTTCAGGGCGTTGCGCAGTTTCTTTTCCGGGATATTGGTAAAGGCCGTGTACAAGTCAGCGGGCCTGTGGTCGACCATCAGTTGCCGGATGACCTCTGCCATGGTCACAGGAGACTCCGCCTGTTGGGACACCTCCTCCGTGGTAGGCGCAGGTTCCTCCTGCTGAAGGGAAGGGGGCTGCGCCACAGAAGGGGCAGCCTCCGGCTGAGTCTCTTCACTGCCCAGGGTTTCTCCGCCAAATACGCTGGCCATCACGTCTACGGCGAGGTCGTTGTCCAACTCTTCGGGGAGGTACTCCAGTTCGTCCAACAGGTCCCCCACAGGGAACAGAGCTTCCGCAGGCCGCTCCAGTTCGTCGTAGATTTCGCGCAGCTTCTCCCGGTATGCTGCTATGGAGAGGCTGCCTATATCTGTTATCTTCCACAAGGTGCAGGCCTGCTGGGTATATTGGCTTGCAGGCCCCAGCCGTCTTTGCAGAACAGAGTGGGCTTCCCCGAAGATGGCGGAACACACCGGCCATTCTCTATATTCCGACTGAGCGGTGCTGTCCATCAGCCGCAGAAATCCATCCACGATTTGGATCATTCCAAAAGCACCGCTGCTTTTTCCATAGTACAGTTGAATCCGCTCCAGCAGCTGGCGGGTGACATCCAAGCCCCGGCCCGTGTCGCCTATGTTCAAATAAACCCGGCATTCCAGCATGTACCACAAGTAGGCTTCTTTGCTTCCCGGTTCATAGTGGGTAGCTACCAGCCCAGAGCCCTCCTCCAGGAGGGCATCGATCTCATCCCGATCCGCCTGGGTATAGTCCTCCTGTTGGATACGTCCTTTCAGCTCTTCCCGGATCTGGTCCAAGCGGCTGTCTTTCCACAGACCAGGCTCCTGAGCTTGGGGGGCATCCTCCTTGGACGCCTGCTGGCTCCATCTCTGGGCTTCCTGAGGCAAGTCCATAGCTTCGTACGCTTTTGCCAACTGGCCGGCGACCTGAACGGCGTAGAAATCGTCCTGTTGCAGCAAAGGCCACAGAGGTTCCACGTGCTCCACAAAGTCGGCGGCGTTCATGCAGGTGAGGGTTACATGGCTGTACTGCAGGATTCCTGTGCACAGGGCTCTCAAATGGCCCAGCTGTCCCATCCGGTCCAGAACCTTTTCCAAGATTTCCTGGCTCTCCTCCGGGCGGTTGGCGTAAAAAAGGCCTACGCCGTTGTAGCCGTCCACCAAGGCTTCCAACACGCCACCGGGACAGCTCCCGGCAGCCCACTCTTTCAACAGCCGGAGCACAGCAAAGTAGGTATCCAAGTCCAGCCGCCGGCGCATGGAAGCAAGGGGCCCATCCAGCTCGTCCAGAACCCATTCGACACAGGCGTCCTCCTCTTGGATCGTCTGCAAGGTGATGCTGACATACTTCTCCGGAGCGGAATCCAAATCCAATACCGGCGCCGGCTGTTGGACAGCGGAAGATTTCCCAGCTGCCAAAGCCCGGCTGAGGGCGGCGGGGCAATACTGGCGAAGCACCTCCCCCACCTGGCGCATCATATGGAAGGTGACCCCGTCCTGGGTGAGAATGAAAGAAAACCCGCACAGCCGCTCCAACAGCAGAGGGGAAAGAGAGATCCCTGCGGCCTGGGCGAAGGCAAGGGCCTGTTCCTGGGTCCACTGGCCCATCACCGCCAGCAAGGTACAGGCGGTCCTCTCCTCTTCCGACATATACCGCACCACCCGCTCGTGAAGGGCGGAGGGCGCCACGGTATGGGAGACAGTTCCCTCCCGCAGGTACTGCTCCACATACAGGTCCAGGCTTACCGGCAGGCCCCCGCTAAGGGCGAAGATCTGCCGGCGGGCGGCGGCATCGTCCACCCCTGCAGTTTGCAGAAACGTGTTCGCATCCCCCTGGGAAAGCGTCCCCAGCAAATACTGGTGCAGCACATTGTCCCAGACGCCGGCGCCGTCCAGCTGGGGCCACTTCAGCTTTTCCCGTCCTCCCAAAACCCACAGGGTGTTGGGCAGCCGGGGAATCAGACCGGAAGGTCCTCGCAGCCACCAATCGCTCTGCAGAGGATCCCCCACCCCGGCAAACTCGTTGACCAGTTTTTCGTAGGTGTCCAGAAAGATTACAAAGGGCTGCTTCTCTTTTTTTAGATTGGCCCGCAGGTCAGCGGCGAAATACACGGGCAGTTGATCCCGCAGCTGCCGGATGTCCATGGACTCCAAAGAGCGGAGCACCTGCTTTTTGCTGGAGAACAGGTTCCGCGCCACGGCCACCCCTTCGTCCACCAACTTGAGAATTCCGCCGACCAGGCTGGCCCCAGGAACCATGGAAGCGGCGTCGCACAAAAAGTTCAGCACTTGGCTGCCGCTGACAAAAGACTCCACCTCGGTCTTGTTCCCCTCTTCCCCCATGCGGCAAAGGAAGGTGTAACAGGCCACGTCGAACAGGGGAAACTGGAAGTTCCAGGCCTGGGACAGCTTCTTTTTCAGCAGACCCATCACCCGGTAGGGCTCCCGGCGCTCTACAAAGTCGAAATCCAGGTCCACATATTTCCCCTGGGGACAGCGTTCCTGCAATTCCTTAATCAGCTGGCTGTGCAAGGAGGTCTTCCCAATGCCTCCCACACCGTAATAGTGGAGCACATAGGGCTCTTCCAACCCTTTCTGGGCGGTGCCGTACGCCTGCCAAAACATCTGGCGGGGTTCCACCCGGTCGACAAAAATACGCTCTGCTTTGGGCTGTTCTAACTCGTCCAAAATGAATTTCATGTTCTCTCTGCTCCTTCCCCTGGCGTTCTTACCGAATTGGCTTCTATAGTTTGCAACTCGTTCTTTTACCCGTCTGCCTATTCCTTTGCCTGGAATATCACGGCACAGGCCCATTGGTACCAGGCACGGTGCCACTGCTCAGCCAGCTTCTCATTGTATTCGATGACACGTTTTTCTTCCTCTTCCTCCTGGCTGGCCTGCTGATACTCCGGGCTTGCCGGCAAGGCGTTCAGTTTTTTCTGGGCCTTTCTCCCCTTGCGGGAGAGCTTGCTCATTTCCAGCAGGATAGAACCAAAGATGTACACCCAGAACAGGAGAAACCCCAGAAATGCCAGGGGAGCGATTACATGGAGAATATCCAGGGGGAAGAACTCCAGAACAAACAGGTACAGGCGCAACGGCAGCGTGACCACAAGCCAGAGGATCTCCGCCGCCAGGAGCCAGGCGCCCTCTTCCATTCCCCAGGCGTTGGGCCAGTCTACCAGCGCCTGACCCCTTCCCCAGAACACCTCCCCCAAAATGGAGATGATGCCAAAGACGCAGTAAAGGAAGATCAGGGTGTATCCCAACCGCGGCAGAATAGCCCGGTTCTGTTTTCCCACCGCCGCGTCCTGCTGAAGGGACTGAGACTTTTCCAGCAGGGCTTGCAGGGGTTTCTTTGCTGGATATTTGTAGGCGTTGCGGTAAATGAGGTCCGGCGAACGCCGCGCCACGTCCCCAAACTCGTCGCTGACGTAGTCTTCGCCGAAATAGTCAAAGACAAAGGGCGTTTTCCCAGTTCTAGTAAATGTTCTGGAAACCAGGGAAGCAGGATCGGGCCAGGAGTCAATTACCCCGTTGTGCGCAAGAAGATACTCCTGCATTTTTAAATCCAATTTTTCACGGAGCTTGTCGTGATAGGTGTTGACGGTGCGGCAAACCTCGTTGGCAATGTCCTCTTTCGAGCCGCCTCTATTGTAGTTCACAGTCAAGTCCCCTTCCGGCGAGTCTTCGATCTCCGCCAACGCGGCGCGAAACGTATGGGCAAAAGTCCCTGCGCGTTTTTCCGCCAGAAAAGAATCCATGAAACGATACTCTTTCGGCGGCAGCTTAAGTTTTGTCACTTCCATGTGGTTCTCCCTCGTTCTCCCTCTGCCTTCCGGATGGACCGCAAGTACCGGAAGGCATTTTTTGTAATGCTTTATAGAAAGTATACAAAACATTTCTTGAAATAGCAAGTAAAATTTAATCTTCCACAAGACTTCTTTTAAACAAAGAGAAACTTGTTCCCCAGATTGCAGCAAAACAGAGATATGCCTGGGGATCCCTGCACCAGATTCCTTGCCCTTTCAAGCAAGCCGCCATTTTTGTGTCATTTTCTTTCCGAGAATAGCTGCAAATTGGACTTTTTTGCGGTGTAATAATAGATGGAATCGCTCCCTTGTCCTAAGGGAGGAGAGAGGAAAGAGTCCCAGCACGGGACTCTTTTCTTGTATGTAGAAAACCACTGCTAGGCGAGTAGTTTTCTAAAATATATAAAAAGGGCTGGAGGTTTCTCCAGCCCTTTCTCGTGCCTTACTTCTCTTTTGTTGCCTTGTATGCTTTGCCCCACTCCTCCATGGCCTGGATGATGGGCCGCATGGATTCTCCCAGCTCACTTAAGGAGTACTCCACCTTTGGGGGAACCTCCGGATACACCGTGCGCACAACGATTCCGTCCTCTTCCAAAGAACGCAAGCTGTCTGTCAGCACTTTCTGGCTAATTCCATGCAGATCTTTTCTCATTTCGTTAAAGCGCCAAGGCCTTGCCAAAAGATTCCGTAAGATAAGCAATTTCCACTTGCTCCCAATTAAAGACACCGTGGTAGCAACCGGACAAGCCGGCATTTCCTCTTTTGTCAACACATGGAGCCCTCCCTTGGCGAAGCTTATTCAAAGATAAGTATACCTCGAATCGTCAAAAGACGCAATACGTTACAAAAAGGTAACCCAGTAATAAAAAGGTGCGTACTTTTATCTATCAAAAATCCCGCCCTCCCAAAAACGCCGGTATAGCAAGGAAAATAGCCCATTCTACAAGGGTTTCTCGGGAGGTGCGGGTCGCACAACTTCTTATAAAATCTTAGGTTTTCTTAATCAAATGGCGTAAAATTGGCGTAAAGTGGCGTAAAAGCATCTGACTCCAAAACTGAAAAATGTACGATTTATAAGGCCGCCTGTGTTTGTTATCCTATAAGCACGGTGGTCTTATATTTTGCCTGTAAAACAGAAAAGAAAGGAATGGTTATCGCTATGAATGAAACGGTAAACCGTATGAACGCACTATCCGGTGCTTTTGCCGCACCGCTTATGGACGGGATATATTCCCTCTGCCAAGACAGGAAAGTATTATCGGATATACACGTCCTGATCCGTACCCTGTGGGAAAAGCGGCAATATGAAGAAGCCATGCGGCTGCTCTCCATTTTATCAAGGCTTATCCCTGAAACTGTCTTTTCTCCCTCGGAACAAATTGCCGGGAAGGATGAATCCAGCATATTCCTCGAACAGTTCCTTGCGGACTGCGAGGAAATTCTGGCCGAATACGCAACATAAGCTATTCGCACCTTTGCACTTCCTTGCTCTCTATATTACCATATAAGTACAGCAAGGGCAAGGAGGTGTATCGTGTCGTGAACGAAACAGATAAAAACGCTCTTATGTGTTTTTCAAATGTGTTTTTTGGCAAGTGGAAACTGCTGATTCTCTATGAATTATCCGATGGCGAAAAGCGATTTAGCGATATTAAGAAGTCTTTGGGGCGACTTTTTAAGAAACTTAATATAAGAGGTGATCTTCAATGGACAGCAACTATATGCCCTTGCCGGAACGCATTTCCAAGCAGTTCAGCGAGGTTGATAGCGACATTGTTATGGATTTATGGAAAAACAGCCCTCCATACAAGGCTTTGAAACAACAAATGGAAGAAATGAAAAAACAGAATCCCTTTATCATGCAGCTTCTGGAGAGAGAAGGCGAGGTCAATCTTACCGATGAAGAGCATGAAACGCTCAAAGCCTTTTTCCGCCTGTATATGAAGGCAGACAATATGGAACGGGAACAAATCTATTTTCGTGGACATACCGATGGATTTGCCTATCTGCAAAAGATCGGCGCTCTGAAAGCAGAATAATTCGTTTGGCGGCATGGAAAAATCCATGCCGCTTTTACATATCCAAATTCATTCGCACCCCAAAAAGGTTTTGTAGAAAATAAGTTTTTACGGATTGCAAGTAAAAACTATTGATA
>ERZ1643247.1772-NODE-1772-length-18602-cov-11.252008_pt1 | contig 18602 bp, 17 predicted proteins | sample MGYA00579264_ERZ1643247 | MGnify/ENA primary metagenome ERZ1643247 (study PRJEB29033, sample SAMEA4952262) | chicken gut metagenome | biome: Broiler Chicken; feature: Gastrointestinal Tract; material: Caecum | place: Ireland | collected 2018 | study: Broiler... | reverse complement strand
CTTTCTCGAAAAAGCGGCAGAGGCGCTTTTTCGAGACGCTAAAGGGCGCACCTCCGGTACGCCCCTGCTATACCTCCAGAATGACGGTCTCCAGCCCCCGCTTCATGGCGTAGGACAGGGTGTACATGGTGCCCCCCAGCATCCCGTCATACACCGCAATGAGCATGGACGAGTGGTCTACCAGATACCGGTTGCGCCGGAGCATGCAGCCCTTGTCATAGTGGTGCTGCAGCATGGTCTCTCCGTCGCACCGCTCCACCAGGGAAAACCAGCGCTCCCGCTCCCGCTCGCTCCAGCGGGCGGCCTGCTCCTCACAGGGGATCACCGCCTCCAGCGTCACGCCGCTCCGCCGCTCCCGCAGCTCCAGCACCGCGTCGCAGAAGTAGAAGTCCGCCCCCCGGGCCATGCCGCACATAAAATGCCGCATTCCCTTGTCGTAGGCGTCCTTCACCGCCGCCGCCAGCCGCTCCTTCAGCGCCAGGCAGCGGGGGTCGCTCTCATCCCCACGCCAGGGCAGCTTCTCCGGCCGGTGGCCGGTAAAGCTGCATGTCGTCTCTCGGTTCATACCGCTCCCCCGTCTCTGATTTTCTCTCATTGTAGTATATCCCGAAGGGCAAGTCAATGGCCGTCGAACATTTGTTTGTAAAAATTGTGCTTGCAATTTGGGGCAGAGTGTGTATAATGGTGTTGGAACAACTGAATGAGATGTCTTCAGGGCAGGGTGAAAATCCCGATCGGCGGTACAGTCCGCGAGCCGGCAACGGCAGATCCGGTGCAACTCCGGAACCGACAGTGACGCGCACAGACACGGGCGCGAAGTCTGGATGAAAGAAGATGTGTTGAAATTGGGCACGCTCCTTTTGATTTTGACACCTGGAAGGCATGGGTCTTTCAGGTGTTACCAGATCAAAAAGGAGTGTTTTGTTATGTCTGAAAAGTCGGCACGCATCAAAAAGCTGGCTGTGATGGCCATGCTGGTGGCCCTGTCTATCGTCCTGGTCTCCCTGGTTCACTTCCCGATCTTCGCCCCAGTGTACTTCCTGGAATATGACCCCGCCGACATTCCCATCCTGATCGGAACCTTTGCCTACGGCCCCGTGGCCGGTGTTATCCTCACCGTCGTGGCCAGTCTGATCCAGGGCCTCACTGTCAGCGCCCAGAGCGGTGTCATGGGGATCGCCATGCACATCTTCGCCACCACCACGCTGGTTCTGGTTGCCGGCATCATCTACAGGATTTTCCACACCCGCTGGGGCGCGGTGCTGGCCCTGGTAGCCGGCACGCTGGCTATGACCGTTGCCATGATGGCCTTCAACCACTTCCTGACCCCCTACTTCATTACCCCTGATATCAGCGATGCCGCCGCAGTGGCAGCCAATCGGGCCTATGTGGACACCCTGCTGGTGCCTTTCATTGCCCCCTTCAACCTGATCAAGGCCGGTGTCAACTCCGTGATCACCTTTGGCGTCTACAAGGTGGTCTCCAAATACATCGTCCACGGTGAGGGCCGTATCCGGGGCGGCGAGAAGGCCGCCGGAGAAATCTGAGCAAAGCGCGAAAAGGCAGAGCGCCTCCCCAGGCAGGGGAGGCGCTCTTTTTTACTGTTTTTACTGGGCTCCGGCCTGGTTTCCGCCCCAGGTCTGGAGGATGGCGGCCAGCTGGGCCCGGGTCAGGCTCTCCTGCGGGAGCAGCCTGCCCTGGCCGTCCCCTTTCAGGATCCCCGTGTCCGCCGCCCAGCGGACGGCCTCCTCCGCCCAGTCGGAGACCTGATTCCAATCAGGGAAGGCGGGCTCCGCCGCCGCCCCGGTATCCTGTCCCAGCAGCTGGGCGCAGCGGTACAGCGCCGTGACCAGCTCCTCCCGGGTGACGGGCTCCTCCGGACAGAACAGCTCCCCCTCCAGGGCGGGGAACAGGTTGTTTTCCACCGCCCACCGGGCCGCCTGCGCATACCAGCTGCCCTCAGCCACGTCCTCCGGCAGGGCCGCACCGGACACCGCCGGTTCCCCTGCCACACGGTAGAGCAGGCCGGCCGCCATGGCCCGGCTCACCTGGGCGTCGGGGGAAAAGGTGGTCAGAGAGGTGCCGGTGAGCATGGTATTCACATAGGTGTAGTACACCGCACCCGCGTACCAGGCATCCCCCGCCACGTCGGCATAGGGGCTGTACCACAGGGCGATCTCCGCGCACTCCTCCGCAGTGAGGGCCGCCGTATCCTCCGCGGCATTCACGCCGTTGGCCTGATCTGTCTGATCCGCCGCTTCCAGGTATTCCCGGGCCGGGTGGCCCTCCATCCGGCAGGGGCGGCTCATGAGGCGCAGCTGACTTTCGGCGGAGGCGCCGTCCACAAAATAGTTGGAGGCGGTTCCCCGGGCGCCCTCCCCGGCCATCAGGATCTCATAGCCGGTATTTTCCAGCAGGGCGGCATCGCTCTCCTCGCTTCTGCGGGAGTACGGGTACGCCATGGTGGTCGGGTTCTCACCCGTCCAGCCGCCCAGGCAGCTCACCATCAGCTCATAGTCCGCCCGGATTACGGCCGCATAGTCCTCCAGCGTCTCCCCCTCCAGCAGGGAAGCGCCAATGCGCCCTTCCCGGTTGTAGCGGTGGAGGGCATAGGTATGGGAGCAGAGGTTGATCTCCCCGCTGTCCTGCATCTCTATCAGCTCTTCCCATACACAGTAGGGCGCACTCTCCCCCAACCTGGTGCCGCCGCTGTCCACCGTCTCCCACGCGGCATCCACCTGCTCCCCGATGAGATTGAAGTCCGCCTTCATCCGGTATTTTTTCAGCAGAGGCCAGGCGTTGGTGTATACCCCCTGGGTGCCGTCATCAATGGAGATAATGAGCGCCTTGTCCGGCAGAGGCTTCTCCCCGTTGATGTAGGCCAGCAGATCCTCCGAGGTGATGGTGGTGTACCCATTATCCCGGAAATACTGGAGATCCGCCTCAAAATCCGCCGGATCCAGGGAGTACTCCTCAAACTCCACCCCATTGGCGACATCTTCCTGCGTGATGAAATTGTGGTACATGAGCACCGTGACCTTGCTGAGGCTCTGGGAGTTGGTGCCCGCCTGCATGGGCTCGGACATCGCCCCCTTTGTCCCGTCCGGCGCCAGGGGGCATACCCGGTAATAGCAGCTCTCCGGCCATGCCGCCTCATCGTCCCGGAAGGAGCCGGAGGACGCCGTGCCGATGAGGGCATAGTCCCCGTCCCGGGTCTGGCTCCGATAGATCTCATAGGTTTCGCCCTCCCGGGCCGTCCACATCAGGATCACGTGATTGGGATCCTGCCAGGTGGCGCTGTCCAGCGTCCAGCTCTCCGCCGCGCCGGCGGTGCCGGAGAGAAGGCCGGTCATCAGAACCAGGCTCAACAGCGCCGCGCACACTCTTTTCCCCACAGAAACCTCTCCTTTCAGCCTCCAGCGGCCTTGTGTGTTACCCAGTTAGTATACAAAAAATGGGAGAGTATGGCAACCCCTTTCCCCAATTCCGGCATGGAGCGCGCAAAAAAAGGCGGATCATCCAAGGGATGATCCGCCATCTTCATGCGCTCACATCAGGCGAACGGTATAGTAAACAGCCAGGATCAGCAGCCAAGCCACCAGCACGCCGTACAGCAGGGTCAGGGCCCCCAGCACCAGGGCCGCGATCACCACCACAGCCACCACGGCACAGGTCACATAGAGCAGGACGTAATTGGCGCTCTTGGGCAGGATCTCCACCCAGTTGCCGCCCAGCTTCAGCTTGCCTCCGGCGGTCTGCATGACGCTGAACACCACCACGGCGCCCACCAGAATCACGCCCAGCACGATGGCGTAGGTGTAGGCGATCTCCGGGAAGCTCACCCGGTAGGGCACCACCTTCACGCCCAGGATGCCCAGGGCGCTGAGGACGGCGGCAAAGAAGAACTCCCGCTGGTACAGGTAGTAGATCAGCGCCAGCACCGCCACGGCGGGCACCGCCACATAGAGCAGGCGGATGCCGCTCTCGTCAAAGACGCGGATGACCACCGCACAGGCCGCCAGGGCCAGGACAATGATGGCCAGCGCGGCGGACAGGCCGGCATGCTTTCCCGACTTGCGGGCTTTGACCGCCCAGATCAGCAGCAGGACAAAGCAGATGGGCAGGGCGATGGCCAGGCCGGTAAACACATGCCGCAGGGCCAGAGCCAGGGGAATCTGCGCCGGGGTGTAGTGGGAATAGACCTGATTGAGCAAAAGCAGCAGGGCCTCCAGCACCACGGCCCCCACGATCCACCAGAGGACTTTGGTTAAAATCGCGTCCTCCTGCTTGGCGCGCTGAATTTGTTGTTCTTTCTTGTTCATGTATCCATCTCCTGTGGCTGGGCGTCTGGTTTGGAATGGTCTCGCGCGGACGCCACCAAGTCATCAATCTTCTTTATTCTAACAGAAAATTCGCCGCTTTGCAAGCAAAGATTCGTTTTCTCTTTTCACTGTCCGAAAACTATGGTAGAATACCCTTGATCAAACCTGCGATTATTAAGGAGTATGCCATGAAACACCGGATTTCTTCCCTCCTTTTGACGGGTATTTTTTTGCTGTGCGCCGGCTGCGGCGCACCGGCCGCCTCCGGGCAAGAGGAGCCCGCCTCCCTGCAGTTTTTTTCCATGGACACGGTGATGAGCGTCACCGCCTACGGCGAACAGGGTCAAACGGGCGTTCAGGCCGCCCGGGAGGCGGTGAACCGGCTGGACGGCCTGCTCTCCCGCACCGATCCGGACAGCCAGATCTCCCGACTCAACGCCCACGCCGGGGACGGCACGGCGGTGGAGGTGGAGTCCGACGTGGCGGAGCTGCTCTCCTTCGCCCAGTCCGTCTCCCAGCTGCTGCCCGGCGACTTTGACATCACCATTGCCCCGGTCATGGACGCCTGGGGCTTCACCACCGAGGAGCGGCACGTGCCCACGGAGCAGGCCCTCTCCGCCGCCCTGGCCCTGGTGGACAGCAGCCAGCTGGAGGTGGACGAGGCCGCCTCCACCGCCCGGCTGCTCCGGGCGGGCATGGAGGTGGATCTGGGGGCTGTAGCCAAGGGCTTCGCCGCCGGGGAGGCGGAGGAGGCCCTCCGGGAGGCCGGCGTGGAGCGGGCCACCATCGACCTGGGGGGCAATGTTACCGTGATCGGCACCCGGCCCGACGGCGATCCCTGGCGGGTGGCGGTGAAGGATCCCCGGAACACCGACGGCTACCTGTGCATCCTGGAGCTGGAGGACGTGACCCTCTCCACCTCCGGCGGGTATGAGCGGTATTTTGAGGAGGACGGCGTGCGCTACCACCACATCATCGACCCCAAGACCGGCTATCCGGCGGACTCCGGCCTGCTGTCCGTCACGGTGGTCACGGCCAACCACGTGCTGGCCGACGCCCTGTCCACCGCCCTGTTTGTGGCCGGGCCGGAGGAGGCCCTGGACTTCTGGCGGAGCCGGGACGACTTCGAGCTGGTGCTGTGCACCGATGACAGCCGCATCATCGTCACCCAGGGGCTGGAGGATGCTTTCCAGCTCTACGACCAGGACGGAGGCTACACCTATGAGATCGCCCGCCGCTGACCGCCGCCGCCCCACCCTGTGGGACGGGCTGCTGGCCCTGCTGGTGGCCGCCGCCGCCGCGGCGCTGCTCTTTTTTCTCCGGCCGGCGGAGAGCAACTTTTTGACCGCCTCCATCGTCTTAGATGGCGAGACCATCGGCACCTACGATCTCACCGGCCTGACGGAGCCGGTCACCCTCACGGTGGATCAGGCCGACTACCCCCTAACCATCCGGCTGGAGCCCGGCCGCGTCTGCATCGGGGAGAGCGCCTGCCCCAGTCAGGACTGCGTCCACACCGGCTGGATCAGCCGGGCGGGGGAGCAGATCATCTGCCTGCCCAACCGGCTGGTGATCTCCCTCACCGGAGGCCAACAGGAGTTTGACGCCGTGACCGGCTGAAAAGTTCCCTCATTTTTGGAAAAAGGAGGTGTCTCCCCTTGTCATCCCCCCTGCGGCGGCTGACCCGCTGCGCGGTGCTCACCGCCCTGGCCCTGGCCCTCTCGGTGGCGGAGGGGCTGGTGCCCCTGACGATTCTCTTTCCCCTGCCCGGCCTGCGGCTGGGCCTGGCCAACCTGGTAACCACCTACGCCCTGTGCCGTCTGTCCGGGCGGGAGGCCCTGCTCATCCTGGTCTCCCGGTGCCTGCTGGGGGCCCTGCTGGGGGGCAACCTGATGGCCCTGGCCTTCTCCCTCACCGGCGGGCTGCTGGCCCTGGCCGTGATGGCCGCCCTGGTGCGCTGCCCCTTCCTGTCCCTGTTCGGGGTGTCCATCGCCGGGGCCGCCGCCCACAACACCGGGCAGATCCTGGCCGCCATGGTGGTGCTGCTCTCCCGGGCCCCCCTGGTGTACCTGCCCCCTCTGCTGCTGTGCTCCCTGGTCACCGGGGCGGTGACCGGCGCGGCCTCCACCCTGCTGGTTCACCGGGTTCCGTTTTTTGCCGACATAAAATCGTAAGAATTTTGTCACCCTTTTGTTGTTTCCTTTCCCCGTATCCCGTCGTAAGATAGTTCCATAGAGAAAACATGCAGGAGGAACCCCACCTATGAAACAGATACTCACGAGAGCCGCCGCCCTGGCGCTGGCGTGCGCCCTCATGCTCCCCCTGTCCGCCTGCGGCGGCGGCACGGAGCCCCCCGCCGACAACACCCCCGTGGCCGTGGCCACCCCCACGCCCACCCCCACGCCGGAGCCCGACCCCTATGAGGCGGTGCGCAATTACTGGAGCGAGGATCAGCTCACCCAGGCCTGGGGCCCCGACCAGGTGGTGGAGCACCTGTTCTTCCACCCGGTGATCGCCTATCCGGAGTTCGCCTTCTCCGACGCGGTGCCGGAGAACCGGCAGAAGGGCCTGGACGACTGGATGGTGACGGCGGACGAGTTCAAGAAGATCCTCCAGAGCGTCTATGACAAGGGCTACATCCTGGTGAACATGGGGGATGTGTGGAGCGAGGTCACCGGCGAGGACGGCGTCAAGCGCATGGAGCGCAACACCCTCATGCTCCCCGAGGGCAAGAAGCCCCTGGTCATCTCCTTTGACGACGTGAACTACTACGACTACATGCTGGCCGAGGGCTTCACCTCCAAGCTGGTGCTGGGGGAGGACGGCCAGATCTGGGCGGAGTGCACCGACCCCTTCACCAAGGAGACCTTCCTCACCCAGGAGCTGGACGCCACCCCCATCCTGGACCAGTTCGTGCTGGAGCACCCCGACTTCTCCCTCAACGGGGCCAAGGCCATCTTCTCCCTGACGGGCTATCAGGGCATCCTGGGCTACCGCACCCAGAACGACATCGACATCGCCGCCGACGACCCCGCCCGCCCCGCCTTTGACGCCAGGCGGCAGGCGGAGATCGAGGCGGTCAAGCCGGTGATTGAACGCCTCAAGGAGACGGGCTGGACTTTCGGCTCCCACACCTGGGGGCACATCCGCCTGGACAGCCGGCCCCTGGAGTCCATCCAGCGGGACACCGTCCGCTGGCAGGAGGAGGTGGGCAGCCTGGTAGGCCCCACCAACATCCTCTTCTACCCCCACGGCGGCCGGCCCGACGGGGACGACTGGCACTCCACCGGCCCCGCTTTCCAGTACCTCCAGAGCCAGGGCTTCCGCATCTTCGCCAGCGTGGGCATCAACTCCTTCTCCTATATCAAGAAGGACATCTCCGCCGTCATCTGCGACCGGCTCCACCCAGACGGCACCACCCTGCGCAACGGCAAGGCCCTGGAGTGGTACAAGCAGTTCTACGACGCCCGGGAGATCATCGACCTGGACGTGCGGCCCGATCTGGGCGTCACCTGGTAAGTTTCGTCCCCCTTGGCGCCCTGCCCGGCCTTCCGCCGGGCAGGGCGCCTTTTTCTCTTGACATTCCGCCGGCGGCGTGGTACCATAGCTATCCTTTACCGCGGCTGGGAAAGGAATGAGTGTCTATGATCCCTCACTGGAAGCAGAAATTCGTCCTCCTCTGGACGGGGCAGGCTCTGTCCATCCTCAGCAGCATGGTCTCCCAGTACGCCCTGATCTGGTATCTGACCGATCTCACCGGCTCCCCCGCCGTGCTCTCTCTGGCCACCATGGCGGCCATGGTGCCCCAGGGGGTGCTCTCCCTGTTCACCGGGGCCTTCGCCGACCGCTTTGACCGGCGGATCATCATGATGGTCTCCGACGGGGCCATCGGCCTCATCTCTTTGGCGCTGGCCGCCCTGGCCTTCGCCGGGCCGCTGCCGGTGGCCCCCATCCTGGTGGTGGCCGCCCTGCGCAGCGTGGGCGGCGCCTTCCACTCCCCCTGCATCCAGGCCGTCACCCCCCTGATCGCGCCCCCTGAGTCCCTGACCCGGTGCGCCGGGTGGAGCCAGGGCATCCAGACCGTGTCCATGCTCCTCTCCCCCGCCCTGGCCAGCGTGCTCTACGCCCACGTGCCCCTGGCGTGGATCCTCCTGCTGGACACCCTGGGGGCGGTGTTCGCCATCGGCGGGGTGCTGCTGGCCCGGCTGCCCGTCCTCCGGGCCGGGGCGCACGGGGCGCCCCTCCGGCTGTGGCAGGACACCAGGGAGGGGTTAGCAGTGCTCCGCTCCCACCGCTGGCTGTGGGAGCTCACCCTGATCTGCGCCCTGTTCTCCGTGGCCTTCCTGCCCGTGTCCGCCCTGTTCCCCCTGATGAGCATGGACTACTTCGGCGGGGACTCCGCCTCCGCCGCCCTGGTGGAGACCCTGTTCTCCGCCGGGATGCTGCTGGGCTCGGTGATCCTGGGCCTGTGGGGCGGCACCCGGGACAAGATCATCACCATGACGGCGGCGGTGCTGGGGCTGGGCCTCACCCTGGTGCTCTCCGGCCTGCTGCCCCCCGGCGGCTTCTGGGCCTTCGCGGCGTTGTCCGGGCTGATGGGCCTGTCCGCCCCCTTCTTCAACTCGGTGTTCATGGCCCTGATCCAGACCCGGGTGGAGCCGGAGTACCTGGGCCGGGTGCTGGGGCTGACGGGGGCCATCATGACCCTGGCCTCCCCGGTGGGGCTGGGCCTCACCGCCCTGTTCGCCGGGGCCGCCGGGCTCACCGTGTGGTTCCTCCTCTCCGGCGTGGTCACCCTGGCCTGCGGGGGGCTCATGCTCCTCCTCCCCGCCGTGCGCACCTGCTCCCGGTAGTTGCAGGCCATCCAAAAACGTGGTACAATGGGCTTCCAGACCCACTGTACCACGTTTCTGTTTGAAGGGAGGACTTTGGTATGATGACTGATCAGGAGCTGGTGGAGCTGGCCTTCACCATGCTGGAGCGCTCCTATGTGCCCTACTCCCACTTCCCCGTGGGGGCCGCCCTGGAGTGCGCCGACGGCACGATTTTTACCGGCTGCAACGTGGAGAACGCCGCCTTCGGCTCCACCATCTGCGCCGAGCGCACCGCCCTGGTGAAGGCGGTGAGCGAGGGGCACCGGGACGACCTGGTCCGCCTGGCCGTGGTGGGCAACTCCACCGAGCCCTGCTGGCCCTGCGGCGCCTGCCGCCAGATGCTCTACGAGTTTGCCCCCGATCTCACCCTGCTGGTGGCGCGAAAGGATCACAGCTTCGTGAAGCTGACCCTGGGGGAGCTGATGCCCCACGGCTTCGGGCCAAAGGGCATGGACTGAACCCGCCCGCCCCTCTTGACAGAGGGGCGGCGCTGTGTTATCTTAAACATACCGACGGTATGTATGAAAAGGAGGGGGCCCCATGGCCCGCAACAAGCATCCCGAGGAGACCGTGGAGAAAATCCTGGACGTGTCCATGCGCCTGTTCAGCGAGAAGGGCTACGAGCACACCACCATCCAGGACATTGTGGACGCCCTGGGCATGTCCAAGGGGGCCATCTACCACCACTTCAAGTCCAAGGAGGACATCATCGACCGCCTCAACGACCGCTACTACGAGGGGCTGGACTGGTTCCCCGACCTGTCCAAAATCCCCGGGGAGAACGGCCTGGAGAAGCTGCGCTACGCCTTCCGCCACTTTCTCACCGACCCGGCCAAGCGGAAGGTTGACCGGCTGGTCATCGGCTACGTGGTGAAGAACCCCAAGATCACCCTGCTCACCCTGGAGTCCACCTTCCGGGACGCCGCCCCCTACGTGGAGAGGATCATCCGCCTGGGCATGGCCGACGGCTCCATCCAGGGGGTGGAGTACCCCTGCGAGGTGGCGGAGGTGCTCATGCTCCTGACCAACGTGTGGACGGGCATGTTCGCCGGCAGCCGGGAGGAGTTTGCCCGCAAGCTCCGCTTCAGCGCCGAGTTTCTGAAGCGCTTCGGCCTGCCCGTGCTGGACGAACAGCTCCAGGCCGACGCCCTCAACTACTACGACCAGGTGATTGAGACCCTCTGACCCTCCGCGCCCCTACCGCCCTCCCGGCGAGGGCGGTTTTTCCGGGCAATATACATACCAACCGTCGGTATTAAAACGAAAGGAGCTCTTTCCATGAAGCCAGTCCGCCTGTTCTCCCGCGACTTCACCCTCATGGTGATCGGACAGATCATCTCCCTCTTGGGCAACGCCGTCCTCCGCTTCGCCCTCCCCCTCCAGGTGCTGGACGCCACCGGCTCCGCCGCCGCCTTCGGCGGGGTGCTGGCCCTGTCCATGGTGCCGGTGCTCCTGTGCTCCCCCCTGGGGGGTGTGCTGGCCGACCGGGTGCCCCGGCAGAGGATCATGTGGGGCCTGGACTTCTCCACCGCCGCCCTGGCGGCGGGCTACGGCCTGCTGTTCGCCGGGGGGCACTCGGTGGCGGCGGTGGGGGGCATGATGGTGCTCCTCTCCGCCATCCAGGCCCTCTACCAGCCCTCTGTCCAGGCCAGCATCCCCGCCCTGGTGGCGGAAAAGCACCTGCCCGCCGCCAACGGGGTGGTGGCCCAGGTGCAGGCCCTGTCCAGCCTGCTGGGCCCCATCCTGGGCGGGGTGCTCTACGGCTGGGTGGGGCTTCCCCCCATTGTATGGGTGGGGGCGGCCTGCTTCCTGGGCTCCGCGGTGATGGAGCTGTTCCTCCGCATCCCCTTCCGGCGGCGGGAGGACGGCGGGGCGCCCCTGGCCGCCGTGGGAAGGGATCTCCGAGACGCGGGGCGCTTCCTGGTCCGGGAGCAGCCCGGCCTGCTGCGGGTGCTGGCCCTTATCGCCCTCATCAACCTGTTCCTCTCCGCCCTGTTCATCGTGGGCCTGCCCTACCTGATCAAGATCACTCTGGGCCTGTCCTCCCAGCTGTACAGCTTTGCCGAGGCGGCCCTGAGCCTGGGCTCCATCCTGGGGGGCATGCTCTCCGGCGCGGCCCTGGGGCGGACGGGGCTGCGGGGGGCCTGGCGCTTTCTGCTGGGCACCGCCCTCTCCCTCCTCCCCATCGCCCTGGCCCTGGTGCTGGGCCTCCCGCCGCTGGCGGCCTACGGGGTGATCCTGGCCGCCGTGCTGGCGGGCATGGCCTGCGCCATGCTGTTTACCGTGGCCGCCCAGACCTACCTCCAGCGGGCCACGCCGCCCCACCTGCTGGGCAAGGTGGCCGCCTTCGTCTCCGCCATCTCCACCTGTGCCATGCCCCTGGGGCAGGCCCTGTACGGCGTGCTGTTCCAGGCCTTCCAGACCCGGGCCTGGGTGGTGGTGCTCCTGGGGCTGGGGGCCAGTCTGGCGGTGGCTCTGGCCGCCGCCCCCGCCCTGAGAAAGCTCCCCGGCCTTGACGAAGCCCCCTCCGGCGGGTATACTGAGGAAAGTTTGAACCCCTAGGAGGTCATTTGATGGAAGAAACTCAGGTCTACGCGGCGTCCTGCCCGGACTACAGCCAGGCGGAGGGGGCCATCCGCGCCCTGGTGGAGCAGATGGGCGGCATGGGCCGGTTTGTCCGCCCCGGGGAGCGGATCGTCCTCAAGGCCAACCTGCTCCGGGCCGCCCCGCCGGAGAGCGCCATCTGCACCCACCCGGCGGTGGTGGAGGCGGTGGCCAAGCTGGTGAAGGAGGCGGGGGGCACGCCGGTGATCTGCGACAGCCCCGGCGGCGCCCTGCACAAGGAGGCCGTGCTCCGCAGTCTGTACGAGAAGACCGGCATGGCGGCGGCCGCCGCGGCCGCGGGGGCGGAGCTGTCCATGGATTCCTCCACCCGCACCGTGTCCCTGCCGGAGGGGAAGGTGCTCCGCCAGGCGGAGATCATCACCCCCGTGGCGGAGGCCGATGGGGTGATCGACCTGTGCAAGATGAAAACCCACGTGCTCATGAGCATGACGGGGGCGGTGAAGAACCTGTTCGGGGTGATCCCCGGCCTGTCCAAGGTGGGCTATCACGCCACCCACCCGGATCACGCCACCTTTGCCGACGTGCTGCTGGATCTGACCGGGTATGTGAAGCCCCGGCTCAGCCTGATGGACGGCATCCTGGCCATGGAGGGGGACGGCCCCGGCTCCTCAGGCACCCCCCGGCAGGCGGGGCTGCTGCTGGCCGCCGCCAATCCCCTGGCCCTAGACACCGCCGCCGGGGCCATCATGAACCTGCCCCGGCAGGACAACCCGGTGCTGCTGGCCGCGGAGCGGCGGGGCCTCACCCCCTGCCGCATGGAGGACGTGGAGCTCATCGGCGGCACGGTGGAGGAGCTGCGCATGGCGGACTACAAATTCCCCGCCAGCACCAAGTCCAATCTCATGGACTTTCTGGGCCCTCTGGCCCGCCCGGCGGAAAGGCTCTGCAAGAAGGCCCTCTCCCAGACGCCCAGGATCGACGGCGCCAAATGCGTGGGCTGCGGCATCTGCGCCAAGTCCTGCCCCGGCCAGGCCATCGCCATGACCGCCCCGGGGAAAAAGGCCCGCATCAGCCAGAATGCCTGCATCCACTGCTACTGCTGCCACGAGCTGTGCCCCCAGAAGGCCGTGGAGCTGCACCAGAGCTGGCTGGGGCGGCTTCTGACAAAATAAGCGCATAAATTTTGCGCACATGGAAATGCTAACGGCGTATCTCAATGTGAGGAGGAAGCGTTTCCATGTTTTTAGATAAGATTGCTCTGATTCTCGCCATCATCGGCGGGCTCAACTGGGGCAGCATCGGCATCTTCCGGTTTGACATCGTGGCCGCCCTGTTCGGCGGCCAGGACAGCATGGTCAGCCGGATCATCTACACCCTGGTGGGCCTGGCCGCCATCTGGTGTATTTCCCTGCTGTTCCGGGACACCAGGGGCAAGGAATAAATCCCCGGCGGGGCCCTCCTTCGCGGGAGGTTTTTTGACAGCCTGGGCGGGGCCCTCTGGGGAGGGCCCCGCCGCGTGTCGAAAAAGTCTTTTCGACACGCTGCTGAACTTTTTGAAACTTCAAAAAGTTTCAAAAAGTTGTTTGATCCAACGCGAAAGGGAACCCTGACGGTTCCCTTTCACACTATCCCTCCCTCCGAATCCTTCAGCGGGAGGGTTTCTCGACAGCCTCGGCGGGGCCCTCTGCGGAGGGCCCCGCTCTTTTGCTTTCCGGTTAGTTGCCACAAATTTCTTCCGCAGGGGGCTTGACATTGGTTTGCCGTCGGTCTATACTACACCCCAGGGGGGTGTTAAGCACCATGATGGCAGACGAGAAAAAAATCCTCCGCCTGTTGAAAACCGCCCGGGGACAGATGGACGGCATCATCCGGATGGTGGAGGAAAACCGCTACTGCATCGATATTTCCCAGCAGCTCATGGCCACCGAGGCCATCCTCAACCGGGCCAACAAGGAGATCCTCTCCGCCCACCTGAAGCACTGCGTCCAGGAGGCCGCCAGCGAGGAGGAGCGGAGCCGGAAGATCGACGAGTTCGTGACCACCCTGGGACACATCCTGAAGTGAGTCCCGCCGCTTAGAAAGAAGCATCCGTATGAAACAGAAATTCAACGTAACCGGTATGACCTGCACCGCCTGCTCCGCCCATGTGGAGAAGGCGGTCAGCGGCGTGGCCGGCGTGGAGAGCTGCAATGTCAACCTGCTGGGCAGCTCCATGCTGGTGGAGTACACCGACCAGACCAATGCCGAGGAGATCATCCACGCGGTGGAGGAGGCGGGCTACGGCGCCTCCCTCCCCGCCCCGGCGGGCAAGGCGGCCCCGGCCGCCGCCGCCCGGCCCACCGACACCATGGCGGAGGAGGCCGCCGGCATGAAGCGCCGCTTCCTCACCTCCCTGGTGTTCCTGGTGCCCCTGTTCTACATCGCCATGGGCCACATGATGGGCTGGCCCCTGCCCGCCTTCTTCCACCAGAGCTCCAACGCCCTGGTGGTAGCCATGATCCAGTTCCTGCTCACCCTGCCCATCATGTTCATCAACCGGAAGTACTACGCCGTGGGCTTCAAGACCCTGTGGCACCGCTCCCCCAACATGGACTCCCTGATCGCCCTGGGCTCCTCCGCCGCCGTGGTATACGGCGTGGCGGCCCTGTTCCTCATCGCCTGGAACCTGGGCCGGGCGGCCTACGGCGTGGGGGATGTGGCCGCCGCCCTGGAGCAGGTGGAGCACTGGTCTATGGATCTCTACTTCGAGTCCGCCGGCATGATCCTCACCCTGATCACCCTGGGCAAGTGGCTGGAGACCCGCTCCAAGGGCAAGACCAGCGAGGCCATCACCCGGTTGATGGATCTGGCCCCCAAGACGGCCATGGTGCTGCGGGACGGCCAGGAGGTGGAGCTGCCGGTGGAGGACGTGGTGGTGGGCGATCTGATCGTGGTACGCCCCGGCGGCCGCATCCCGGTGGACGGGGTGGTCACCGAGGGCGCCTCCTCGGTGGATGAATCCGCCCTCACCGGCGAGAGCCTGCCGGTGGAGAAGCTGCCCGGCCACAAGGTGGCCGCCGCCTCCATCAACAAGTCCGGCTCCTTCACCTTCCGGGCCACCCGGGTGGGCGAGGACACCACCCTGGCACAGATGATCCGCTTGGTGGACGAGGCGGCCTCCTCCAAGGCCCCCATCGCCAAGCTGGCCGACAAGGTGGCGGGTGTGTTCGTGCCCACCGTCATCGGCATTGCCATCGTCACCGCCATCGTGTGGCTCATCGCCACCGGCGGCGACGTGACCCGGGCCCTCACCGCCGGCGTGGCCGTGCTGGTGATCTCCTGCCCCTGTGCCCTGGGCCTGGCCACCCCGGTGGCCATCATGGTGGGCACCGGCAAGGGCGCGGAGAACGGCATTCTGATCAAGTCCGCCGAGGCCCTGGAGACCCTGCACACCGTCAGGACGGTGGTGCTGGACAAGACGGGCACCCTGACCCAGGGCAGGCCGGTGGTCACCGACTGCCGCCCGGCCCCCGGCGTCACCGAGGAGGAGCTTTTATGCGTGGCCGCCTCTCTGGAGAAGCCGTCGGAGCACCCCCTGGCCGAGGCCATCACCGCCGAGGCGGAGGCGCGGAACATCCCCCTGGCCCCCGTCGAGGGCTTCCTGGCCACCCCCGGCCGGGGCATCCAGGGCACCCTCCACGGCGAGAGCGTGCTGGCGGGCAACGCCGCCATGCTGGCCGAGGCGGGCGTCCCCCTGGGCGGCTTTGAGACCGCGGCGGAGGAGCTGGCCCAGGCGGGCAAGACCCCGCTGTACTTCGCCGAGGACGGCAGGCTCCTGGGCGTGGTGGCCGTGGCCGACACCCCCAAGCCCACCAGCGCCGCCGCCGTACAGGCCTTCCAGGACATGGGCATCGACGTGGTCATGCTCACCGGCGACAACAAGCGCACCGCCGAGGCGGTGGGCCGCCAGCTGGGGGTGACCCGGGTGGTGGCCGAGGTGCTGCCCCAGGACAAGGAAAAGACCGTGGCGGAGCTGCAGGCCCAGGGCCAGCGGGTGGCCATGGTGGGCGACGGCATCAACGACGCCCCCGCCCTGGCCCGGGCCGACGTGGGCATCGCCATCGGTGCGGGCACCGACGTGGCCATCGAGTCCGCCGACGTGGTGCTGATGAAGAGCGACCTGCTGGACGCGGTCACCGCCGTGCAGCTGTCCAAGAAGGTGATCCGCAACATCAAGGAGAACCTGTTCTGGGCCTTCATCTACAACATCATCGGCATACCCCTGGCCGCCGGGGTGTGGTATCCCCTGTTCCACATCCAGCTCTCCCCCATGTTCGGCGCGGCGGCCATGAGCCTGTCCTCCGTGTGCGTGGTGTCCAACGCCCTGCGCCTCAAGTTCTTCCGCCCGGCGCGGCCGGAGATCCCCTCCCCCGCCCCGGTGAAAGATATGCCCCGGGAAATTCCCGAATCTGATGAAACGAAAGGAACGAGTACCATGACCAAGGTTATGAACATCAACGGCATGATGTGCGCCCACTGCCAGGCCCACGTGGAGAAGGCCCTCAACGCCATTGACGGCGTGGAGGCCAAGGTGAACCTGGAGGCCAAAAACGCCACCGTAACCCTGTCCAGGGACGTGCCCGACGACGTGCTGAAAAACGCCGTCACCGAGGCGGGCTACGAGGTGGTCTCCATCTCCTGAACCGACTGCCAGAAGGGAGCCCGGCGGCAACAGCCGCCGGGCCCTTTTCTTTTGCCTATTCCATGCCGGTTTTTGCTTTTTGTGTACACAGGTGTGCCACTTTCCCCCTTGGGGATACAATAGGGAAAGGACTTTCAAGGAGGTTGAAACGTGGCTACCATTTACGGCTATATCCGCGTCAGCACGCGGGAACAGAATGAGGATCGCCAGCGCCTGGCCCTGTCGGCCCTCCCGGTGCCCCAGGAGAACATTTTCATGGACAAGCAGAGCGGCAAGGACTTCGCCCGGCCCCAGTACCGGCGTCTGGTGCGGCGGCTGCGGCGGGACGACCTGCTCTATATCAAGAGCATCGACCGGCTGGGCCGCAACTACGGCGAGATCCTGGAGCAGTGGCGTGTGCTCACCAAGGAGAAGGGGGTGGACATCGCGGTGCTGGACATGCCCCTGCTGGACACGAGAAGGGGCAAGGATCTCATGGGCACCTTCCTCAGCGACATCGTGCTCCAGGTGCTCTCCTTCGTGGCGGAAAATGAGCGGGTGAATATCCGCCAGCGGCAGGCGGAGGGCATCGCCGCGGCCAAGGCCCGGGGCGTTCGGTTTGGCCGGCCCGCGGTGCCCACGCCGGAAAATTTCCCCGCTGTGGTGGAGGAGTGGGAGCATAAGCGGATTGACTTCCAGGAGGCCCTGCGGCGCACCGGCCTGAGTGAAACCACCTTCTACCGCCGCCTGCGGGAGCTCCGCCTCGCCCGCGCCAGAGAATAACAATAGCTGGCAAAAAGTGTACTTTTTGCCAGTCGGTTAGTTACCACCATTTTAGCACGTCAGCCCAGTAATATCAATAACTTTCGTCCTAATCTTACATACAGAATTTCAATTATCGCCATAATCCTCCCCAACACCCACATTTGTCAAAAAGTACACTTTTTGCAAAATGTGGGTCGGAAAGATGAGGAGGAAAACAAATGAAAAAGCGATTATTGGCAGGACTGATGGCGATGTGTCTTGTTTTGACGCTGCTTCCTGCCTCCGCACTAGCGGTGGATGGAAGCACAGAGCAGACGGACTCGTCCGTTGCAAAAGTTGGTGAACTGTAGTATTACGACAGCCTGGCGGACGCTGTCGCAGCCATTGATACAGAAGGAACCGTAGAGCTGGTGGCGGATACAACAGTAGATAGAGTAGTTGAGATTGGTTCAGGGAAAGCTGTTACACTGGATCTGGGTTCCTACAAACTAACACCATCGGAAACATGCAGTAGCGGAAAGGTTTTGAAAAATTCCGGTACATTGACAATTACGGCGGATGACGGTGGGGCTATCGATGTCACGTATAAGGGAACAACATGGCACGCTATTGAGAATAGAGGTAATCTGACTATTACCGGCGGACAAATTATAGGATGTTATCAAGCAATTCAGTCAACAGGAAGTGGCACTACGGTTAAGATCTCCGGCGGAGAAATTTCTTCTACAGAGATATACAGTAATACGGACGGTGCTGTAAATGTCTATATGGGAACCGTCGAGATCTCGGGAGACGCCAAAATTACGGGAGCAAACACGGCTGTCCAGATCAAAGGCGGAAGCCTTACAATTTCCGACAACGCTGTTCTCAGCGGCAAGTTTGGTGTGACGCTGTTCAATGACGCTCAAGACAATGAATATGGGAAAACTCCTGCTAGCCTGAAGATGACTGGCGGCACCATCGAGGCTACGAGCGGTTTTGCCCTGTCCGGCAATAATCTGCAGTCTGCCGGATGCAGTGCGGAAATCACCAGCGGCAGTTTGCAACAGACCAGCGGTGAGACCTGCATCTACTGGCCCATGGAAGGAACCTTGACCATCGGCGGCGATGCCGTCGTAGAGGGCGGCAGCGGCATCGAAGTGAGAATGGGAACCGTCACCATTCAAGACGGCGCCACAATCCTGGGTACCGGAGCTTATCTGGACGATACGCCGGTTTCCGGCCAGTCTCAGGCGGACGGCTCGGCTATTCTGATCTCCACAGAGATGTATGGGGACGGCGAAAATCAGTTTGATGAGAGCCCCGATATCACCGTCAACATTGCCGGCGGCAAGCTGGAGAGCTCCAACGGCAATGCGGTTACTGTCTACAACTTGGAAACGACAGAGAAACAGGAAGCGAAAGTTAACATCACCG
>ERZ1643247.1771-NODE-1771-length-18615-cov-39.804849_pt1 | contig 18615 bp, 14 predicted proteins | sample MGYA00579264_ERZ1643247 | MGnify/ENA primary metagenome ERZ1643247 (study PRJEB29033, sample SAMEA4952262) | chicken gut metagenome | biome: Broiler Chicken; feature: Gastrointestinal Tract; material: Caecum | place: Ireland | collected 2018 | study: Broiler... | reverse complement strand
GAGGGCAGACAGTCCTAAACGGTCCTGTTCGCAGATTGTTAGCAAATGATTTTCTTCATGCCCTGGGCACCGTCCGGATCATTTTGTATAATGGAAGGAGGTCTGCCTTATGACGAGAAGTGAAACGGTCAAAGCATTTTTTCTGAAAAGCGTGCTGCCCTTCGGCCTCCATCAGATGTGCCTCTGGATCGTACCGGGCAGCAGCTCCTTCGGAGGCGGGATTACGCTGTTCGCACTGAACTTTATTATCGGCGGTGTGATCGATGGATTCATCCGGGTCTGGCGGCTGATCGTGGCGACATGGTATATACTACTGACAGTGTAGATGCTAATTGTTAAGTAGAATGTTCAAATAGTAAGGATGTCCTGATAAACAACAATTTGTCAGGACATTTTTTCTCATTACCATATTCATAATCTAGAAACGGAAACCTATATCTGATATAATGTTTTGGTAGATACTTTAATTATAAGGAGGGACCTTAATGGCAATCGATTTTAAAAAGAAATTGGCAAGCAGAACAATAGAACCGAAAACTAATCCCATTGAGTTATACGAGACTTTAGACCGCAAAAGTGTTGCCGGTCCCCTTCGTCCTGCACAGGAAGTAGTTCTGTCCGAATGGTATACAAAACGACGTATGGACAAAGATTTAATCATTAAATTACATACCGGTGAGGGAAAAACATTAGTGGGATTATTGCTTCTCCAATCTTTACTTAATTCAAAGGAAGGTCCTTGTCTTTATATATGTCCAAATAAATATCTTGTCAAACAGGTATGCTCTGAAGCTGATAAATTTGGTATTCCTTTTTGTATTTTTGATGAAGACACCGGAATCCCAAATGATTTTCTTTCGGCATCCAAAATACTTATTACTCATGTTCAGAAAGTGTTTAACGGACGATCTGTATTCGGAACAGGCAATGGCTATGTAAGAACGGGTGCTGTTCTTTTGGATGACTCGCACGCTTGTATAGATACTATCAAAAGTGCTTTTACCATTTCGATAAGCAAAACCGCAAACCCTGAAACCTACTCAAAAATTTTAACACTTTTTGCAGATGATATGGTTGAGCAAGGTGAAGGGAGTTGGCTCGACATTCAAGCAGGTGACTATAATACTTTTATGACAGTTCCTTATTGGAACTGGGATAACAAGAAAACAGAAATGCTAAAGATTTTGTCTGCTGCACAGGAGGATAGCCAAATATATTATGCATGGCCTCTTATTCGTGATCAGATAAGAAACTATTGCTGTTATATTTCTGGAACCAAAATTGAAATTGCCCCGTACAATGTTAACATTCGTGCTTTTGGTTCGTTTTCGTATGCTAAACATAGAATTTTAATGTCGGCGACAACCCAAGATGATTCTTTTTTTGTAAAGGGATTGGATTTTAACCCAGAGACTGTGAAGAATCCTTTGCGGAATGCAAACCAAAAATGGTCTGGTGAAAAAATGCTGATAATTCCATCACTTGTTGAAGAATCTTGTGATCACGACTTGATTGTTACTAAGTTTTGTAAAATGTCCACCTCAAAATTTGGTATGGTAGCATTGGTTCCTAGTACGAAAAGTTGTAAGCAATATCAAAATTTAGGTGCAATCACAACTACTGCTGGAAGTATTATTGATGAACTCGATAAGCTAAAAAAAGGAAATTTTTCAAAAATTGTCGTAATCAACAATAGGTACGATGGCATTGATTTACCGGACGAGAGTTGCCGTATACTAATTATGGATGGTCTTCCATACTTTGACAGTCTCGCAGATCGCTATGAAGAACAAGCATGTCCAAACAGCGAGTTAATTAATAAGCGAATTGCTCAAAAAATCGAACAAGGTATTGGCCGAGGTGTCCGTGGTGAAAAAGATTATTGTGCCATTCTGATAATAGGCTCCGAATTGGTTCGTTTTATGCGGAGTATTGCAACTAACAAATTCTTCTCGCCACAAACGCAAAAACAAATTGAAATCGGGATTGAAATTGCTGACATGGCGAGAGAGGATTATGATGAAACTGAAAGCCCTATAAAAGTTGTAATTTCACTGATAAAGCAGATGTTAGCGCGTGATGAGGGATGGAAAGAGTATTATACTTCCGAAATGGATACAATCGAAGAATATAGTACAGAATCACCAGTATATGACAGGCTTCTAAAAGAACGACAGGCCGAACAATTTTTTTGCGATGGCGATTATGAGAAAGCTGTTTCTTCCATGCAAAGGTTAATCGATGAATTTGATGTTGATGATACAGAAAAAGGATGGTATCTACAGCAATTAGCCAGGTATATATATCCGATAAGTGTTGCAAAATCTATTGAAATTCAAAAAAGTGCATTTAAGAAAAATTCTCAACTATTGAAACCAAGTGTAGGTATTGATTATACAAAAATTTCTTACATACACCAAGATCGACTAAACAACATCAAAGCGTATATGCGAAGATTTTCGAACTATGGCGAATTGTCTTTGTCGGTTAATGCAGTATTAGATAATCTATCCTTTGGTGTTGAGGCTGCTAAGTTTGAATCAGCATTAAAGGACATTGGTGAATTACTCGGTTATGTCAGTCAGCGTCCAGATAAAGAAATCCGAAAAGGTCCTGATAATCTTTGGTGTGGTTCAAAGAATCATTACCTATTATTTGAGTGCAAAAGTGAAGTATCTGAGACACGCCAAGAGATTACCAAGCATGAAGCTGGACAAATGAATAACCACTGTGCGTGGTTCGAAGATCAGTACGGTCAAAACGCAAATGTAGATAGATTTATGATTATTCCGACAAAAACGCTAGCATATGAAGGAGATTTTACGCATGAGGTCAGAATAATCCGACGCGGCAAACTTAAAAGGCTGAAGGAGCAGATTAAAAATTTTATCAAAGAACTAAAGCCTTTTTCTTTAGATGAAATATCTGATACTACCTTGCAAGAACTTTTAGCATTACATCATCTGAACGTTGAAGACTTTTCTGAACAGTATTCAGAAGACTATTACCATAAACCAAAATAAAAAGAGCGGGAGTACAGCCATCGGATGAACCGAGAAGCTGTACTCCCGTTTTGTGTTATGGAAAGTGTGCAAAAATCCATCTTATTCCCTGTATAACAGGGAGAACACCCGTACATGGGAAATCATAAAGGCGGCCTCTGGAAAAGAGGACACGGATGAAATTCACATCCATTTTCAACCCTTATCCTTACACTTTTTTGAGCGTATGGACTCGTAATGGGGGCAGGCCACCAGGACCGCCCGGAAACTCTGCTTGCAGGGATGGACACATCCCCTGCATATTTTATTATACTGGCGGCGGCCGTTCTCCCCCAGGAAGAAGGCCCATTCCCTCCGCCATTTCTTGCTCCTGCTCATAGGCTGCCATGCTCCGGAGTATTCCGGCCGGAGCGCCCCTTCTCCGGCGGCTTGTGTTCCGAACACTCCTTCTTTGCGTCCTCCAGCCGCTCCCGGATGGAAGGCTTTTTCCCCGGCCCGTTTTCTGCCGCCTTCTCTGTTTCCTCCCCGCGGCGGCCGTTATTGATAACCCCGTCGATCATGCCGTAGTCATCCTCCAGGGTCATTTCCGCAGTGCGGAGGGGATTGTCCTTTTCCGGCTCCACGGGGAGCGCGATGATCTGCCCGCCCAGGCTGATAAACTGTTCCGGCTGCCGGAAGTGTTCCATGTATTTCTGCGCCAGTTCCGGGGACAGGGAGGCGAAATCTTCCTCACCAAGCCCGACCACCAGGAAGGTGCCTGCCATGATATCATAGAGCTCCCCATTTTCATCCCGCAGGCCACGGTTTAAGTCCAGGCCAATGAGCTTGCCTTCATCATTGCAGACCAGGGCAACCGGGTCCCGGAAGGGATACGCGGCCCCAATATCGCCGCCCACCTCCGCCTGCAGGGCATGGAGGCCGGGGTCGATCTCCTTCACATAGGGCTCCTTCATGGGCTCCACCACCAGGACCGTCATCTTCTCCGGCGCCGCGTGTTCCTGCGCTTCACCGTTCCGGATGGCGAAGGCCCGGCTGCCGTTTCCCATAATGAGATAGTTCCCATCCTCCGACTGATGATGGAAACCGTACCCGGCCGCCTCCATCTGTTCCCGGCTCATATCCGTCACATAGAAGGTCCCCCTGGGCGTGCGTACCGTCTCGCCGGTCTCCAGGGCGTCAGGGGTAAGTTCCCGCTGCTGTTCCTGCAGAAACTCCGGCACCTGGACAAAATCAGAGCGGTCACAGTAGTACGCGGTTTCCTTCCCGTATTCCCGGAGCACAACCACATCCGAAACCGACAGGGAATGGCCGTGGAAGTTATCCGGCCGGTCCCTGTTCAAATCCTGGTAGATCGTTTCCAGCGTTTCGCCGGGGGTAAAGGGCGCGGCATAGACCAATTCATAGTTGGCCGCGTCCACGGTACGCCCCATGGCCTTTATGCTGTCCAGCGGTTCAAAGCGAAGGTCCAGCGTCTTATCCCCGCCCTGCAGCTGATATACCATGTAGGTATTGATCCCAAATTCTTTCTCATAGGCGTCAATCTGTCCGATTAGGGGAGCGGCTTCATCTGCCAGGTCCCTTTCACGTCCCGCGTTGATCAGGCCCGTTTTAATAGCGGAGGTGTCGCCCCGGTACAGGTGCTCCTGCAAAACGTTCTTCTGGACCGTATCATCCGGGAACATGGCCGCGTACTCGGTATCAACCTGCCGGAAAAAGTGGTCGATATCTGCGGCAAGCTCCGCCGAGGCCGTCATCATACGCCCATCCCTGTCATCGGAATCCTGCTCCTGCGCCAGTGGCGGCGCTGTCTCCAGGGCCACATCCAAAACTTCCTCATACCCGCTGGCCTCCTTAAATTTCTCCAGCTCCGAAGGAAGATAGTCCTCCTGGGTCTGCCCCAGGTCCGCCAGCTTTTCATCCAGAGCCGAAATACGGCCGGCCATCAGGTTTTCATAGATTTCTTCCTTCGCCGCGTGTTCCTCCGGGCGCTCCGCCGCGTACTGCGGATCGCGCTGCCGGAAAAATTCATCCATGTCGTAGGCGATATCCATTGCCCACTCGGACAGTTCTTCTTCCGGGATATCATCCTGGAAGGTCATCACCCGGTATTCCTCCGGGATACTGCCGGGCTCGCCGTCATAATACTCATGGAAGGAGCTCCCGGTATCCCGGACATAGCCCAGATCGGTAAAATCGCCGCTCTCGTCCATTGCCACGTCCCGGCCGTATGCCTCATAGTCAATGTAATTCCGCAAATGCTCCGGCACCTGCATGGCGTCCAGTTCCTCGATGTAGTACCGGCCCAGGTCATCATAGTCCTGGATAGACGGATACAGGTCATAGCAGTCCAGGTTTTCCGTGAGGTTGATGATCTCCTGCAGGCTGCCGGAATGGTCGCCCACTTCCATAGCCGCCTGAAACTGCGCGTACTCGCCCTGGCCCATTTCCTCCAGCTTCGACGCCAGGTAATTGAGCTCATCCAGGTTTTCATACTCGCCCAGCTTGTCATAGAGGGCGCCCACATAGCAGTCATAGTCCGTGATGAACCATTCCTCATAGGGCTGCCCGAAATCGTCCTTCTGGCCGATCCCGATCCGGTCAAACACTTTTTTCAGTTCCTCGGCGTTGGTCGGGAATTTCACCCACTCGCCCACAAGCTCGCCTTCGTTGTACTTTCCCAGGTTCGTGATGAAGGCGGCAAAGGGATAATCTTTGTCATATTCAAATTGCGGCATACCGGCACCTCCTTACAATTCAGGCGCAGACTTGTCCCGGATGGGCTGCGCCCTGTCTTTTCCCGCACATTCCTTTTTGCTCTGTTCCAGCCGTTCCCGGATGGAAGGCTTTTTCTCCGTCTCCCTCCGTCCATGCTCCACAGCCTGCTCATGCTGCCACTCGTCCCCGGAGAGGGACAGGTATCCGTACTTCGTAAAACACCCGCGATCTTCCTCCATGGCCTGTCTGCCGAAGGGGACCGGGTCGATGGCCGCCTTAAGCGCCGGGGACAGCTCCAGGTCAAGGTGCTGCTCCAGGTACCGCCATCCCAGGTCCTCCACCTGTTTCACCTGGGACTCCAGGACGAAGAAATCAATGTTGTCTGGAAATTCCCGGAACTGTTCCGCCATGGTCAGTCGGTAGGGGGAGACCTGGACCGCCGCCAGCAGGCTTTGATCCTCCAGGGAAAGGGCGGCGACGGCCTCCGCCACCGCCGCCAGATCGTCCCGGCTCATATCCGGCTTTTCACTGCCGGGAGGGAAAACAAAATCAGGGATCGTCTTATCTGCCATTGCCACCAGCCTTTCTTTTTGAAAATTCCAGTTTGAAATTGATGTACTTTCCGCCCGTGTCGTCCAGGATCACCGCCGCGTCATAGGTGGAGCCCTTCTTTTCAGACCACATCCCTTTCACATTGGTACGGCCCTTTTTCAGAAGGTCCGCCGCCATCTTCTTTGTCAGCTCTTTTTTGCGGGAGGTCCAGAAGCGGTCATTCTTCCACAGGACGAACCCGCAGGAGCGGTCCGAACAGGAGAAGTTTTTCTTCCCCTCATAGACCGGCCTGCCGCAGCGGGGACAGGTCCCAATCACTTCCTTCTCCGGGGCAAACAGCTTTTGCCCTTCCTCGGAGATATGGGAATAGGTCTGCACCAGTTCCCGAACCATATCCCGGATACCATCCAGGAACCCGCCCGGATCGGCCGTTCCCTTTGCAATTCCGGCCAGCTGCTGCTCCCACTCCGCCGTGAGCATGGGGGAGGTTAACGGCTCCGGCAGGATCGTGACCAGGTTGATCCCGGCCTTTGTGGGGATCAGGTTTTTGCCTTTCCGCTCCACGAACCCGGCCGCCACCAGCTTTTCAATGATGGCCGCCCTGGTCGCCGGGGTTCCTAAGCCTTTCCGTTCCGCTTCGTCCGGGATATCCTCTTTGCCCGCATTCTCCATGGCCGACAGAAGGGTATCCTCCGTGTAGGGCTTCGGCGGTGAAGTGAAGTGCTCCGTGACCGCGGCCTCCACACCCTCGAAGGTCTGCCCCTCTTTGAAATCAGGAAGGCTGCCACCGCCGTCCCCGTCCGCGGGCTTTTCCTTCAGGAAGGACCGGAAAATACGGTCAATTTCCCGCCAGCCCCCGGAAACCACATGCTTTCCTTTTGCCGTGAAGGAATGTCCGCCACAGTCAAAGACCGCCGTGACCGTCTCATATACATGGGGCTCCGCCGCCGCGCACAGGAGCTTGCAGCAGACCAGGAGGAACAGATTGCGTTCTCCCACGGGCAGGACTCCCACATCCGCCTTTTCCATCTCCATTGTGGGGATGATGGCGTGATGGTCGGACACATCCTGATCGGAAATCAGGGCCCCCACATCCGGGATGAAGTCGGCGCAACCGTCAAAGGGCGGCATCTTCGCCGCCAGATGGAGGATACAGGAAGCCGTCTCCGCCATGTCGGAAGTCAGATACCGGCTGTCCGTCCGGGGATAGGTCAGCAGCTTCTTTTCATACAGGCTCTGGGCGTAGTCCAGGGTCTGCTTTGCCGTGTAGCCAAACATCCGGTTGGCCTCCCGCTGCAGGGTAGTCAGGTCGTAGAGCTTCGGGGGCTGTTCTTTTTTCTGCTCCCGTGTGGCAGAGGTGCAGACAGCCGTGTTTCCCGCGCACGCCGCCTGTACTGCCTGGGCGTCCTCCGGAGAACTGATCTTTTCCGAAACGGCTTCGGCCCCGCCCACCGTCAGGCGCACATGATGGTATTTCTCCTTTTTGAAGCTCGTGATCTTCCAGTCCCGGTCCGCCAGCATGGCAAGGGTAGGGGTCTGGACACGGCCCACATTCAGGGTGCGGTGGTAGAGGACGGAGAAAAGCCGCGTGGCGTTGATCCCCACCAGCCAGTCCGCTTTCTGGCGGCAGAGGGCAGACTGATACAGGGCGTCATAGTCTGCGCCAGGCCGGAGGTTCTGGAACCCCTCCCGGATCGCCGCGTCCTCCATAGAGGAAATCCAGAGGCGCAGGATGGGCTTTGTGCAGCCGGACATTTCATACACCAGACGGAAGATCAGTTCCCCTTCCCGTCCCGCGTCACAGGCATTGACCACCGTATCCACATCCGGGCGGTCCATCAGGGCGCGGAGGTTTTCAAAAGCGTCCTCCTTGCCCGGCGCCAGCACATAGCGGAAGGGTTCCGGCAGGATCGGCAGGTCGTCATAGCTCCACTTCTTATAACCGGGGTCATATCCGGCCGCGTCCATCGGGGATACCAGGTGTCCCACACACCAGGACACAAGAAGGCCGTTCCCCTCATAAAAGCCATCGGCCCTGGATTTTGCACCCAGGGCCGACGACACGCTTTTTGCAACGCTCGGTTTCTCACAGATAATCAGTTTCATTTGGTATCCTCCGTTTCATCTTCATCATCCTTCAGGTATTCTTCGTCCTCCAGTTCTTCATCCTCCAGGTCCAGGTCATCCAGGTCAGACGGCACTTTTGTTTTCTGCTTCGGTTTCAGCACCAGAAAATAGAAGGCCGCGCCGCCGCCAGCCGCCAGGAGCAGCACCACCAGGACGATCATCCCGGCCCCGCCGCCTTCTTTCTCCGCGGGTTCCTCCGGCTGCGCGGTTTCTTCCGGCTCCGGTTCCGGCCCGGTACACTCGGTCATGTTGGAGGCGCACACCGGGCAGGAGGTATCCACAGCTCCCGCCGCGCATTTCTCCGTACAGGTACAGACAATGGGTGTTTCCGCTTTCTCCCCATCCTCGGTCAGCGCCAGAAGGTCCGCCTCGTCCACCTGGTTCAAAAAGTGGACGGTTTCCTCCCCATCGTCGTCCCGGTCAATAATCAGGTAAAAGACATTCCCGGCTTTGGTCGTGAGCGTGATGAACTGCTTGCCTGCCTGGGTGCTGCTGCCAATGTCGTCAACCAGGGACAGGTTCCCGTCCGGGGTCAGGGCGCCGCCGTTCCCGCCGCCTGCAAGCTGTCCCAGCAGGGAGGAAAGTTCCTCCCCGTCCAGGGAAAGGGAAAAGCCGCCGTCACCGTTTGCACTTACCGTCAGGTAGTCCGAATGGACATAGCCCTCCCGCTCCGGCAGGAGGACTTTGATCCATTCGCCTTCCGTCCCGGTCACTTCCACCTGCGTCCCGTTGGGGAGCTGGGTGAAAGCCTCGTTATCAAGCCCCGCCCCGGTACGGACATTTAAGTTTCCGCCGCCGGTCGTCACGGTCCCGGTCTGCGTGCTCCCGTCTGCGTCCACCGTGATCCGGATACCGTCACCGTCAGCAGACACATCCCCCAGGCCGCCAAGCAGGGCGGTGATCTGCTCCAGGATATCGCTGTCAGCGCCTTCTTCATCGGCCGCCGGTTCCTCCACGTCTCCGGTTTTCTCTGTATCACTTTCTGCAGCCGCGCTTTCCGAACTGTCAGGCTCCATGCCTCCGGTCACTTCGGCGGTATCCTCCCCGCCGGAGGCCAGGGCGGTCACGGAAAAGGTCGTGACGCACATCACCATTGCCAGGAAAACGGCGGTCATCCGGAACATTCTTTTACGCTTCATCCTCATATCCCTCCATTTCCACAGGTTCCTCCTGATCCCCGCCGTCCTCCGGCATCATGTTCTCCGGCAGCGTGATCAGGCCGCTGGCATAGGCTTTCAGGAAGGCGGTCAGCTCCTTGTTGTCCATCTTCACGGCTTTTACCATGCGGACGATCTCCAGGTTTTCTTCCTCCGCCAGCTGGGCCTCCAATGCCCGCTGCTTCTTCTGGAGCTCCGCGATCTTATCTTTGGTTTTCGCAATGTCATTGCGGATTTTCTCAATCGTTGCCATATCAAGGCTCCTTTCCATGCAAATTTTTTTCATAACGATATTTCATTTGCGCCGGGTACAGAGGCTCGGCAGGCTTACGTCTGCCTGTCCATTCCTTTCCCCCGGCCAGTCCTGCACAGAACCAGCCTGCCGCCCGGAGACTGGTCCCGTCCTCTGTATCCAAAATGTAGGTGATGATTTTGTGGTATCCCATAGCTTTCGCCACCCGCGCCGCTGCTCCGTAAAGAAAACTGCAGGCGTTTCGGGTACCGTCCGTACACAGACGGTTGACTTCCAGGGTAAGCCCGTCATCCAGATACCGGCTGACAGGCCTCCCGGTAATCACTACTCCTACAAGCTTCCCGTCCTTCATACATCCCAGGGAATATTTGTGCCCCCGGACCGGCTTATGATGGCGGTGATGGAGAGAGACAAAGGCATTGGCGTCTGCCAGAGATACCGGCCGTAAAGTAAGTATGATATTCACCTCCCATCAGGGTAAACGGCCAAAGCTAAAGTAATGAGCCTGCCAGTAGCTTGTATTGATGTTCGCGTAGGAAATCGGGTCGCCGCAGTGGATCATCATTCCTCCGCCCACATAGATACCCACATGGGAGACGCCCGCCGTGTCGTAGGTTCCCACAAAAAAGATCAGGTCGCCGGGTTTTGCCTGGGCGCTGGATACCGGGGTGCAGAGGTTATAAAGCCCCTGGGCGGTCTGCCGTCCCACGCTCCATCCGGAATGATTGATGACCCAGCTCACGAAGCCGGAACAGTCAAAAGAGGTGGAAGGGGACGAACCGCCCCACACATACGGCATTCCCAGATATTTTTCCGCCTCGGAGATCATGGCTGCGAAGGTTTCATCCTCCAGGGCCTCCGGGGGAATGTCATAGTAGGTGGGGTCCTTTAAGGTAGAGGCGTTTGGATATTCCGCCGTCCCGAACAAATCCGGCCGGTTGCCAAGGGTGGACATATAGGCGGCATACAGGGAAAGCTGTTCCTCGTCCATCAGGTAGACCGGCAGATGGGACAGGTCGAAATTCTCCAGGGTCACAGTGCAGATGTAATAGTTATAGGGCACCTCCACGTCATACTCATTGCCCTCGCTGTCTGTCCGGGTTTCCGTCCGGTAGCGGACCTCCACCGTCACCGTCTCGGTCAGGGTATACTGCCGGTCAAAGAGTGTCTGCAGCTCACTTTGTACCTCGTCCATTGTGAACACCCCTTCATGGAGCGCCGACAGAATGGAGATCAGCACATAGGGGTCATGGCCGATGGTATCCAGGTCAAAGCGGTATTCATCATAGCCGGGGTGCAGGGACTCATAGTTGTCCAGTTCATATTGAAGGTCCGCCTCCAATCCCGCATAGGCCGCTTCCGCCGCCAGCATATCCGCGTCCTCGGAAAGATAGGAGGACAGGAACACGCCGCCCACGCCGGAGCCGCCCATCATGGAGCAGGAGGACATCCCGCCGAACAAAAGCCCCACACAGGCGCCGATCCCCACCACCAGCAGGACCACCCGGCTGTGCCTGCGGATGAACACCACGGATTTTTTCGCCGCCTCCTTCGCGCGTCTGGCTGCGCTTTGCGTGGCGGCCGCCGTATCCTTCGCCGTTTTCCCGGCCTGGCGCACCTGTTTGGCATAGTTCCTCTGGATACGCTTTTTCTGCAGATACCGGGAAACCGGGTTGGAGGCGGCCAGGGCCGGATCATCATGGAGCGCCTTTTGGTAGAGGAAATCGGCATTTGCCCGGACAGAAGCCCGTTCCGCCCTCGCTGCGTCCCGCCAGGGCTTCATCCGGCGCTGCCGGATACCGGCCTGCACTTTGCTTTTCCCATAGGAAAGGCCGCGCTCCGCCAGTTCCTCGCCCTTGTGCCCGGCCTCCACGCCCACATTTTCCTGCTCCACTTTATGGACTTCATTGTGGGCGGTCAGAAGGACTTCCTGGGCCGGACGGGAGAGCGGGTTATGCCGCAGATGGCCGTTCGGCTTCTTCTCCACTTCCTCAAAGCGGAGACGGGTTTTCCCGCGGCCTGCCGTTTCATCAAAGACACGCTCGGTTTTTAAGGCCTTCTTTTTCGGGATGGCCTCCTTCGCCGCGTCCAGCCGGTCCGCCGCCCGGTCGGAGCGCCGGATATATTTCTGCAAATCCGGGTCCGCCCGTTCTTCCTCGGTAAACTGCAGGCGGGAGGAAGGGCGCTGCCCTGCGGCAGAACCTTCCCGGACGGTATCCGCTTCGGCCTTTGCCGCTTTCTTCGCCCGCCTCCGCCCGTGTGCGGCTGCGATATGTTCCGCCGCGGACTCCGCTGCGGCCGCCGGTTCCTCCGAAGGGGAGAAATCCGCCTCGGCCTCCCGGCTGCTGATATTTGTCACCTCGCCTGTGGCAAGGTTTTCCTGCACCGCGCCGTCATGGGTCATCTTCTGGGCGACCTTATCGGCTGCTTTTAATTCCTTCATCCATCATCACCTGCCTTTCCATAGGGACAGATACCGGCACAGGCGCCGGTCTCAATCGCCGCGATATAGTGGAAAATGGGATAGGCCTGGGGCGGGCAGACCGCGTTCCCCAGGGTTTTCAGCCGCAGCGCCCGGTTGTCGGTGTCCTCGGTCATGCGGGGGACTCCTTCGGGCTCGGCACGCCATAGGATGCGTCCGTCCATTTCGGGGGGAATCCCATGAGCCATTCCACCCAGTCCGGGTTCAGCGCCGCCTTCTCGGAACGGGGCTGCTCCTGCCGGATCACTTGGGCCGACAGGTTGGAGGACGGGGATTTGTCCCGGAAGGCCGCCGGTTTCAGGGTGGAACGGTAGCCCTCCGATGCTGCCGGGGTCAGATAGAACGCCGCCGCCGACAGGGACAGGCTCCAGATCGTCCCGTCCTTGTTCCGCTTGCGGAATATCCCGTTGTCCGACAGGAACACATCCAGGTTGGCAGCGTCCCGGCAGGTGGATTTGTCGGAGGCAAGGGGCGTGGGAAACATCAGCCGCGACGATAAAAGTTCGCTGGCGCTCATGCCATGCGCCGACGCCGCAAGCCGGAAATACGAATGGGAGAACAGCGTATCCCGCTTTTGCCAGGTCAAAAATCGTTTTGTCGAGCCCCATATTGATGAAGCCAGCAACATTTTCCCCAAGCACCCAACGGGGCCGCAGCTCGGTAATAACTCTGCACATCTCCGGCCACAGGTAGCGTTCATCCTCAAACCCTTTCCTCCGGCCTGCGGTGGAGAAGGGCTGGCAGGGAAATCCGCCGGAGATGACGGTAACGGTTTCAAGTCCTGTTTTCTCAAAAAACGCCTCCTTCGTGAATGTCGTGATATCCCGGAACCTGGGGACTTCCGGCCAGTGCTTTTCCAGGACGGAATAGGGATAGTCCGCCCATTCGCACTGGCAGACGGTTGTAAACCCGGCCGCCTCCGCCGCCAGGTCCAGCCCGCCAATGCCGGAAAACAGGCTCACATGGGTCAGCTCATTCATCCCAGCCCTCGCCGGGATCATCCAGGTCATCGAAGTCATCCGGGACATCCATATCCTCCAAATCCGCAGAGCCCTCCGCGTCATCGGAACCGTCCTCCACACATACCAGGACCAGGTCTGCTTCACGCACCGGGACCAGGTGCTTATTGCGGATCGCCCGCTCCAAAACGTCATGGGCGGTCACTTCCTCACCCTTCGGGACGCCCCAGGAGCGGCACAGGCGGGGAACCGTATCGCCCTCCTTTGCTGTCTGCTTCTGCAGGCGGAGAAAATCCTTCTCCGTTTTGACTTCCAGGATACGCCGTTTCAGGGAGCAGTAGCGGGCCAGCAGCTCAAAGATACTGCCCACCAGCAGGCGGAAGCTGCTGCCGTGGATGATGTAGGGCAGGTTCCAGGACGCCTGTTCCAGAGCTTTCGACATATTTTCCGCGTCATGCTCCGCCAGGATATCGGACAGCTTTGTGAGTTCCTTTTCCCGCAGGCCCTCCAGGTCCTTTTTCTCGCCGAATACCAGATAACGGCCGGGGATACCCCAGCCGTCAAACATTTCATCGGCAATCGCCCCATACTTTTTCACGGTATCCAAAAGGTGGAATACATCTTCCTCGTCCCTGATCCGCTCCGCCTGGGCCGCCAGCTGATGGAGCAGCCCGTACAGGTGTACTTCATCGTCGATGTGCTTCTCATATACGTTTTTCCCGATCACATACCGGTTTTTCTTATTTTCCATCGTGTCCTCCTTCTTCTGCCTCCGCCGCGGTTTCACCGGGGCGGGTGGTCATAATACTGTATAGTTCGTTGTCCTGGGGGAAGTGGTCCGCGAAGGGCAGGATCACGTTCCCGAAGAAGATCAGGCCCTCGCCGGGGCCCGCATTGCTGATATGCGCCGCCTGCTGGGTGGAGATATTCAGCCGCTCGCAGAGGATTTTCCGGTCCCCGCTCGCCTGGTTCAAAAGATAGATAAAATCGCTGTTTTCAAAAATGTTCTCGATCTCCGGGGAGGCTAAAAGGTCCTTAATGTTCTGAGTGATCCCCGTGGGGATACCGCCCCATTTGCGGAAGCGTTTCCAAATCTCCACGCTCCAGGAGCCCACCTCGCCGCGGAGCAGAAGGTGGAACTCGTCCACATAGTACCGGGTAGCCTTGCCCTCGCTCCGGTTCACCGTGACCCGGTTCCATACCTGGTCCTGGATGACTAACATCCCCAGGTTTTTCAGCTGTTTCCCCAGCTCTTTGATATCGAAGCAGACCAGGCGGTTGTTGATATCCACGTTGGTCCGGTGGTTAAAGACATTCAGGCTGCCATGCACATACAGTTCCAGGGCGGCGGCGATCCGTTTCGCCTCCGGCTCCGGCTGCCGCAGGATTTCGTCATACAGGTCCTCCAGGATGGGGACATTCTCCGGCTTCGGGTCCGCCAGGTAAGGGCGGTAGACAGTGCGGACCGCCCGGTCGATCACCGTCTTTTCCACCGGCTCCAGCCCGTTCCGGCCGCCTGCCGCCAGCTCACAGAAGGAGAGGATAAAATCACTTTTCAGGGCAAGCGGGTTGTCATCCTCGGAGTAGTTGAGGCTCATATCCATCGGGTTCACATACTGGCTGCTGGTCGGCGATATTTTGATGACCTGGCCGCCGAGCCGCCGGACAACCGGGAAATATTCCGCCTCCGGATCGCAGATGATGATATCGTCCTTCGTCACCAGGAACACGTTGAGGATTTCCCGTTTTGCCGAAAAGCTCTTGCCGCTGCCCGGCGTACCCAGGATCAGGCCGTTGGGCGTTTTGAGCTGCTTGCGGTCCGCCAGGATCATGTTGCCGGAAGTGGCATTGAGGCCGTAATACAGCGCCTCGCCGCTCTGGAAAAGCTCCTGGGAGATAAAAGGGACGAAGATCGCCACGGAGGAAGTGGTAAGCCCCCGCTGAATCTTTACCTGGTTGACGCCGAGCGGCAGTGCCGATACAAAGCCCTGCTCCTGCTGGAAGTCCAGCCGCACCAGATGGCAGTTATGCTTCTGCGCCACACTGGACGCCCGGAGGATATCGTTCTCCAGCTTCTGCCGGGTGTCCGCCACGTTCACCACCAGGAAGGTCAGCAGGAACATCCTTTCATTGCGGCTCTGCAAATCCCGGAGGATGTTCTTTGCCTCCCCCGCGTAGGTGGCAAGGTCGGAAGGGATGATATCAATATCAAACCCTTCCCTGGCCGCCCGCTTCTGGGCGTCGATCTTCATGCTGTCCAGGTCCGTGATCTTCCGTTTGACGGTCTTGATAGCTTCGTTCTGGTCCAGGCTCCGGATGTGGAGGCTCACAAAAATGGAGCTGTCCGTATCCAGCAGGTCGGCCAGTACCCGGTCATTGAGCTCCGGCGCCGTGATCTGTAAAAAGCTCGCCGCGCCATATTTCCCGCCCATCCGAAACCGCCTGGCCTCGCCGAAGCGGAAGGAGGAAGGGACAATAAAGTCCTTCACATGGAGGCCGGAAGGCGCCAGCCAGTCCCATTCAAAAGAGAAGCGCTCCCCGTCCGGATGGAGGACGCCATGCAGCACCGCCAGCCATTCCCGGCCGTCCAGCGCCTTTGCCAGCGCGCCCATGACCTTGAAGTGGCCCAGCCCATCCAGGATGATCCGGGAGAACCGGGCCCTGGCAGTCTTAATATCCGCCGCCTCGATGGTCAGCACCAGGAATTTTGTCTTGACCATGCCGTTGTTGCCGTGTTCCAGCTGCGTCCGGAGCATTTCCGTATAAAGGGCGCGTACCCCGTCGAAGGGGTCCCCCTGGGCGGCAATCTCGATCCGTTTCCGGAAATCCGCCCGGTTCACCTTCCGGCACACAAGGGTCAGCTCCATGCCGATAGAGGAATCATGGGCGTTATACATATCGCATAAAGCCTCAAAGATCGCTGTCTGGTCGTCCTGGCCCGCCAGCTGGTAATTTACATCCTCAAACTCAATGCAGCGGCTCCAGGTCGTATCATCCAGCCTGCACAGCCCGTCCGGGTACATCTGCCGGAAGGGTAAGGTGTCCTGGGCCGAGTGGGGCTTTCCGTCGCCCCTGGCTGACTCTATGACCTTCCGTATTTCCCGCCGTTCAGCAGCAGTCAGTTTCCGCCCCGCCTTTTCCGGGGCCGCCTCCGGCTTTTTTCCCCGGAACAGTCCTTTGAGCTTTGCGAACAATCCTCCGCACCTCCTTTTCCACCTGTATCTGCCGCTCCAGGGCGGCATAGAAGTTATTGGTCTGGTATGGCCGCTCCTTCGGACGGATGAAAACCGTCTGGATGATCTGGGCCGCGACCACTTCCAGCGGCTGCCCATGCCGTTCATACATTGCCAGAAGGAACAGGGGCAGCATGACCACGATCATACAGAACGTGGCGGTACTGGACCCCACCGTCCTCTGGAGCAAAAAGAAAAGCGGTACTCCGATCAGTACCGCCGTTCCAAAACAGATGAGCTGCCGTTTCGTCAGCCCAAACATGACTTTGGATTTTACTTTTGTCAGGTCCTTCGGGACCGTTACATACGCCAATCTATCAATCCTCCTTCTTTACTGGCCTGTAATCCTTAAAATCTTTTACGCTGTGAAAAATCCGTTTGTTGTTTACCCACCGCTGAAGGTGCCGGGTGATCCGGGGAGCGGTCGGCTTCTCGTAGATCATCACATAGGGGTCATATCCAAGCGCCCGCAGGGTGTACACCCGGTAGAGGTCCTGCTCATGGGTACTGCCGTAGTTGGTCAGTACATAGACACGCCGGTTCCGGCTGCTCCGGATGGAAGTCATCTCCGCAAAGCGCCGGAAATGCCCCGTCAGGTCCTCGTCCGGGTTGTCCCAGGCAAAATGGACCGCTTTCGTCCGCACCCGGTTCAGAAGGGAAATATTGTCCCGGTTCACAAGCCGGACATCAAGCCCCTGGGTAAAATCCACCAGGGCACGGCTTTGGACCAGCTGCTCAATGAGATGTTCATGGTCCGGGCAGGCCAGCAGGTTCGGGTCCAGCAGCTTGATTTCATCCTCGCCCCGCCAAAACTCGGAGAGGTCGGCGACTTTCACGCTTTTCCGGCCTTCCTTCCCGCTGACAATACAGAATCCGCAGTTCCTGGGGCAGCCCCGGCTCAAAAAGCCGTAAGCCGTCCCTAAAAACCGCGGATATAAAAAGTAGTCCGGCATGATATGTTCCACTTCATCAGGGAGGTTCCCGCCGCCCGGCCCGTAGCCGGTGCCGCCCCGGATGACTTCATCCGCGTTGTTCACGATGATTTCATCTTTGGAATAGGTGTCCGTGAATACCCGGCTCTTATACACCAGGTCATAGCGGCCGCCGGGGTTCCACCATTCCACCCGGTCGCCCTTCTGTGTATGGTACTCGGAGAGCTTCATCAGGCAGAGATTGGGAAAGTTGTGTGAGTCCACATCAATCAGTCCTATTTTCAACCCGTCACCCCCTTAATGCGCCCCGAACAGACTTTTGCTGAGGCTGCCGGTCTTAAACAGCGCGAAACACAGAAGGACCGTGTATCCCATGCAGGTCCAGATCGCCCCGGAGAGGTTCCCGTCCGTGGCGATACTCTGTACCAGGACCGAATAAATCCCCACGCAGACCATAATCAAAAATGCCTGGAACGCCAGGGCGAACAGGGACTTCAAGTAGTTCTGCCCGGTAGAGGACCAGTCCCGGTTGGTCATGGTCGCAAGGGGGATCGGCCCGATGGAGGTCGTTAAATACACCTCAATCATGCGCCCGTAGATGACCAGCATGATACAGATGGAAAGGGCGTTCATGGTCAGGCCCACAAAAAGGGACTGGAACCAGAGGCCGAACAGCTCCCCCGTGGAGAGGGCTTCCAACTGCGCCTCCATATCCGTGATAACGCTGTCAATGTCAATGGCGGTCTCCCCGATGATAACGCCTGCGCTCTGGTTGACCACGCTCTGGCCCACATCAAAAATTGCCATGACGATATTCCATGTATTGGTTACGATCAGCACCGCGCAGAAGGTTTTGAATATCCACTTGAAGAACATCCAGGTATCCACGTCGTGCATGTTGTTTTTCTCTGCCACAAGCTGGATCAGCTCATAGCACATCACAAAAGTAAGGATAACCCCGGCAATCGGGACGATCACCGTTTCGGAGAGGTTTCGGATCATGGAAAAGACGCCGCTGTTCCATGCCAGCGGCGTCTGTCCCACTTCTCCGGCGATCTCGCCTACTTTGGTATTCACCGTATCGAACATGCCCGACAGGTTTCCCGTGATCCCCTCGGTGAGCAGCCCGCGCAGCCATTCATCGAGTTTGTCGAGTATGCCGCCCATAAGCGATCACGCCCCGCGCTTAACCGAAAAGCCCGG
>ERZ1643247.1769-NODE-1769-length-18633-cov-7.338949_pt1 | contig 18633 bp, 19 predicted proteins | sample MGYA00579264_ERZ1643247 | MGnify/ENA primary metagenome ERZ1643247 (study PRJEB29033, sample SAMEA4952262) | chicken gut metagenome | biome: Broiler Chicken; feature: Gastrointestinal Tract; material: Caecum | place: Ireland | collected 2018 | study: Broiler... | reverse complement strand
CAGATTAAAAGAAAGGAAATGTGATGTTTAAGCTTCTATAAACATCATACAAGGTATAAATGATGATCAAAGAGGCAATTATCAGACTTTCACAGAAACAGGATCTGTCTTATGATGAGGCAGAGCAGGTAATGAATGAAATTATGGAGGGAAAAGCTACGGACGTGCAGATGTCGGCGTATCTGACCGCTCTTTCCCTGAAAGGAGAAACCATTGACGAGATTACCGCTTCGGCAGCAGGGATGCGCGCCCACTGCATCAAGCTTCTCCACAATATGGATGTGCTGGAGATTGTGGGAACCGGAGGGGACGGGGCCAATTCCTTTAATATATCCACCACGGCTTCCCTGGTGATCGCCGCGGCAGGGGTTCCGGTGGCAAAACACGGCAACCGGGCGGCGTCATCCAGATCCGGAGCGGCAGACGTACTGGAGGCGCTGGGGGTTAAGATTGATCTTCCGCCGGAGCGCAGCGCCCAGCTGTTAAAGAAAATTCAGATCTGCTTTCTGTTCGCCCAGAACTACCATATTGCAATGAAATATGTGGCGCCCATCCGGAAGGAACTGGGAATCCGGACGGTATTTAATATTCTGGGCCCCTTATCCAATCCGGCGGGAGCCAATATGGAACTGATGGGCGTTTACGAGGAGGAACTGGTGGAGCCGCTGGCCCAGGTTATGGCAAAACTGGGAGTTGTCCGGGGCATGGTTGTGTACGGACAGGATAAGCTGGATGAAATATCTATGAGCGCGCCTACTTCTGTCTGCGAGATCCGGGACGGATGGTTTCAGTCCTATGAGATTACTCCGGAGCAGTTCGGCTATACCCGTTGTACGAAGGAAGAGCTGACAGGAGGCACACCGGAGGAAAATGCCGGAATAACACGGAAAATCCTTTCCGGAGAGGACCGGGGCGCAAAACGCTGTGCGGTGTGTCTCAATGCCGGAGCGGCAATTTATATTGCAGGCAAAGCAGCCACAATGGAAGAAGGCGTCCGGATGGCGGAACGTCTCATTGACGAAGGGGCGGCAGCCAGAAAGCTGGAGCAGTTTATTGAGGAGAGTGGAAAATGAATATACTGGAGACAATTACCCTGCGCACGAGAGAACGGATTGCAGAAGAGAAAAAGCATCTGCCGCCAGCTGAAGTGCGAAGACAGGCAGAAGAAAAACAGAAACAGTCTGATGTTCCGGATTTTGAGGCGGCGCTGCGCTCGCCGGGCCTGTCCTTTATCTGCGAGGTGAAAAAGGCTTCTCCCTCAAAGGGCCTGATTGCCGAAGAATTTCCTTACCTTGAGATTGCCGGCGACTATGAGGCCGGCGGAGCCTCCGCAATATCCTGTCTGACCGAACCCTTCTGGTTCCGGGGACGGGACCGGTATCTGGAGGAAATAGCGGCACAGGTGTCCATTCCTGTGCTGCGGAAAGATTTTACCTGTGACGAATATATGATATACCAGGCCAGAGCCATGGGCGCGTCTGCCGTACTTCTGATCTGTTCGGTCCTTGATGAAAAGGAACTGGGTGCATATGTAAGTCTGGCGGAAGAGCTGGGAATGTCGGCTCTGGTGGAGGCCCACGGCCCGGAGGAGATTGGGCAGGCCGCGGCATCCGGAGCCCGGGTCATCGGGGTGAATAACCGGAATCTGAAAGATTTTACCGTAGATATAGGAAACAGCGCGAAGCTGCGCGGTCTGGTAGGAAACGATAAAGTATTTGTATCCGAGAGCGGTATCCGGGGGCCGGAAGATCTGAAGGTTTTGTATGAAAACGGGACGGATGCCGTTCTGATCGGGGAAATGCTGATGCGCAGCCCGGACAGAAAAGCAGCCCTTCGCAGTCTTAGGAGGAAACTGGATTATGACTGAAAGATCAGGAACAAAAATAAAAATCTGCGGTCTGAGCCGGGAGGAGGATGTCCGTTATGTGAATGAGGCACAGCCGGATTACTGCGGGTTTGTGATCGAGGTTCCGAAAAGCCGGAGAAGTGTAACGGAACAGCAGCTGCGGCAACTGAGAAGGGGACTGCAGGAGGGGATTGCCCCTGTGGGCGTTTTTGTGAATGCAGATCCCCGGCTGGTGGCGAAGCTGCTGGAGGAGGAGATCATAGATATGGCTCAGCTTCATGGTCAGGAGGACGAAGCGTATATCAGCAGACTCAGAAAAATGACAGGACGTCCCCTGATTCAGGCTTTTTCCATAGCAGAAGAAAGGGATCTTGACCGGGCTTTTTTCAGCAGCGCGGACTGGATTCTGCTGGACCACGGGAGAGGGGGAACCGGACAGCGGTTTGACTGGGAGATTCTGGAACAGTGGCTTTCCGCACATACCCCTTCCAAACCTTATTTCCTGGCGGGTGGCCTCAGCTGTGACAATATCCCGGAGGCAGTCCGCAGATGCCGTCCCTGGGCGGTGGACCTGAGCAGTTCGGTGGAGACCGATGGGAAAAAAGACAGAGAGAAAATATTGGCAGCAACAGCTGCAGTAAGGAGCAGAAGAATATGACAAAAGGAAGATATGGCGTTCACGGCGGGCAGTATATACCGGAGACGCTGATGAATGCGGTAAATGAACTGGAGGAAGCGTATCTTTACTACCGGGAAGATGAAGCATTCAACCGGGAACTGAGTCAGCTTCTCAATGAGTATGCGGGAAGACCTTCCCGGCTGTATTATGCGGCCCGGATGACGGAAGATCTGGGCGGGGCCAGGATCTATCTGAAGCGGGAGGACTTAAATCACACCGGAGCACATAAGATCAACAATGTGCTGGGACAGATTCTTCTGGCAAAGAAGATGGGAAAGACCCGGGTGATCGCGGAAACCGGAGCCGGACAGCACGGCGTGGCTACAGCTACGGCGGCGGCTCTTATGGGAATGGAGTGCGAAGTGTTTATGGGAGAGGAGGATACCCGGCGTCAGGCGCTGAATGTATACCGGATGCGCCTTCTGGGGGCAAAAGTACACCCTGTCTCCACAGGAACAGCTACGCTGAAGGATGCGGTTTCGGAGACGATGCGGGAGTGGACAAGAAGAATCTCGGATACCCACTATGTGCTGGGCTCCTGTATGGGTCCTCATCCGTTTCCCATGATCGTCCGTGATTTTCAGGCTGTAATCTCAAAAGAGATAAAAGAACAGATTCTGGAAAAGGAGGGACGGCTTCCGGACGCGGTGCTGGCATGTGTAGGCGGAGGTTCCAATGCCATCGGTGCTTTTTATCATTTTATCCAGGACGAAGGTGTGCGGCTGATCGGCTGTGAAGCGGCAGGCCGGGGGATTGACACGGCAGAGACGGCTGCTACCATTGCCACAGGGAAACTGGGAATCTTCCACGGGATGAAGTCTTATTTCTGCCAGGATGAGTACGGACAGATCGCTCCGGTGTACTCGATCTCAGCAGGGCTGGATTATCCGGGCGTGGGGCCGGAACATGCGGATCTGTATGACAAAGGAAGGGCAGAGTATGTGGCGGTGACAGACGATCAGGCAGTGGACGCCTTTGAATATCTGGCCCGTACCGAGGGGATTATTCCTGCCATTGAAAGTGCACATGCTGTGGCATACGCCAGAGAGCTGGCGCCGAAAATGGGAAAAGACCAGATTATGGTGATTAATATTTCAGGCAGAGGAGACAAAGACTGTGCCGCGATTGCAAGATACAGAGGGGAGGATATTTATGAGTAGAATACAGGAGGCGTTTCAGAAAGAAAAAGCATTCATCCCGTTTATTACCTGTGGGGATCCGGATCTGGAGACGACAGAACAGCTGGTGTATGCAATGGAAAAAGCCGGCGCGTCCATTATTGAACTGGGCATTCCGTTTTCGGATCCTACGGCAGAGGGACCGGTGATCCAGGCGGCAAATATCCGGGCCCTTTCCGGCGGCGTGACAACAGACCGGATCTTTGAGATGGTGGAACGGATCCGGAAAAATTCCCGGATTCCCCTTGTCTTTATGACATATGCAAATGTGGTGTTCTCCTATGGAACAGAACGGTTCACCAGGCGCGCGGCACAGGCGGGCCTGGACGGACTGATCCTTCCGGACGTCCCCTTTGAAGAAAAAGAAGAGTTTGACCTTCCCTGTAAAAAGGCCGGACTGGATCTGATTTCCCTGATCGCGCCCACGTCCCATGACCGGATCCGCATGATTGCCCGGGAAGCCTCCGGGTTCGTCTACTGCGTATCCTCCCTGGGCGTAACCGGTACAAGAGAGAAACTCTCTACGGATGTGGAAGAAATGGTACGGCTTGTAAAAGAAGAAAAAAAGATCCCCTGCGCAGTCGGTTTCGGTATATCCACGCCGGAACAGGCAGAACAGATGAGCCACTTCTCAGACGGAGTAATCGTAGGAAGCGCTATTGTAAAACTCTGCGCAGAATATAAAAGAAAATGCGTGCCCTATGTGGCGGAATACACAGAGAAAATGGCAGAGGCGGTAAGAAAATAGAAATAGTCTGGCGATAAAGTATCAGAAAATTCATACAGCTCGTGAAAAAGGGGACGTAGCCTTTTCCAAAGGGGTCTGTCCCCTTTCCCTCAAGTTGTATGAATTTTCTTTTGCTGAGAGGGATATTGTGCTATAATAGTCCCCGGGGATATGGTAGGGAGCCGCATCCCGTGAAAATTAATTTACAGGAGTAAATGATTATGAAGAAGGAAAGGAAAAATCCGCTGAGAAAGAGCTTTGGATATGCTTTTGAAGGTATTCTTACCGGAATCCTGCAGGAACGGAATATGAAAATTCACTGTGTGGCGATTATTCTGGTAACTGCGGCGGGTACGCTTTTTCAGATTTCGCCCGTGGAATGGTGCCTCTGCCTCCTGCTTTTTGCTCTGGTGGCCAGCCTGGAACTGGTGAATACAGCGGTGGAGGCTGTTGTTGATCTGGTGACGGAAGAAAAGAAGCCGCTTGCAAAAAAAGCGAAAGATACAGCGGCGGGAGCTGTGTTGTTTGCGGCAGTTATATCCGTGTTTATTGGGTGTATCATTTTCCTTCCTTATGTATTTGAACTGGCAGAAAGGATATTCTGACCATCAGAAAAGAAATGTTTAAGCAGAAAGGGACAGAACGAATATGAAAGAAAACCAGACAAAAGTTACAAAACAGGAGACACTGGCTGCGCTCCGTCATCCGGGGGAGCTGTATGTTATTATGTCTGCTGCCACAAAAATGCCTTTTGTTTTCTGTGACGAAGAGACCTACGATGATGAGGTGTTTCTGTACTACAGACTGGATGACGCGAAGAACAAGGTTAAAGAGCTGGATGACAGAAAATATAAGACAGGAGTGGGTAAGCTGAGCGAAAATGTTCTTCTGGGATTTTACACCAGCCTGTATACAATGGGGGTAAACTGTCTGGCGGTGAATGCAGGCACAGATACGGCGATCAATATTCAGCTGCCGGATCTTGTTGTCAGAAAGAATCAGACGGAAGACGGGAAAAAGCTTCTGGAAAACCCGGAGCTTCATCTGACTGCGCTTTATTTTATGCAGGAGCTGAGAAAAATGTCGTCTCCTGAGATGACGGATGAGCTGAAAGAAATGCAGGAAGAACTTCTGGCTCATTATCAGAAAGGAACATATATCCTTGCGATGGAAGAGAACGGGCAGCTCCCGGTGCTCAAGCTGAAAGACGGAAGTATGTTCCTGCCTATTTTTACAGACATACTGGAACTCAATAAATTTGCAAAAGGGAAAAAGATGAAAGTGACCGCGGTGCCGGCGGAGAAAATTCCTCAGGTTCTTTTCCCTGAGGCGAAAGGTGTGGTTATCAATCCCACAGGAGCAAATGTTCAGCTCAGAATAGCCAGGGGAAAGAAACCGGCAGAACAATAACGGCCGCAGACAGGGAGGAGGCGCAGAAATGTCAATCCCATTATACATAAGAAAAGATTATTTCCGGGCAGTAACTTTATCGGATAAAAGCGCTCATATTCTCCAGTTTATATACAGCGGGGAAAATGTAGATGTATTTGAACAGGATACTCCGGTATTTCATCTGCAGTATGTTCTGGAGAGCAAGACAAAGGCTGAAATCGTGGAATTCTATGTTACGGATTTCTCTCTCCGGGGGAAAGGATACGGAAGCGTATGCCTCAATGAGATTACCGATCAGCTTGGAAAGAAAAATGTCACATTCATCAAAGCACCGGTAGGATACAGACTTGCCCCTCTGGGCTATGAAGGACCGGAACAGTATCAAAGACTAATGGCCGGCTTCTACGAAAAAACCGGATTCTCCATCAGCGGTGACGGAGACGTGGCGATGAAAATACTGGATCAGTACGAATAAAATCTGTAAAAACTGCACAGTTTTCAATCCTGAAATTAGTTCAAAATTCTGGGTTGACGGCTGTGCAGTTCTTTGTATATACTAAGGCTAGAAACAGCGAATACATCAGATAGTGTGTTACTGTAAGGCAGGCATAAACTATCCTTCATTCCAACAGGAACCAAAGGATCAGTTTATGCTATTTTTTTGCGCGAAAGCACCAAGCCGTGCACCTTCCTGGGAATGACTGCGGAAAGTGCACTTTCCAGCAGGCATTATCAGGAAGGTATAGGGCGAAAGCCCGCGACCGAGATGGAGCAAAGCGGAATCGAGGTGCGCAGCCGCTGATGTATTCGAAGAAAAATCTCTGGAATAAGAAGGAGGAAAAAAGAATGAAAGATAAGATTTTCGGAGTACTTCAGAGAGTCGGCCGGAGCTTCATGCTTCCCATTGCAATTCTTCCCGTAGCGGGTCTTCTGCTGGGAATCGGAAGTTCCTTTACCAACGCGGCCATGATCGACGCATACGGACTGCAGAACATCCTGGGAGAAGGAACGGTCCTGAATGGGCTTCTTACGATTATGAGCAAAGCGGGAAGTGTGATTTTTGACAATCTTCCTCTGATTTTTGCGGTAGGTGTTGCAATCGGAATGGCGAAAAAGGAAAAGGAGGTTGCGGCTCTGGCGGCAATGATTTCCTTTTTTGTCATGCACGTCTGCATCAACGCCATGCTGGTGCTCAACGGAGACATTCTGCCGGACGGCACACTGGCAAAACATGTGCTGGACGGTACAGTTTCCACAGTCTGCGGCATCCAGTCGCTACAGATGGGAGTGTTCGGCGGTATTATCGTAGGCCTGGGGGTTGCAGCGCTGCACAACAGATTCTATAAAATCCAGCTGCCCAGCACACTGTCCTTTTTCGGCGGTTCAAGATTTGTGCCCATTATTTCTACCGTTGTATATGTGGGCGTGGGAATCCTGATGTATTTTGTATGGCCGGTTGTTCAGGAAGGCATCTATGCTCTGGGCGGCGTGGTTCTTGCCTCCGGATATGCAGGAACATGGATCTACGGAATTATTGAAAGAGCGCTGATCCCGTTCGGACTTCATCATGTGTTTTACATGCCGTTCTGGCAGACCGGAGTAGGCGGGGAAATGCTTGTGGACGGCAGCCTGATTCAGGGCGCCCAGAATATATTTTTTGCACAGCTGGCTTCTCCGAATACAACAGAGTTTTCAGTTGAGGCTACAAGATTTATGGCAGGTAAGTTCCCCTTCATGATTTTCGGCCTTCCGGGTGCGGCGCTTGCCATGTACAAATGTGCCAGGCCGGAAAAGAAAAAGATCGTAGGCGGTCTGCTTCTTTCGGCGGCGCTTACCTCTATGCTGACAGGGATTACCGAGCCTCTGGAGTTTACCTTCCTGTTTGTGGCTCCGCTCATGTATGCGGTTCACTGTGTCCTTGCAGGCCTTTCCTACATGCTGATGCATATTTTAAATGTAGGTGTGGGAATGACATTCTCCGGAGGAATTATCGACCTGACACTTTTTGGTATTCTGCAGGGCAATGAGAAGACTCACTGGATCTGGATTGTAGTGGTCGGAGTTGTGTATTTCGCTCTTTACTATTTTGTATTCCGCTTTATGATCACAAAAATGAATCTGAAGACTCCGGGACGGGAGGACGACAGTGAGGAGACAAAACTGTTTACAAAAGCAGATTACCAGGCAAAACAGGGGGCGGATGCATCCGCCAAAAGCGCCGGCGCGGAAGAAGGAGATGAAAAAAGTATTCTGATTACACGCGGACTTGGAGGTAAGAAAAATATTTCAGATGTAGACTGCTGTGCCACCCGGCTGCGCTGTACGGTGCACAAACCGGAGCTGGTAAATGAAACCCTGCTTAAGGCTACTTCTCCATCCGGAATTATCCGGAAAGGCCAGGGAATTCAGATTATATATGGTCCTGTCGTGGCAGTAATCAAATCCCATCTGGAAGATTACCTTGAGAAAGCTCCGGATGAAGAATATATCCCGGCGGAGCAGGAAAAAGAAAGTATGACAGACACAGGAAATGAGGAAAACTCCGGGGCGGAAAATTCATCCGGAGCGGCTTCCGGAACGGTGAAAAAGCTACTCTGCTCTCCGTTTACCGGTGAGGCAGCTCCTATTACAGAAGCCTCCGATGAGGCATTTGCCGGAAAGATGATGGGCGACGGATATATTGTAAGGCCGGAAGAGGGCATGGCATATGCACCGGAGGATGCAGAAGTTTCCTTCGTATTCCCCTCAAAACATGCGGTTGGACTGAAAAGCGGCGATGGTACAGAATATCTTCTGCATATCGGTGTGGATACGGTCAATCTGAACGGGGAAGGATTTGAAACATTTGTAAAAGACGGGGATCGTGTAAAAAAGGGTGACAAACTGATCGGATTTGATATAAAATATATAAAAGAGCATGCAAAATCGGATGAGTGCATCATTGTATTTACAAGCCTTCAGGAGGGCGAGGAGGTCCGTCTCACAAAGCCGGGCAAGGTTGCCAGGCTGGATGAAACAGCGGAGATTGTATCCTTGAATTAACCGAAGCGGCAAAGAAAGATATCCGGTTATAAGCAGGCAGCAAAGCGGAGTGTCAATATCCGTCAGGCCAGAAGGGACATTCAGATATGTATCGAATTATAAAGGTGCTGAATAATAATGGGATTCTTGTTTATCATAATGAGACCGGGCGGGAGATGATTCTTCTGGGAAACGGGATCGGTTTCGGGAAGCGCCCCACACAGCAGATCGGACCGATACAGGGAGCCAGAGTATATTCTCTTGTCAGCAGACAGAAGCAGCAGTCTGTGCTTAAGGTTGTCAATGGTATCCGCCCGGAATTTATTGAGGCTGCAGGAAGAATTATTGATGAAGCGGAGAAAGTTTTTCCGAAGATGAACCGGGATATTCTGCTCCCCATGGCGGACCATATTGCTCTTGCGGCAAAGCGGGCAGAAGAAAACCGGCAGATGCCAAATCCTTTTACACCGGATATCCGTGTCCTGTTTGCGAAAGAATTTTCCGTAGCGCAGAAAGGACGGGAAATTATCCGGGAGATCACAGGCAATGAAATCACGGATGACGAGGTGGGATTTATCACCCTGCATATCCACGCCGGACTTTCAGATGAGCAGGTGTCGGTGACTCTGAACACGACCCGGATTATCAATGAAGGAATTTCGATGATTGAGAAGGCTTTCAGCCAGCGGTTTGATACCGATTCCCTTGCCTATACCCGGCTGATGAGCCATCTGTATTATATGGTGGCAAGAACCAGAAACGGCGAGTCAACCAACGCAGATTTTAATGAATTTATATTCAGCAGCTATCCCAGAACAGGACAGGTGGCACAGGAAGTGTGCAGCTATATGGGCCGGGAACTGAAGAAAACTGTGGCAAAGGAAGAAATCGGATTTCTGGCCATCCATATCCAGCGGGTGATATCGCCGGAGACCGTATAGAAGAAAAACGGCAGAGGATATGGAAAAAATATTTGCGAAAATCAGAAAACAGAATATAAGAAAAGGCGGGTGTCCGGGATCGTTTTCCCGGAGGCCCGCCTTTTTGAGACAGAGCCGGCGAGGCATCTGCCAGCTAAAATCTGTTTTCTGATTGATATATCCGGGCGAAGTTGCTATGATTTACAGTATGGACATGAGAATGCCGCTGACATCTGAAAATGAATGGCTGATAAAGGAGGATGGCATGTACAAAATACTGATTGTTGAGGACGATCTGCTTATGGCTCAGGCCATACAGCAGGAGATGAAAATGTGGGGGCATGAAGCGGAGTATGTAAAAGATTTCCGCAACGTGCTTCAGGAATTTGCCGGATACGATCCCCATCTGGTACTTATGGATATTACACTTCCGTTTTTCAACGGATATCACTGGTGCAGCGAGATCCGGAAAATCTCGGATGTGCCGATTATATTTATCTCTTCCGCTGCCGATAATATGAATATTATTATGGCGGTCAATATGGGCGGGGACGATTTTGTTGCAAAACCCTTTGATTTAAGCGTGCTGACGGCCAAAGTGCAGGCCGTGCTGCGGCGCACCTATGATCTGGCGGGAAAAGTTCCGGTGCTGGAACACAGGGGGGCGATTCTGAATCTGTACGATACATCTCTGACTTACGAGGGACAGAAAATCAGCCTGACCAAAAATGAATTCCGGATTCTTCAGACTCTGATGGAAAACAAGGGCCGGCTCGTGAGCAGGGATACTCTGATGACAAAACTGTGGGAGACGGATAACTATATCGAAGAAAATACACTGACGGTTAATATCGCCAGACTGCGGCGCAAACTGGAAAAAGCCGGCCTGAAGGCTTTTATAACAACCAAGGTGGGCGAGGGATACCTGCTGGAAAATGTTCCTTCAGCAGGAGAAACAGAATCTCCCGTCCGGGGAAAAGGAGGAGAGGAATGAAGCTGTTTGTTCAGTATCTGTACAGCAGAAGGCATGTGCTTTTCTGCGCTCTCTTCTGTGCGGCTGCCTATGGGGTTATCTTTTTCCTGTATGGTATTGACATGCAGGCGGTCTGGTATCCTCTCCTGATCTGTCTGTTTTTTGCGGCGCTTTTTATGCTGTCCGGATATTTCTATATGAAAAAACGGCATCTGGAACTGGGGCAGATTTCCCGGTATGACGGGGTGTTTGAAGAGTGTCTGCCGCCTGCTTCCAACCTTATTGAGGAGGATTACCAGGCGATGATTGCCCGGCTGGAGGAGAAGAACAGAAAAGAAAAGGAAAGTCAGGAACTGGCAAAGAAGGACATGCAGGACTATTATGCCAGATGGGTTCACCAGATCAAAGCGCCTATTGCGGTGATGCAGGTACTTCTTCAGAGGGAGGATACACAGGAAAATCAGGAACTGCGCTCCGAATTGTTCCGGGTGGAACAGTATGTAGATATGGCTCTTTGCTATACCAGACTGGGGGAAGGCGGTTCGGATCTCCTGTTCCAGGAATATGATCTGGATGAGATTATCAGAAAGGCCATACGCAAATATGCAGGCCAGTTTATCCGGAAAAAGATCCGGCTGGTTTATAAAGGAACAGACGAAAAAGTGGTTACAGATGAAAAATGGCTCTCCTTTATCATTGAGCAGCTTCTTTCAAATGCAGTGAAATACACCGCTCAGGGAACAGTAACGATAGCGGTGGACAAAAAGAAACGGCTCACCGTGTCTGATACGGGAATCGGCATTTCGCCGGAAGATCTGCCCCGTATCTTTGAAAAAGGCTATACGGGATACAACGGAAGACAGGATAAAAAGTCTACAGGAATCGGATTGTATCTGTGCAGATCTGCGGCAGATAAATTAGGACACAGCATATCGGCGCAGTCCGAGCCCGGAAAGGGCAGCAGATTTACCGTGGATCTGGCGTCCTATCCTTTCCAGGCAGAATGACCGTCTTACGAAAATGTCACACAGGGCGCCCGGAATGTCACAGAAACAGATGTCGGCATTCCGGCCGCCCTGTTATACTTTTACCGAAGCATATGACAGGAATGCAGCTCAGGCAGAAAAGCTGCCGGATGTATTCAAAATAAGAAAAAGGAGGTCATTGTACATGGCTGTTTTGGAAGTGAGAAATCTGAAGAAAATATACAGGACCCGCTTCGGAGGAAATCAGGTACAGGCATTGTCCTGCGTGAATTTTTCCGTGGAGGAAGGGGAGTATGTAGCGATTATGGGAGAAAGCGGTTCCGGAAAGACGACCCTCATTAATATTATGGCAGCACTGGATCGTCCAACGGAAGGGGATGTTTATCTGGACGGGAAACCTCTGTCTGCCATAAAGGACAAAAATATTTCTGAATTCCGGAGAGATAATCTGGGATTCGTATTTCAGGAGTTTAATCTTCTGGATACCTTTAATCTGAAAGACAATATTCTGCTCCCTCTGGTACTGAAGGGCGTTCCTTACAGAAAGATGGAAAAAAAGCTTCTTTCCATAGCCGAAGAGCTGGGAATCCGGGATCTTCTGGAGAAATATCCTTATGAAGTGTCCGGCGGACAGAAGCAAAGAGCAGCTGTAGCCCGGGCCATTATCACAGATCCCCGGCTGATTTTTGCGGATGAGCCTACCGGAGCGCTGGATTCACGCTCTACAGACGAACTGCTGTCGCTTTTTGCAAGAATCAACCAAAGGGGACAGACCATACTGATGGTAACCCATTCGGTCAAGGCTGCCAGCCGCGCCGGAAGGGTACTGTTCATCCGGGATGGTGAAGTCTATCATCAGCTCTACAGAGGGGAGATGACGGACGAACAGTTTTACCAGAAAATTTCCGACACACTTACCATATTGGCGACAGGCGGTGAGAGAAGATGAGAGGAACATTTTATTTTAAACTGGCCGCCACAGGCATATCAAAGAACCGGAAAATGTATTTTCCATATCTGCTGACCTGCATCTGTATGGTAATGATGTACTATATTGTTGCATTTTTGTGCAGAAGCAGCACGCTTCAGAATATGCGGGGCGGGGACGCCGTGCAGCAGATGCTCAGTCTGGGCGTCGGCGTAATCGGCGTATTTTCGGTGATTTTTCTGTATTATACAAATTCTTTCCTGATCCGCAGGCGGCAGAGGGAGTTTGGATTATATTATGTTCTGGGAATGGGGAAACGGAATCTGGTAAAGATTATGATCTGTGAAACTCTGCTGACAGCAGTTGTTTCAATTGCAGGCGGACTTGTGCTGGGCATACTGTTTTCAAAACTGGGAGAACTTGTGATTACAAAACTTCTGGGAGCAGATATCAGTTTTGACATGCAGATTGATCCCCGTGCAATTATGTCAACGCTTGTACTTTTTGTCATTATCTTTGCTTTGATTATGCTGCGTATGCTTGTATTTCTGTGGCGTTCCCGTCCGGTGGAGATGCTCAGAAGCGATAAGGTGGGAGAAAAGCCGCCAAAAGGAAACTGGTTCTTTGCACTTGCCGGAATCGTTCTTCTGGGAGCAGCCTATTATCTGGCGGTAACCATTGAAGATCCGATCACTGCGCTGATGTGGTTTTTCGTTGCGGTGATTATGGTAATTGTGGCAACATACCTTCTTTTTATTGCAGGATCTGTTACATTCGGAAGACTGCTGCAGAAAAATAAGCGGTATTATTACCGGACAAATCATTTTGTATCCCTGTCATCCATGATCTACCGTATGAAGCGAAATGGAGCCGGACTTGCGTCCATCTGTATTCTCTCCACTATGGTGCTTGTCATGGTGTCGGGTGTTATGTGTCTGTGGCTTGGTATGGAGGATATGCTGCATGTCCGTTATCCCAGAGAGATTACAGCGGAAATCTATACTGAGGATAAAGAACGGGCAGATCAGGTAAAGGCGATTATGGAGCAGGTAGTGGAAGAGCATGGCGCTGAGAAAGAAAATGTAATTGCCTATACAATGCTGGAAACTTCAGCCTTTCAGAAAGAGGACCAGATTTTATTTGATACGTCGTCCATGAATCAGTTTTCAATACAGGATACCGGAAGTATGCGGGAAATTTATGTGATTACCATTGATGACTATAACAGACTGAAAGGGAAGAATGAGACACTGGCAGAAGATGAAGTAATGATCAGCATGCCGAAAAATGAAAAAACGTACAGCTATGATACGATTACAGTAGAAGGCGGATCTACGTGGAAGGTCAAAAGTACCCTTAATAAATTCAGTCTCTACGGAGCAGATGCGGCGACAATGATTCCGTCCATGTATATATTCGTGCCGGATCAAAATGCTATGAAAGAAATATATGCGGCCCAGGCAGAATATTATCAGGATGCTGCTTCTGAAATTGAGCAGTATTATGGGTTTGACCTGAACTGTCCCAGTGAAGAGCAGATTGAGATTACAGGAGAGATGTTTGACAGGTTTGCCCAGGCCCAGAATGAGAATCCGGATTTTGCCGGGCGAATCAGCCTGGAAGGAAGAGAGCTGGAACGTTCCTGGTTCCTGGGTATGTACGGCGGCCTTTTCTTCCTGGGAATTATTCTCGGAATCGTATTTATCGCCGGCATGGTAATTATTATCTACTATAAGCAGATATCAGAAGGATATGAAGATCAGGATCGGTTCGATATTCTGATGAAGATCGGTATGACCAGAAAAGAGGTGCGCCGAAGCGTCAATTCTCAGGTGCTGACTGTTTTCTTCCTGCCTCTTATAGCGGCAGGTCTGCACACGGGATTTGCTTTCCCGATTATACGCAGAATCCTGAATCTTCTTGGCTTTGTCAATACAGCTCTGCTTATCGAGGTTACGGTGTCATGTTATATTGTATTTGCCCTTTTTTACATTATCATCTATCTGCTGACATCAAAGAGTTATCTGACAATTGTGGGAGGAAAGAAGGGAAAAAGATAACAATATATCTTTGGGACGAATAAAAGAACCAATATACAGAAAAAATAAAAGAATTGTCTGTCCGAATCTGTTCTTTGATGGTATACTGTTCCTAGAGGCAAAACGGCAGTCCGCGCTGTTTCTTCCGGACAGCGTGGAAGATGAAGAAGCATGTTTGCAGAGAGGAGTGACAGATATGATGAAGCACACAATTATTACGATAGGCAGACAGTTCGGAAGCGGAGGCCATGAGGTGGGAAACCGCCTTGCGGAAAGGCTGGATATTCCCCTCTATGATCACAATCTGCTTCACATGGCGGCTCAGGAACTTCGCATCAGCAATGAGGATGCCACAAGAGTGGATGAGACAGTACTTGGAAGATTTCTGTCCGCATATGCGGCCGGCAGTATCGAATACCGGGCATTTGTGACCAGTGATGAATCCGGCAAACCTTTAAGTGACAAAGTGTTCGAAAAGCAGTCCGCAATTATCCGGAAGCTTGCGGAGCAGGGACCGGGAATTTTTGTGGGACGCTGCGCGGACTACGTGCTGGGCGATTACTCCAACTGTATTAATACATTTATCTATGCGTATAAAGAAGACCGTGTCAGAAGGATTATGAAATTGTATGATCTGGAAGAAAAGCAGGCCCGGGATAAAATCAAAAAGACAGACCGGGAAAGACGCGTTTACTATGAGACCCGGACCGGCAGAGAGTGGGGCAGCATTGAGGCGAATGCCATGATGTTTAATGTAAGTCTGCTGGGAGTAGACGGGGCAGTGGATGCGCTGGAGGCGATCTACAGAAAATGGGAAGCGCGTGATAACTAGCAGACTGGCGGCATATTAAGAGAAAAGAAGAGGTTCCCCGCAGCAGTTTTCCGCTGCGGAGAACCAGTTTTATATGGTTATGAATAAACAGTAAAAGACCGATGGGGGAGCCATCGGTCTTTTGAGGGGAGTATAAATAATTAATAAGGGGTTGTAGAAAGTAACCTTCCTACAAAACATAGTATAATATATCAAATTGGAAAAAGCAAGAAAAAAATAAAAAAACAGAAAAATAAAAACGTGTAAAAAAGTGAATAAAAAATGCCATGACAAGAGACAATAACAATGTACTAAATAAACAGGAGGGAATACTCATGGCAAAAAACTACACAAATACAAACAACTCAAACAAAAACGCAAACAAGAACACAACGACAAACAGCAATTCCTATTCATCCTATGCCAACGAGCAGAGCAAGAATAAGAATGCAAACAAGAACACCGTTCAGGGCAATAAAAACTGCGGAAAAATCAGAGATGCCTATGACGAAAGCGACCGTTACTAGTTTTTCGGACGCTTTTATCAGCTGAAATACGGGACGGAAGATGCAGGGGCAGAGTAAAGTTAAACTTTACTCTGCCCCTGATTTATAGTAATATGAAAGAAGACAAATTGTGAGGATGGGAAGATTTTATGGAGAAAATGGAGTGGATCGCCCCCTGTCATTTCGGACTGGAATCTGTGCTGAAAAGAGAAATCCAGGATCTGGGATATGAAATCGCACAGGTGGAGGACGGCCGGGTTACATTCCGGGGCGGCATGGATGCCGTCTGCAGGGCAAACATATTTCTGCGCACCGCGGAACGGATTCTTTTAAAAGCAGGCTGCTTTACAGCAGTTACTTTTGAAGAACTCTTTCAGAAGACAAAAGAGATTCCGTGGGAGAGATATATTCCTGAAAACGGGAAATTCTGGGTTACCAAAGCGGCGTCAGTCAAAAGCAGACTGTTCAGTCCTTCTGATATTCAGTCTGTAATGAAGAAGGCCATGGTGGAGCGGATGAAATCCCGTTATCATACCCAGTGGTTTCCGGAAGACGGGGCAGCCTATCCTGTCCGTGTATTTCTGATGAAGGACGTGGTTACCGTTGGGATTGATACTACCGGCGTATCTCTCCATAAAAGAGGGTACCGGCCTGCAGCCGGAAAAGCGCCCATTGCAGAAAATCTTGCCGCAGCTCTGATTATGCTTACACCGTGGAAAAAGGACAGGATTCTTGTGGATCCTTTCTGCGGCAGCGGAACGATTCCCATAGAGGCGGCAATGATGGCAGCGAATATTGCTCCCGGCATGAACCGGGATTTTACGGCAGAGCAGTGGACCAATCTGGTTGACAGAAAATACTGGTATGACGCTGTCGACGAGGCCCATGACCAGATAAATACGGATATAGATACAGATATCCAGGGGTATGATATAGACGGGGATGTGCTGAAAACCGCAAGGAAAAATGCGGCAGACGCAGGGGTTGACCATCTGATTCATTTTCAGCGCCGTGAGGTGAGCCAGCTGAGCCATCCGGGAAAGTACGGATTTATTATTACAAATCCGCCTTACGGGGAAAGACTGGAGGAAAAGAAAGCACTTCCGAAATTGTACAGGGAGTTCGGAGAGAGCTTTCGGAAGCTGGATACATGGTCTGCCTATATGATTACCAGTTATGAAGACGCAGAACGGTATTTCGGAAGAAAGGCAGACAGAAACAGGAAGCTTTACAACGGAATGATCCGAACATATTTTTATCAGTTTACAGGCCCCAGGCCGCCGAAACAGAAAAGATAGAAGGTACATAAGATGAAAAGAAGAATAGTATTTGCTACTGGCAATGAGAATAAAATGAAAGAAATCCGTATGATTCTGGCTGATCTTGGAATGGAGATTATTTCTATGAAGGAAGCCGGCGTAAATGAAGAAATCATAGAGGACGGCATGACTTTTGAAGAAAATGCAGAGATTAAAGCCAGAACCGTATCGAGAGTGCTGACAAATGATATTGTTCTGGCGGATGATTCCGGACTGGAGATTGACTATCTGGATAAGGCTCCGGGAATTTATTCCGCCAGATTTGCAGGCGAGGACACATCCTATGATATCAAGAACCGGATTTTACTTGACCGGCTTGAGGGGATTCCTGATGAAGAGAGAACTGCCAGGTTCGTGTGTGCTGTGGCGGCTGTGTTCCCGGACGGTACGACCTGTACGGTGAGAGAGACTATTGAGGGACAGATTGCCCATGAAATTGCGGGGGACAATGGATTTGGCTACGATCCTATTTTCTATGTGCCTGAATATGGCTGTACAACAGCGCAGATGGATCCGGAGCAGAAAAATCTGCTCAGTCATCGGGGAAAGGCGCTTCGCGCAATGAAAAGAATTCTTGAGGAAAAATTGAGAGAGGAATCATTATGAAGGTGTTGATTGTCAGTGATACACACGGCAGACACAGGGGATTGGACCGTGCACTTCAGGAGGCCGGGGATATTGGTATGCTGATCCATCTGGGAGATGTTGAAGGCGGCGAGACATATATTGATGCGGCTGTGGATTGCGAAAAACATATAGTCAGGGGAAATAATGACTTCTTCTCGGACCTGCCCAGAGAAGAGGAGTTTTACGTTGGAAAATATAAGGTGTTTATTACTCACGGGCATGCCTATTACGTATCATTGGATCCGGAGTATATCAGAGAAGAAGGAAAGGCACGGAAGGCGGACATTGTCATGTTCGGCCATACACACAGGCCTTATTTTGAAGAAAAAGACGGAATGGTCATTCTGAATCCGGGCAGTCTTTCTTTCCCGAGACAGGAGGGGAGAAAGGGAAGCTATATGATTATGGAGCTGGATGAGGAGGGCAGCCTTCATTTTCAACAGAAATATTTCGATTGATTTTCAGAACTGAAAGGGAGAAATAATCCGGACTGAAGATTTATAAAAAAAAGAATAAAAAAAGTTGAAAAAAATGTTGACAAGATAAAAGTGATATAATATAATAGTCAATGCGCTACGGGTTAGACAGGAAACGTAGAGAATACCGGGGTGTGGCTCAGCTTGGCTAGAGCGCCTGGTTTGGGACCAGGAGGTCGCAGGTTCGAATCCTGTCACCCCGATT
>ERZ1643247.1768-NODE-1768-length-18637-cov-7.727801_pt1 | contig 18637 bp, 11 predicted proteins | sample MGYA00579264_ERZ1643247 | MGnify/ENA primary metagenome ERZ1643247 (study PRJEB29033, sample SAMEA4952262) | chicken gut metagenome | biome: Broiler Chicken; feature: Gastrointestinal Tract; material: Caecum | place: Ireland | collected 2018 | study: Broiler... | reverse complement strand
CGTGTTTCGGTTCGCAGACGCAAGCAAGACGAGGCGCGCGAGGAAAACCTGAGGGAGCGTACACAGACGTACGTGACCCGAAGGTTGCCGCAGCGCAACAAAGTATTGCGACGCGTATGCGAAGCGAAACGACAAATTTTGCGCAAACAAAAAGCCTGCTATTCTACAAATAACAGGCTTTTGTGTTTCAGTTCTTGTTGCTTCTTTTGCGGGCGGCTTCACGCTTCTTCTTTTTGCGGACGGAAGGCTTTTCGTAATGCTCTTTCCGGCGCAGATCGCCGATGATGCCGTCGCGCGAGCACTTCCTTTTGAAACGGCGCAGCGCGCTGTCAACGGACTCGTTTTCTCCGACGCGGATCGTGGACATTCCTCTTCTACCCTCCTTCGCCCAAAGCACTTATTTGCTTCCACTTTTTGTCAGCTCCCCTATTTTAGTATAACGGGGAAACAATGTCAAGCGCTTTTGCGGGGGTGAACGCGGGTTTTTTCGTCCGCCGCGCCCTCTTTTTGCGCCGCTCCCCGCAGGGAGCGGCGGGCGGGACAAAACGAAAGGCGGCGCCGCTGCGGCGCCGCCCGAAAGGAAGGTCCTTTCCTATCCGTTCACGATGCGGAGGACTTCGCCGATCTTTGCGGCGGCCTCGTCCAACAATTCCTCGGTGAGCGTCGCCACATAGCTCGTGCGCAGCAGGCACTGCCCCGCGGGCGCCGCGGGCGCGATGACGGGGTTGACGTACACGCCGCGCTCCAAAAGCAGGCGGCAGGCGAGGAACGTTTTATCGTTCTCGTAGGTGTAGATGGGGATGATGGGCGTTTGGCTTTCGATGATGTCCGCGCCCTCCTCCTTGAGCTTTCTGCGCATGTATGCACTGAGCTCCGCGAGCCGCGCCACACGCTGCGGTTCGCCGCGCAGGATCTCCAGCGCGGCGCGCGCGCAGCACACCGCCGCGGGGGTCATGCTCGCGCTGAAAATGAACGGGCGCGAATTGAGGCGGACGAATTCTACCACGTCCTCCCGCGCCGCCATGTACCCGCCGATGCTGGCGAGCGACTTGGAAAAAGTGCCCATGAGGATATCCACTTCGTCTTCCAGCCCGAAGTACTCCGCCGTGCCGCGCCCCGTTTTGCCGAGCACGCCCAGCCCGTGCGCGTCGTCCACCATGACGCGCGCGCCGTACTTTTTAGCGAGCGCCACGATCTCGGGCAGGTTGCAGATGTCGCCGCTCATGCTGAACACGCCGTCGGTGACGATGAGCGCGCCCGCCGTTTCGGGCACGGCTCTGAGCCTTTTTTCAAGGTCCGCCATGTCGCTGTGCTCGTAGCGCACCATCTTCGCATAGCTGAGCTTGCAGCCGTCGTAGATGCTGGCGTGGTTCTCCTTGTCGCACAGAATGTAGTCGCCGAGGGACGCGATCGTGCCGAGGATGCCGAGGTTGCTCTGGAACCCCGTGCCGAAGGTGACGGCGGCGTCCTTGTGCAGAAAGTCCGCAAGCTCGCGCTCGAGCTGCGCGTGGATGTCCAGCGTGCCGTTGAGAAAGCGTGACCCCGAACACCCGCTCCCGTACTTCTCGAGCGCGGCGACGCCCGCCGCCTTCACCTTGGGGTGGCTCGTAAGCCCGAGATAGTTGTTCGACCCGAGCATGATCGTGCGCCGCCCCTCCATGTCAACGACCGTATCCTGCCCCGAACGCAGTTCGTGGAAATAGGGATACGCCCCCGCCGCTTTCGCCTCCTGCGACATGCGCCAGTTCGCGTTCTTTTCGATCTTGGCAAACAGATCCATATGCAGTTTTTGATACCTCCTCTGTTTTCTGTCAGAATGTGCGCCGCGCCTTGCCCGCGCGCCGCGCTGCGCCGCGGCGCGATGCCGCCCGCGGCAAAATATTCAGCCGGGCAGTTCGCACCTGCCCGCCGCACGGAACGGAAACTCGCACAATTCCGCCGTGCTTTACGCTTACAGTATACCATATTTTCCGCCGCAGCACAAGCATATGATGAAAAAATCTAATTTTATAATAAATATTCATATTTTTGCATAAAAAGCGGGGCGGGAGTTCTCTCCCGCCCCTGTGTTTTGCGCCTTTGCGCCGCCTTCTCCTTCCGCGGCAACCGTTCGGGCGCCGCACGGAGCGCCCGCCCTGCGCAAGCCGCCAAAGCGCCCTGTGCTTTTATGCCCGCTCCCCGCCTGCGTTCACACAAACAGGATGACCACGCCGACGAGCACCCCCGCCAGCATGGCGAACGCGGGCGCCTTCGAGCGCCACATCAGAATGGATTCGGGCAACAGTTCACCGAACACGACATAGAGCATCGCGCCGCTCGCAAAACTGAGCGACAGCGCGAGCATGACGGGGCTGAGTGTGCCGAGGAAGTACCCCAGCATCGCGCCGAGGATCGTCGGCGCGCCGGTGAGCGCCGTGAGAATGGTCGCTTTCACCTTGCCCATGCCGCCCGCGGCAAGCGGGACCGAGACCGCCATGCCCTCGGGGATGTTGTGCAGCCCGATGACGATCGCCGTGGCAAGCCCGCCGACGCCGCCCGTTGTTTCGTCGCTTGCATAAGATGCGCCGATGACCATGCCTTCGGGGAAGTTGTGGAGGGCGATCGCGAACGCCATGACAAGCCCCGCCATAAAGAGCTGACGGCGCGACTTCTGCTCCTTCGTCTGCGCATATTCCTTTTTATGCTCTTCGTAATGGTCGCTGTGGATGAGTTCCGAAAGCTGGTCCGCCGTTTTCGGATGTTGTTTATCGATGTGCTTGACCTGCGGGTTCGTCTTTTTGTCGACGAGCAGGTTCAGAAGATAGATGAGCCCGAACCCGACAGCCGTCATGCCTACGACAAGGAATACATGCCCCACAGAATCGGGCGCCTGCCCGAGCGCGTCCGCAAGCAGATCGAGGCACACGATGCTCACCATGACGCCGCCCGCAAAACTTAAAAGCAGGCTGACGATCTTTTCGGAATTGCGTGTGAATAAGACTCCCAACAGCCCGCCAAGGCCCGTCCCGACGACTCCCGCGATCGCCGTTATCATGACAACAAAACCAAACGTACTCATAGACCCACTGACCATCGTTTGTATGAATCGAACAGGAACATTCCTGCCGACAGACTTATTTTTTTATTATAACACGGCAACGCCTTGCCTGTACCGTTTTTTTGCCCAATATCTTCCCGCGCGGAAATGTTATGTTAAAAATGTTCCAAACGATCAGTCTGCCGCACGGCGGCCTTCCAAAAAAAGGCGCCCCCTGCGGAGCGCCTCCTGCCGGATACGGTCATCTTTTTCCTTTGGTACCGAGCCCGCCCCTTCTTTTCAGCAGGCGCAGTTCCTTTGCCTCGTCGGGGGAAAGGCGCGCGCCCGCCAATCCGCTGAGCCAGCTCCCCGCCAGCACAACGACGATCCAAAGCAGCAGGAGTTCAAACAGCGCCGCAGACGTCCCCCCGTCCAGGTCCAACTCCCGCGGCAGGAATATGGCAAGGATATATATTGCCGCGAACAGTACAACCACGGCGATCATCATCGCCGCGACGATCCCCTTTTGCTTCCCCGTCGTATACCCGAGGCGAATCGTCGCGTCCGGATCCCTGATCGTCGCCCCGAGCGCGTTCACCAGGATCCAGAGCGCCGCAAACACGGCGAACAGCACGAATAACACGATGCACAGCGTGCGGGCCGTTGCCATGGCGTCCGTTCCGCTTAACAGGCGCAGCACGTCGTATACCTGCGGCAGCGTATAGGTGAGCAGCCCGTCCGAATACAGCGGATAGCACAGAAAGAGCACCAGCGACGCCGCCGCAACAAGGATGCCGCTGCCCGTGACGACCGCCGCCCTGTGCCGTCTGCAAAAATCGGCAAGCCCGCTCGTGTCCCACACCGTAAGGTACGCCAGCGCGTCCGTATTTTTTGCGCGGAACAGCGCCAGCGCGCAGAAAAACAGCACCGCGTTCACCCCGAAGCACACATAGGGCAGCACGCTCAGGCTGCTGACCGCAATGCCCATGTCCGTGAAAAAGGCGTTCGAAAATACGATATACAGCACCATCGCGATCAGCGAACAGACCGCCTGCGCGCTTGCGTTGAACAGAATGTTCTTGCGCATGCTGCGGTGATAATTGCCGGGAGACTGCCAACAGACGAACAGATACAACACCCCGATAAAGGCGGCGATGCTGTACAGCATTGTAATAAGTACGATATACACGTTGTAATCGTAGAAGATCGACGCCTCCGTGATGCCCGCATCCTGCCCGCCGAACAGCCCCGTGATGCCGAAGACGGAATGCGACTCCGCAACAACGCCTGCAAGAGAATATTCGAACACGTTCAGGAAAAAGAACGCCATGGCGCTTGCCGCCAGAAGCAAAAAGAGCAGGAAGCAGCCCCATTGCAGCCCGAGGGCGTTCGCCGATTTTGCGCGCGGCTGCCCGTACGTCCACCGCGGCGCAGCCTGCCACAGCGCCTGTCCCTCTGCCGCCTGCGCGGGCTGTCCGTACGGCGCAGGTGACTGCTCATACGGCTGTCCGTACGGCGGCGCTGCACCGTTCTGCCCCGCGTACGGCGGAACATATGTCTGCGCAGGTTGCCCCCCATACTGCGGCTGCGCAGGCTGCTCCCCATACTGCGGCTGTCCGTACGCCGCAGGTGACTGCTCATACGGCTGCCCCACGGACGGCTGCGCGGGCTGCTGTGCGGGCGGCTGACCGTACAGCGGCACTGCACCGTTCTGCCCTGCGTACGGCGGAACATATGTCTGCGCGGGCTGCTCCCCATACTGCGGCTGCGCGGGCGGCTGACCCCCATACTGCGGCTGCGCGGGCGCACCCGCCGCGGCGGCTCCGCCCGGCGCCGTTCCTGCGGGCTCCCCGCACCACGGACAGAAATTCCCTTCAAATTCCCCGCCGCACTTTGTACACTTCATTCGTATCCCCTCCAAAATTTTTTCACAGGACGCAAAAAGCGTATCCCCGACCGAAGGCGCGCCCTGCACGATGCCCCCGCCTGTTTTTTCCGCGAAACGCAAGGGCTTTTTAAGCCCTGTCTGCGCTTCGGAAAACGACGTTATCCCATTTTTGAATTTCTTATCCTTGTTTATCGGAACATGTAGTATGATAAGTGTAACACATTTATTACAAAAAAGCAAGTCCATCGCAAAAATTGCCCCGTCGCTGCACCATGCTGCCGCGCCCTGCCGTCGCTTGCTTCCCGATATGCAGATACAGTTGCTCCTCCGCACGGCACAAGCGCCGCACCAAAAAAGGACGGCGACCGCCGTCCTTTTTTGATTTTTCTGTGCTCCTTTTACTCCCCGTCCGTGCTCTTTCGCGCGGCAGGCTCCCGCTTTGCAAAGGGAAGGCGGGTTTGCTCCTTTTACTCCCCGTCCGCGCTCTTTTGCGCGGCAGGCTCCCGCTTTGCAAAGGGAAGGCGGGTTTGCTCCTTTTACTCCCCGTCCGCGCTCTTTTGCGCGGCAGGCTCCCGCTTTGCAAAGGGAAGGCGGGTGCGGAAGGAGTTTAAAACGGCGAGCATCATCACGCCCACGTCCGCAAAGACGGCGACGCCGAGCGGGATGAGATCGAGCACACCCAACGCCATGACCGCGACTTTGATGAGAATGGAAAAGACGATGTTCTGCAACACGACGCCGCGCGTGCGCTTTGCGATGCGCCTGCCCAGCGGCAGCAAAGAGAGATCGTCGCGCATGAGCACGACCTCGGACGCCTCGATCGCCGCGTCGCTGCCCACGCCGCCCATCGATACGCCCGCATCCGCTTCGACGAGCACGGGCGCGTCGTTGATGCCGTCGCCCGCGTACAGAAGGCTGCCCTGCGCTTTGAGCGCCTGCGCGACTTCGAGCTTCTGATCGGGCAAAAGCCCCGCGTACACGCCGTCCAGCCCCACCTCTTCGGCGACGGCTTCGGCGCGCTCCTTATTGTCGCCCGTCAGCATATAGCAGGCGCGTATGCCCTGTCCGCGCAGGGCGCTTATCGCTTCGCGCGCGTTCTCCTTGACCTTGTCTTCGATGACGGCGCAGCCGAGGTATTCCCCGCCCAGCGCGACGTACACGAGCGTGCCGCCGCCGAGCTCGGGCGCGGAAACGCCGTACTCTTCCAGCAGTTTTTTGTTGCCCGCGAGCGCCGTCTTGCCCTCTATTTCGCACACCACGCCCCTGCCCGCAAGCTCCTTCGCGTTTTCGCCGACGTACGGGGTGGAAATGTGCGCGAACGCCGCCGCTACGGGGTGCGACGAGTTCTTTTCCGCCGCCGCGGCAACTTTAAGCGCGCGCTCCTTATCCCCGTACACCTGCCCGACGGTGAAGTTACCGTAGGTGAGGGTGCCCGTCTTGTCGAAGGCGGCGATCTGCGCTTTGACGAGCGCGTCCAGCCCCGTCGAACCCTTGACGAGGATGCCGAACTTCGCCGCGAAGCCGATGCCGCTGAAATAGGAGAGCGGCACCGAGATGACCAGCGCGCAGGGGCAGGAGATGACGAGGAAAGTCAGCGCCCGATACACCCATGCTCCGAGGTTCGCCGCGTAGTCGCCCGTAAAAGCGGGCGCGAGGAAGGCGACGAGGAGCGCCGCGCACACCACGACGGGGGTGTAAATTTTTGCAAATTTCGTAATAAACTTTTCGGTCTTTGCCTTTTTGGCGGCGGAATTTTCCACGAGGTCTAAAATTTTGGCGACGGTGCTTTCGGAATAGTCCTTTTCGGCGCGCACTTCGATGACGCCGCCCGCGTTGATGCTGCCGCCGAGCACGATGTCGCCGACGGAGACGGGGCGCAGCATCGCCTCGCCGCTCAAAGACTTGGTGTCCAGCTCCGTTTCGCCCCTGACGACGACGCCGTCCGCGGCGACTTTTTCGCCCGCGCGGACGAGCAGGATATCGCCCTTTCGGATCGCTTCGGGCGGAACGGTCTTTTGTTCGCCGCCCGTAAGCACCGTCGCCGTTTCGCTCTTCAGATCCATGAGCGAGGCGATGGAGCGGCGGGACGAGCCGACCGCGACGCCCTGCAGCAGTTCGCCGAGGCAGTACAGCACCATGACCTCCGCCGCCTCCGCGTATTGCCCTAAGACGATCGCGCCGATCGAGGCGAGGGTCATTAAAAAGTTTTCGTCAAAGATCCTGCCATGGGCGATGTTTTTGCAGGTCTCCCACAGAATTTTCCACCCGACGGTGAAGTACGCGCCCGCAAAGAGCGCATACGCCGCGATGAGCGCGGGCGTGAGTGTGTACGTTTCGCCGAACAGCGTATAGACGGCGAGCACGCCGCCTGCCTGCCCGAACGCCTCCTGCAATACGATGCCCGCGATGAGCAGCACCGCCGAAAGGATGACGGAGAGGATCTCCCCCCTGTGCTCCTGCCACACGCCCTTTGCCTTGCTCCCCTCCTCCGCGACGCGCACGTCCTCGAAGGAGTTCGCCTTGCCGATCGCGGCGGCAAGCGCCGCCTCGTTCTCGTATTCGAGGGTCAGGCTCTGCCGCATGAAGTCGACGGAGGCATACGTCACGCCGTCCAGCGCGGCGACCTCCTCTTCCAGAGCGCGCGCGCAGTTGGCGCAGTCTAAATTTTTCAGCTGCAATTTCTTTTTCATGGTCATCGGCACTCCGCATGCGCGCGGCTCATGAGCACGATCGCGGTGACGTGCTCGTCCGCAACCGAATAGAGGATGTTTTTCCCCGCCCGCCGCGAACGGACGATGCGCGCATCCTTTAAAATGCGCAGCTGGTGCGACACGTTGCTCTGGTTGCCGCCCACCGCCTCGGCGATGTGATACACGCACAGCTCGCCGCCCATCAGCGCGAGCAGGATCTTCATGCGCGACGGCTCGCCCAGCACCTTGAACGCCGCGCACATGCATTCGATCTGCTCTTCGGACGGCATGCTCTTTCTGGCACGCCCCGCCAGCAGCTCATGCTCGCACGCCTCTTCCACGCTGTCCGCCCCCTCCGCTCCGTTTTCTTCGGCGAACGGGATATTTGTTTTTTCGGTCTTTTCTTCTTCGGGCATATGCCCCTCCTTTTCCGTGGTGTGCGGGCGCGGCGCACTCCGCCGCGAACCTCCGCCATGCCCTGCCGCTTTTGCCGCAACGGGCACGCGCCCCGCCGCAAGGGTTTGCCGTGCCCTGCCGCTTTCGGGTATTGCCCCCGCCGCAAGGTTTTGCGCAAGCCTTTGGCGCGCCTTCAAAAGCGGAAGCGCCCTGCCGCAAATCCCTGCCGCGCGGGAACCCCTTTCCGCGCCCCTCGCGCCGCCAACCACGGTTTACATATGAATTACTATTCATATAATAATCCGTTCATATAAAAAAGTCAACCCTCTGCAACGAAAAAAACCGACACAGCTTTGTGTCGGTTTTATGCCGCGCCTCGCTTTCGGCGCGGCGGTGCAGACAAATCGATTTTTTTCAGGAAAGCCTCCGCGCCGAACGTGCGGCGGTGCAGACAAATCGATTTTTTCAGGGAAGCCTCCGCACCGAACGGCGCCCGCCCCTGCGCTACAAAAAAGCCCTGCCCCTTCTGCGCGGCGGGAATGCTCTTACCCCTTCGGCGCGGAAAAAATGCTCCCCCCTCGGCGCGAGGGGGGGGGAATGGTCTTACCCCTTCGGCGCGGGGAATTCCGCCGAAAAGGCGGAAACAAATTCCCTGCCGCAAAGGTACGCGAGCGCGCCTTCGCAGGCGAAGGAGAGCCGTTTGGCGACAAGGAGCTGCCGTTTTACGCCGTAGCGCCTGTTGGCGGCTTCGTCGCCGTACTTTTCGTCGCCGAGCACGGGGTGCCCGATGAACGCCATGTGCGCGCGGATCTGGTGCGTTCTGCCGCTGTGCAGCACGATCTGCACCCTCGCAAGTTCGCCGCGCTCCTCCATGACCTCGTATTCGGTGGCGATGGGCAGCGCGCCCGCGCGCGGCTGCGAAAATACGCGCACTTCCGCCTTTTTTGCGTCCTTTGTAAGGTAGGCGTGCAGGCTCGCTCGCTTTTGCGCGAACGAGTGCAGGCACACCGCCTCGTACACCTTGCGCACGGTGCGCCCGCGGAAGGCGGCAAGCAGCGCGCGCTCCGCCTCTCCGTTCAGCGCGAACGCCAGCAGCCCGCAGGTGTTGCGGTCCAGCCGATGCACCGCCCGCGCGCCGCAGGTGCGCGCAAGGTGCGCCGCGAGCGCCTCAGTGTTCACGCCCGCAAACTTATCGGCGATCAGGACATTTTCGTCGCGGTATACTTCGGTATAGAAGGGGCGCGCCTCTTCGGCGGGGGTGGTGTAGTAGGCGACTTCGTCGCCCGCGGAGAGCGGCACGTTTTCGCCGACCTTTGCGCCGTTTACGCGCACCTCGCGTTCGCGCAGGAGGCGCGGCAGGGCGAACGACCCCTGCGGGTAGGTGCTGTCTGTGAAGTCGCGCAAGACGGTCGCCTGCGGCACGATGAATTTTTGCATGAAAGATCTCCTTTGCAAGCAGCGCCACGGCGGCGGCCGCAAGCGCGGCGGCGACTGTGAACGCGGGGAACGCCAGCAATGCGTAGGCGGCGTAGCCGAGCAGCAGCGCGGCAGCCGTCTGCACGGCGGCATACAGCACGGCGCGGCGCGCGCCCTCCTCCCGCGCGGCGGCGGCGATCGCCGAAACGCAGGGCGAACAGCAGAGCAAAAACACTGCAAACGCCGCGGCGGAGGGCAGGCTCATGGCGGCGGAAAGGGTATCGCCGTAAAAGAGGGCGAACATGCCCGCCACGTTCTCCTTGGCGATCAGCCCCGAGAGCGCCGCGAGCGCGACCCGCCAGTCGGTGATGCCCATGGGATAAAACAGGTACCGCAGCCCGCGGCAGAATACGGCGAGCATGCCCTGCCCGCTCGCCGCGCCGACGTACACGAAGGAAAAGGAGAAGGACAGGAGCGCCCATACCGCGACGAAAAAGCCCGCCACGACGGTTACCACCTTTATTATAAACTGTAAAAGCGAAAAGCGCAACGATCTGCACGCAAGCCGCAGCGAAGGAAATTGCAAAGGCGCAAGTTCGAGGACGAAGGTCTCCTCCCCCTTCACCAACCGCTTTAAAAGCAGCGCCGCCGCGAAGGCGAGCGCCACCCCGAGCGCGTACATTGCAAGTACGAACAGGACGGACCCGCCGAAAAAGCTGCCCGCGAGCGCGAGCCAGACGGGCAGTTTTGCCGAACAGGAGATGAAGGGCAGGATGAGGATGACCCGCCGCTGCACCTGCTTGCTTTCCAGCCCGCGCGTGGTGAGGATCGCCGCCGCCGTGCAGCCGAAGCCCAATAAAAGCGAAAAGACCGCCCTGCCCGTCAGCCCGACGCGGCGGAACACGCCGTCCGTCATGAACGCGAGCGCGGACAAAAAGCCGCTCTCCTCCAACAAAAAGAGCGCGAAATACAGGATGGCGAGCTGCGGCAGGAAGGAAAGGAGCATGCCCAGACAGCCGGACAATGCCTGCAAAAAGTCTGCCGCCGCCGCGGCTCCGCCCGCCGCGGCGAGCCGCGCGAGCGCGCCGCCCAGCTGTTCCGCGACGGCGGTTTCGATGAGCGATTTCAGCATCACGCCCGGCATGTGCGCCCCGAACGCGAGCCAGAACACCGCCGCCAGCACGAGAAAGAAAAAGGGCAGCGCAAAGCGGCGGCTGTATACAAGCCGCGCAAACCGCCCCTCCTGCCGCGCGCCCGCCTCGTAAATGCCCGCAAGCAGCGCTTCCGCAGGCTGTACGGAGGGCCGTGCCGTCTCTGACGGCGGTTTATTCGCCGAAAGGGCGGAGGCGAGCTGTTCCGCTAAAAAGGCGCGCAGGCGGGCAAGGTCGCGGCGGCGGTGCGCGGAGAGCGCCAGAACGGGCACGCCCAGCCGCGCGGAGAGCGCGGGCACGTTCAGCCGCCCGCCCCGCTTTTGCAGAAGGTCCGCCATGGTGACGACGAGCACCGCCCGCCTGCCGAGCACGAGCGCCTCGCTTACGAGCGACAGCGCGCGGGGCAGCGTGAGCGCCTCCGCCACGCACACCGTGAGGTCGTACCCGCCCGAAAGGATCTCGCGGCGGGCGATCTTCTCCTCTAAACTGTACGGCTCCAGCGAATAGATGCCGGGCAGGTCGTACACCTCCGCGCGCACGCCGCACAGCTGTGCCGCGCGCCCCTGCACGCCGACCGTGACGCCGTGCCAGTTGCCCGTTTTCGCGTGCCCGCCCGTGAGGGCGTTGAACAGCGTAGACTTGCCGCAGTTCGGGTTGCCGACGAGCAGCAGCCGCGGCACGCCCTGCTGTATACCGCTCCGTTTTTCCGCCCCGCGCCGCCCCGCGCCGCCCGCCTTCTTTTTTCCGCGGCGGGGGCGCCGACCGCGCCGACTGCCGCATTCTGCGCCCGTATCCGCCCGCATGCCCTGCTCCGCATATGCGTCCGCATGCAGACGGGGCGTTTTTGCACCCGACGTATGCACGGAGGCGGCGACGTGCGCCTGCGCACATATGCGGGAAAACGCAGACGGGGCGGTTTTGCCCGCAACGCGCACCGTTTGCGCCCCTTGCGGAGCGCCGTATCCCGCGGCCGTCTCCGCGCAGGGGCATTCCGCCGCCTCGATCGTCTGCGCGAGCGTGGGGCGCACGGCGAGGCGCACCCCCTCCGCGTCCAGCATCAGCCCGCCGCCGAAGGGCGCGCGGCGCAAAAGGCGCACCCGCCGCCCCGCCGCGATGTTGAGCATGCGCAGCCGCTCCGCAAGGGCGGGCGGCGCGTTCACCGATAAAATGCGGTATGTTTTTCCGCATTCTGCCTTGTCCAGCTTCATACCCCTATCCTATGCGCGCATGCGCCGCCGATATGCCCCCGCCGCTTTGCCGCGTACCGCTCCTGCCCCAAAAAAAGCGCGCCGCCGTGCGGGGCGCGCTCCGCGGCACAAAAAAAGCGCGCCGTCCGTGCTTTACACAAAAACGCACGCGCCCGCACAAAAGAACCGCTCGCCCGCCTGCCACGCAGCGCAGAAAAACGCGCCCCTGCGGACACGCCCGCGCGCCCTATGCGACATAAAAAAGTGCGCCGCGGAAATTCCGCGGCGCGCTGCTTCAACGCGAGTGCGTTTTACTTTTTGTTTTTGCGCTCTTTGCGCCTGTCTTTCAGGCTCTGCACATCTTTCTTTTCGGTCGGCTCAGCGTCCGCCGCTGCGTCGTTCCCGTCTGCCTTGACCTTCTTTTTCGGGCGGACGAGCACCAGCACGATGATCGCGATCAGGCACGCCGCGCCGACGGCGAGGAATACGACGGAGAGGATGTTGTTCTGCAGCCAGTACGTTTCACCGGGGACCGTATCCGATTCCGCGCTGACGTAGATGCTCTTCTGCGCGGTGACGGTGCCGTTTGCGTTGCTCCACGGATACGACGCCACTTCTACGGTGAGGGTGTAATACCCGATCTCCTGCGGCACGAACGAGAGCGAACTGCCGGGGTTCCACTCGTATGCGTTGTCCCCTTCGTCTGCTTCCAGCGTGTCGTCATATTCGGCGACCGTAACAAAGTAGCCGAGGTACGTGCCGTCTGCAGCGCTGTCGGCCTCCTCCTGCGATGCGGCGATCTTCCTTTCCGCGATCGCCTGCTCCAGCGCGGCGACGGAGGTGATGCCGCTGTCGTCGAACAGGACCACGCGGTTGAGCGTGTACTTCGTCTGATACCCGCTCAGTGCGATGATGTCAAAATCGTCAAAGGTGAACGTCACGTCGACATAGCCGCTGTCATCGCTGTCGGAGGGTTCGACGGACGGCCCGTTGTAGACGACCGTAAAGTCAAAGGTCGCGAGGTTGAGCGCATCCCATACGTTATCGCTCGTGATCTCGGCGTATTTGTACGAAACGGGGCTGCTCCCCTCCACTTCGAACACGCCGTACGCCGCCCTGCCCGCCGCGTTCGTGGGAACGACGCGGAAACGGTATGTGCCCTCTTCCGTCAGTTCGAGGGAAAGTTCATCGTACGAAAGCCCGCTGTTCGAGCTTGTAGAGCCGTTGTTCACCGTATAATAGATGGTGAACTCCATATCCGTATAGCCGCAGGTCGTATCGCTGATGTATGCTTTGAGCGAAGGCAGGTAGAAGTACGCGCCCGTGCCGACCTGGATCTGGTTGCCGTCGGCGTCCTTCGTGGCGGCGTTAACGGCGTCCTGATAGGTGCTCGCCGTCCCGTCCGCAACGGGTTTTTCGCCGCTCTGTTCGCTCCATGTATAGAACCCTGCGTCAGGACGGACGTCCGAATCCGCCTCGGGTTCTACGACGGGAATGCCGTACCCGCTGCCCGCACTGTCCGCGTCATACGTGCCGTACCACTCCACGAGGTACCAGCCCGTGTTGTCGCTGTCATCCGTCAGCGACACGCCGATGCTGATCGCGCGCGGATCCCCTTCGAAGTCCCCTTCAAAGAAGTAACGGTCGCTCTCCCATTCGGTGTAGATGTCCGTGGTGACCGCCTCGTCGCCCTCGCCCGTCGTTTCGCTGACTTTCAGCGCGCCGTTCTCGAACACGACGTCGTCCTCTGCGGGGTTGGTCTTATAATAGCTCGTCCTGTCGCTGGAAGAGATGGACGAATCGCACACGTCCAGCGCGGTCATCTCGAAATCGAACTGCGTGCCGAGCACGAACTGCTTGATCTCGCTGTCGATGACGAGCACGGGGACCGCGTTATCGTTGATGCGGTTTTCGTCATCGAGTGCAAAGCTCTGCTCATTGAGGGAGCGGATGGTCAGCAGCACTTCCGCGCCGTCCTCCGTCTCCGCGCCGTAGGTGAGCGGCGTGATGGGCGTATCGCTCGATGCGGAGGCGTAGTCCGCAAAGTTTTTGCCGATGTTGGTGAAAGTGCCCTCAACGCTGCCCGTCTGCGTGGCGTTGGAAACGCTTACTTTAAAAGTCCCGTTGGTATCGTCATCCGTAAAGGCGACGAGGATCGCGTCCCCCGCCGTATAGGTGAGCGTGCCCTCCTTGCCGTTGACGGAGACGGTCAGCCCGCCGCTCTCCGCGGGCGTAAAGACGATGGTGTTGACCGCCTTGCCCTCCTTGCTCTGGCTCATTTCGGTGGTCTCCATCGTGAGCGTGAAGGAGGTGAAATTCAGCTCCGCAAAGGAAAACTCGGTGCTGAACCGATGCACTTCGCCCTTGTTGCTGTTCTCCGCAGAAGAAAGCGCAAACCACTTGAGCGCCATATCCCTGCGGAAGGCGACCGTGCCGCCGTCCGACACCGAATAGGTGAGGTGGGTGTAATTGCCTTCGTTCTGGCTGTCCGATTCAAGGGTCGCGCCGCTGGTATCGAAGATGCCCGAAGCGGACACCGCGCCCTCCGCATATGCGGCGGGGGCCGCGAACAGCCCTGCAAAGAGCAGGCTGCACGCGAGCAGTACGCCGAGCAGGACGGCCGCGATTTTTTTGGGTGTATTAAAAGACGTTGTCTTTGTCATGCGAAATACTCCGGAAAAGACTTGTACCGTATCATTTTAAAGGATTGCACCGCGTTTGTCAATCGCTTTTTCGGTATTACGGTAATTTTCAGCGAATTCTACGCCCTTTTAACCTTTTGTTCACAAAGTGAAGAGGGACGCGAGCGAAAAATGCTTCCAGGGCGTTTCCTCGGGCGGTTCCGCCATGAAGCGCAGCCGCTCCTTTGTGACGGGGTGCGTGAAGGTGAGCGAATACGCCCACAGCGCCAGATTCCCCTTTTTTGCCCGCTCGCCGCCGTAACGCATGTCGCCGAAGACGGGGCAGCCGATGCCCGCCATCTGCACGCGGATCTGGTGCGAGCGGCCCGTGTGCAGCTTGATCTCCGCAAGCGCGCAGCCGCCCTTCTCCTCCGCGACCCTGTATTCGAGGGACGCCATCTTCGCCCCCTCCGTGGTGGGCGGGCAGAGGTAGACCATGTTGTTGACGGCGTTCTTTTTGAGGTAATTGACGAGCTTTCCCTGCGGCTCTTTGGGCACGGCGGAAAGCACGGCGAGGTACTTTTTTTCAAAGTCGCCGCTGCGCATCTGCTCCGAAAGGCGCGCCGCCGCCTTGCTCGTTTTGGCGAACACCATCACCCCGCCCGTGGGGCGGTCGAGGCGGTGCACCAGCCCGACGTACACGTTGCCGGGCTTCCCGTATGCCGTGCGGATGTACTCTTTCACCGCGTCGAGCATGTTCCCATCGCCGCTCTCGTCCCCGCAGGAGGGCACCCCCTGCGGCTTTAATACGACGATGATGTGGTTGTCCTCGTGCAGGATCTTCAGTTCGTCCATGTACACATTCCTCCCGCGCCGCAGGGAAGGGGGATCCCCTCCTCCGTCGGCAGCCCGACTTCATAGGCGTCGACGCTGTCGCCCGCAGGCATGCACAGCGTCAGGATATTGGCGAGCACCCCGGGCTGCAGCCCCGTGGTGTAGCTGTTGATAAGGAAAAACAGCGGCTTGTCCGAAAGCACTTCGGCGCACAGTTTTACGAAGGGGAACAGGCTCTCTTCGATCTTCCACAGTTCGCCGCCCGGCCCGCGCCCGTAGGAGGGCGGGTCCATGATGACCGCGTCGTAGCGGTTGCCGCGCCTGATCTCGCGCTGTACGAACTTTTTGCAGTCGTCCACGATGTAGCGGATGCCGCCCGCAAGCCCCGAAAGCCGCGCGTTTTCGCCCGCGCGCTCGACCATGCCCTTTGCCGCGTCGACGTGCGTGACCTGCGCCCCCGCTTTGGCGCAGGCGACGCTCGCTCCGCCCGTGTAGGCGAACAGGTTCAGCACTTTGATCGGGCGCCCCGCCCCTTCGATGAGCGCGCGCATGCGCTCCCAGTTGACCGCCTGTTCGGGGAACAGCCCCGTGTGCTTGAAGCCCATCGGCTTGACTTTGAAACGAAGGTCCTTATACCCGATCTCCCACTCGGCGGGCATTTTTTTGCGGTACTCCCACGCGCCGCCGCCCTTTTCGCTGCGGTGGTACACCGCGTGGACCGAAGGGTCGGCAAAGAGATCGCGGCGGCTCTCCCAGATGACCTGCGGGTCGGGGCGGAGCAGCACGATCCCGCCCCAGCGCTCAAGCTTGTAGCCGCCGCCCGTGGCGAGGATGGTATAGTCCTTCCAGTCTGTTGCAAGTTTCATTCCGCGTCAGACCTTTTCGATGCGGCAGAACACTTTGCTGCCGTTGATGTCCCATTCGGCGCCGTCCGCCTCGCCCGCAGGCGCCTCCGCCTGCACGGAATCGGCGAGCACGACCTTTGCGATCGCGTCCTTCCGCGCCTGCAACACGCGCAGCGCGTCGCCCTCCGCCGCAAAATACGCGCGGATGTGGTCGGTCACTTCGAAGCCGCGCGCCTTGCGCTCGTTCTGCACTTTGGAGACGATCTCCCGCTCGATGCCCTCGTCGATGAGCGCGGGCGTGAGGCGGGTGTCGACCGCGACGGTCAGCCCCTTGTCGCTCGCCGAAACGTAGCCCTCGGCGCTCTCGGTGGAGATGAGCAGATCCTCCTCCGCAAATTCGACTTCCGCGCCGTTTATCTCCGTTTTATAGGTGCCGCCGCCTTTCACCGCCGCGACGACCTCCGCCCCATTGCAGCTCTCTAAGAAAGCGCGGATGCCGCCGAGCAGTTTGCCGTACTTCGGACCCAGCGTTTTGAGCTGCGGTTTGAGTTTATAAGTGACAAGTTTATCGGCGCTGTCCGTCAGCGTCATCTTTTTGATGTTCAGCTCGTCGAGGATGACCCCGCGCAGTTCGTCGCTGAGGTCGAGATCGCGCGAAGCGGCGACCACCATTTCCGCGAGCGGCTGACGGTTTTTGAGCGCGCCCGCGTTGCGCGCCGCCCTGCCCAGCACCACGATGTCGAGCACAGAATCCATCCCCTTTTCGAGGTCGGGATCGATCGCCGCCTCGTCGCAGACGGGGAAGGAGCACAGGTGCACGGACTTGGGCGCGTCCGCAAAGAAATTCGGCACGAGGTTCTGATAGATCTGCTCGGCGAGGAAGGGCGTGAAGGGCGCGGTCAGCTTTGCGAGCGTCGTGAGCACGGTGTACAGCGTGGTGTACGCCGCCGCCTTGTCCTCCGTCATGCCCTTGCCCCAATAGCGCTCGCGGCCGCGGCGCACATACCAGTTGGAGAGCACGTCCGCAAAGTCCTGCAAAGCGCGGGCGCTGTCGGTGATGTCGTACTGCGCCAGCCCCTCGTCCACCGTGCGGATAAGAGTGTTCAGCTTGGAAAGGATCCACCTGTCCATCAGCGTGAGCTTGCAGTTTTTCAGTTCGTATTTGCCCGGGTCGTAGCCGTCGATGCCCGCGTACAGCACGAAGAAGGCGTAGCTGTTCCACAGCGGGCCCATGTAACGGCGCTGCGCTTCGGATACCGCCTCGGGATAGAAGCGGGAAGGGATCCACGGCGCGCTGGACGTGTAAAAATACCAGCGCACGGCGTCCGCGCCCTGCTTGTCCAATACGCTCCACGGGTCGACGACGTTGCCCTTGTGCTTGGACATCTTCACGCCGTTCTTGTCGTTGACGTGCCCCAACACGATGCAGTTTTTGAAGGGCGCTTTGCCGAAGAGGATGGTCGAGATGACGAGCAGCGTGTAGAACCAGCCGCGCGTCTGGTCGACCGCCTCGGAGATGAAGTCGGCGGGGAACCAGCAGTCGATGACCTCGGGCGTGCGCTTCATCGTGCCGCCGCACTCGCAGGCGAAGGTGCAGGTATCGATATACGGGCGGTGCAGTTCAATGTCGCCCTCGATGCCGCACTTTTCTTTCAGCTCCTGTTTGCTGCCGATGACGTGCACTTTGCCGCACTTTTCGCACACCCACACGGGCAGCGGCGTGCCCCAGTAGCGGTCACGCGAAAGGCCCCAGTCGATGACGTTTTCAAGGAAGTTGCCCATGCGGCCCGTCTTAATGGTCTCGGGCATCCAGTTGACGGAATTATTCGCCTTTAAAAGCTCGTCCTTGACGGCGGTGACTTTGATGAACCAGCTTTCGCGCGCATAGTACAGAAGGGGCGTATCGCACCGCCAGCAGTGCGGGTAGCTGTGCTCGTACACGAGCTCTTTGAACAAAAGCCCCTTCTCTTTCAAGAGCGCGATGATGCCCTTGTCCGCCTTTTTGACGAACACGCCCGCAAAGTCGGTGACGGCGGGTTTGAAGCAGCCGCGCTCGTCCACCATGTTCACGACGGGCAAACCGTACTTCTGCCCGACGCGGTAGTCGTCTTCACCGAAGGCGGGCGCGATGTGCACGATGCCCGTGCCGTCGGTCAGGGTGACGTACCCGTCGCACACGACGTAGTGCGCCTGTTCGCGGTAGCTGCCCTCGGCATAGGGGAAGAGCGGCTCGTATTCGCAGCGCTCGTATTCGCTCCCCTTCTTCACGGAGAGCGTTGTATACGTCCCCTCTTCGAACAGCGAGGGCACGAGCGCCTGCGCGAGCACGTAGCGCGCGCCGTCCGTCTCGATCTCGGCGTAGTCCTCCTCCGCGTTCACGCACAGCGCGACGTTGGAAGGGAGCGTCCACGGCGTGGTCGTCCACGCGAGGAAGTACGCATTTTCCATGCCTTTGCGCTTAAAACGGACGAAGACGGAGGTCTCTTTCACGTCCTTATACCCCTGCGCGACCTCGTGCGACGAGAGCGCGGTGCCGCAGCGCGGGCAGTACGGAACGATCTTGTGCCCCTTGTACAAAAGGCCCTTTTTCCAG
>ERZ1643247.1767-NODE-1767-length-18646-cov-30.426766_pt1 | contig 18646 bp, 16 predicted proteins | sample MGYA00579264_ERZ1643247 | MGnify/ENA primary metagenome ERZ1643247 (study PRJEB29033, sample SAMEA4952262) | chicken gut metagenome | biome: Broiler Chicken; feature: Gastrointestinal Tract; material: Caecum | place: Ireland | collected 2018 | study: Broiler... | reverse complement strand
CCACAGGGATAAACACAATAAAGTTGTTTAAGATCTCGTCCAGATCAACTTTTCCATTTATCACAACAGAACCGGCAAAAGGAATCAAATTGACCTATAGAAATCTTTAATATTTTTTAAAATTTAAGACGTGGCCAGTATGTGGAGTCTGAAGCACATGCCTGTCATCTCGAAAAAGTATTTCCGCACCTCATCTCCGTCCGTTTTCGGACACTATACGCAACGGCTTTCAGTCCGACAAATACGTAATTCAGATTCCGGCGTCCACCGCCGCTCTTTCAATCGCCAGTCCTTTCGTATATCTCTCCATAAATTTCTCATAACCTTCCACATCTTCCGGCACCGGATCCATTCCCGAACCTTTTGTATCATGGAATACTTTGTTGTTGAGGTAGTCTGTCAGACTCTCGCCATCTTCCTTGCGGACAAGGTAATCTGCCAGCAGTGCGATTCCCCATGCGCCGCCTTCTCCCGCCGTCTCCATGACATATACAGGTGTATCGATAGCTCCGGCGAGGATTCTCTGTCCGACGCCTTTTGTCTTGAACAGGCCGCCATGTCCCATCATACGGTCAAGTTTTACGTTTTCTTTTTTGAGCAGGATATCCATTCCTGTCTTCAGGGCGCCAAGAGATGTATAGAGATTCACTCTCATAAAGTTTGCCAGATTAAATCTGCTCTCGGGAGAGCGCACGAAGAGCGGGCGTCCCTCGTCGAACCCTGTAATATGTTCGCCTGAGAAGTAGTTGTATGCAAGCAGGCCGCCACAGTCGGCATCACCCTCAAGCGCTTTATTGTAAAGGGTTCCGAACAGCTTGTTCATATCCACGTCGATGCCGAAACTTTCCGCAAATTCTTTGAACAGCCCTACCCATGCATTCAGGTCCGAGGTACAGTTGTTGCAGTGTACCATCGCTACAAGGTCTCCTGACGGCGTCGTTACGAGGTCAATCTCCTCATACGGTTTTGTCAGGTCTTTCTCAAGGACTGCCATGGCAAACACACTTGTTCCGGCAGATACATTTCCTGTTCTCACGGCAACGCTGTTTGTCGCTGTCATTCCCGTACCCGCATCGCCTTCGGGCGGACACATCGGGATGTCTGCAGCCAGATTACCCGCAGGATCAAGCAGCTTAGCCCCCTCTTCCGTTATGCATCCCGCATCTTCTCCTGCCAGGAGTACTTTCGGAAGGAGATCCCTGATCTTCCACGGGAAACCTTTATCTGCCACCAGTTCATCAAACTGATCCAGCATTCTGCTGTCGTAATCTTTCGCCTCGATATTGATAGGGAACATGCCGGCCGCATCACCGCTTCCAATCACTTTCTGACCGGTCAGCCGCCAGTGGATATATCCTGCAAGCGTCGTAAAGAAACGCACCTTGCTGACATGTTCCTCCTCATTCAGAATTGCCTGATACAGATGAGCGATACTCCAGCGCTGCGGAATATGATACTTAAAGAGCCCGGACAGCTTCTCCGACGCCTCTCCCGTGATCGTATTTCGCCAGGTGCGGAACGGCACGAGAAGCTCATCATTCTCGTCAAATGCCAGATAGCCGTGCATCATCGCGCTGACTCCGGCCGCCGCCAGATTTGTAATAGTGACTCCATATTCCTCCTGCACATTTTTCACAAGGTCCTGATAGCTTCCCTGAAGCCCTTTCCATATTTCGTCGATATCATACGTCCAGATATGATCCACATACTGGTTTTCCCAGTCATAGCTTCCTGAAGCGACAGGTGTTTTGTCCACATCGATAAGCACTGCTTTGATCCTTGTCGATCCCAGCTCTATGCCGAGCACTGCCTGCCCTGAAGTTATCATATCTCTGATCTCTTCTCTGCTTCGCATTTATCCACTCCTCCTTTAATATTCCTACTTTGTATAATAATCAGCAGGCGCCGGTTCATGCGCCTGCTGACCTGTACTTTACAGCATTGTTTTCCGCAGTTCTTCACCGCTCTTTGCGCTCAGATATGCGGGCGCGATATCAAAGACTGTCCTGCATCCGCTCTGTCCTTCCTGCGATAACCGGTATGCCGCGCGGGCATATGCGATCAGAACCGAAGATGTAAACTCCGGATTGGAATCCAGCTTCAGGCTGTATTCGATCAGATGGCTGTTCTCACCGTTCCATCCGGTCTTTCCGCTTCTTAAGACGAACCCGCCGTGAGGGATGCCGCTGTGGTCTCTCTTTAACTCTTCTTCGCTGATAAAATGCACGGTCGTGTCATAATCCGAGAAATAATTCGGCATTGTCTTGATCTCTTCTTCAACCTTCGCCGCATCCGCACCTTCCTCGAGGACGACAAAACACTCTCTTGTGTGCTTCTGTCTCGTCGTAAGATCAGGATTCTCCCCGTTCCTGACAGCTTCAAGCGCCGCATCTACAGGAATCGTATACTGTTTTGCATCTTTGACTCCCTCAATCCTGCGGACAGCGTCGGAATGCCCCTGACTTACGCCTTTGCCCCAGAATGTATAGTCCTTGCCGTCCGGAAGGATGGCATTTGCATACAGTCTGTTAAGGGAGAACATACCCGGATCCCAGCCGACGGAAATGATACCGATCTTTCCTGCTTCTCTGGCAGCCGCATCCACATTCGCATAATGCTCCGGAATCTTTGCATGTGTGTCGAAGCTGTCAATGACATTGAACATGCGGGCATACTCCGGCGTCTGTTTGGGAAGATCTGTAGCGCTGCCGCCGCAGAGAATCATAACATCAATTTTATCTTTCCGTTCGCCGGCTTCATCTGCTCTGCACACCGGAACCCCATCTGTCATGATCTGAACTGATGACGGATCCCTTCTTGTAAATACCGCTGCAAGCTCCATGTCCGGATTCTGCTTTATGGCGCACTCTATTCCCCGCCCAAGATTTCCATAACCTAAAATACCTATTCTGATACTCATTTTCCTGCTCCTTTTCTGTTGTTCTATTTTGTACATTCTGTTTTATTATACAGATGCCAAAGCAAGTTTTCAATGAATACACAGCTATTTTCTGTATGCTATATCATTCCATCTGAGCTCGTTTTTCAGACCGCGGATCGTTGTATCTTTATCAATGTAAACCGCTTCAATTCCCATGGCTGCCGCCCAGTCTCCCATTTGCTCGCTTGTCAGATCGTAGGAGAAAGCAGTGTGGTGGGCTCCACCGCAGAGAATCCATGCCTCCGCTCCCGTCCTGAGGTTCGGTTCCGGAGTCCAGAATGCTGTTGCAACCGGAAGTTTCGGCATCGGTTTCTCTGTTTTCTTGCAGTTCACATCATTGATGATCAGACGGAAACGATCGCCCAGGTCGATCAGGGAAGTAGCCACAGCCGGTCCTGTCTTCGCCGTAAATACCAGTCTCGCCGGATCTTCACGGTCGCCCATGGAAAGCGGCTGTACCTTAATGCTGATCGGGCCGTCGGAAATCGTCGGGCACACTTCCAGCATATGAGCCTGGAGAATTCCTTCTTTGCCCGGAACCAGATTGTATGTATAGTCCTCCATAAAGGATGTTCCCTTCGCGTCTTTCATACCCTCCGTCATAATCTTCATTATACGGACCATAGCTGCTGTCTTCCAGTCTCCTTCTGCTCCGAAGCCGTATCCCTTCTGCATCAGTCTCTGGATAGCAAGTCCCGGAAGCTGTTTCAGGCTTCCCAGATCTCCGAAATGTGTGACGATAGCCTGATAGTTTTTCTCCTCAAGGAATCTCTCGAAACCGATCTCGATCTGCGCCTGTACAGCCACATGACGGCGGAACTCTTCAGGATCTCTGCCCTCGAGAAGGATATCATATGTATCATAATATTCATCTGTCAGAGCTTTTACATCGCTCTCAGATACCGCCTCTACAGCTTCCGCTATCTCATTGACCGGATAAGCATCCACTTCCCAGCCGAATTTGATCTGCGCTTCCACTTTATCTCCGTCTGTGACCGCTACATTTCTCATATTGTCGGCAACTCTCATAACACGTACATGGCTGCTCTCGATAACACCTACCGCCGTGCGCATCCATGATCCGATCTTCTTCTGTACATCCTCGTCAGCCCAGTATCCGACGATCACTTTGCGCTCGATTCCCATGCGGGTAAAAATATGTCCGAACTCACGCCCGCCGTGTGCAGACTGGTTCTCATTCATGAAATCCATGTCAATGGTATCATAAGGAATCTCACGGTTAAACTGAGTGTGCAGGTGAAGAAGCGGTTTTCTGTACTCCTGAAGTCCGAGAATCCATGATTTTGCCGGTGAGAATGTATGCATCCATGTGATAACGCCGGCACATGTCTCGTCCATATTTGCCTCATTGAACGTCTTTCTGATCAGTTCATTTGTGATCAGAGTCGGTTTTAATACCACCTCATAGGGGAGATTTCCCGACTCATTGAGCTTCTCCACGATAATGCGGGAATGCTCTGCCACATGAGCAAGGCACTCATCTCCGTAAAGATCCTGTGAACCTGTGCAGAACCAGAACTTGTACTCTTTTCTTTTTAACATCTTTGTATCCTCCTTATTTATGAAAAATTTATTTGTGCCCTATACACAGCGATACTATTTTTCTCCCGGCTGACCGTAGTATGCGTTTGCTCCGTGCTTTCTGTAATAATGCTTATCCTGAAGCTCCTGTGGAGCAGGCTTAACATCCGGGTTGATAAGTTCACAGCGCGCCGCCATTTTGGCCACTTCTTCAGCCACCACTGCATTGTGTACAGCTTCGTGGGCATCTTTACCCCATGTAAACACGCCGTGGTTCTTGCAGAGCACTGCGGGAACTGCAATATAGTCCTTCTCCAGCCTCTCAAATTCATCAGCGATAAGAACACCAGTATTCTTCTCATACGCTTCCTCGATTTCCTCTTTTGTGAGATTTCTTACGCAGGGGATTTCTCCGTAGATATAATCCGCATGTGTCGTTCCGTAGCAGGGAATGTCCCTTCCCGCCTGCGCCCAGCTTGTCGCCCACGAAGAGTGTGTGTGCACGACTCCGCCGATTTTCGGAAAACGGTTATAGAGCACGACGTGGGTCGGTGTATCCGAAGAAGGATTATATCTTCCCTCCACTCTGTTGCCGTCAAGGTCAACAACGACCATATCATCCGGAGTCAGCTTATCATACTCCACCCCGCTCGGCTTGATTACAAACAGACCGCTCTCACGGTCAATCCCGCTTACATTTCCCCATGTAAATGTCACAAGACTGTATTTCGGCAGGAGCATGTTCGCCTCATAGACCTCTTTTTTTAATTGTTCCAGCATAATGATTTTCCTCCTTTTATTCATATCTCATGGATAACCTGTACGGAACTGCGCATGATAAGTTTTGGCGCGAATTCTCTGGTCTCCATCTCTTCATTTTTAAGTATCTTTTCGATCATCCGCTCGGCGGCTATCCTTCCCAGCTCTTCGCCCGGGTTCTCCACTGACGTAAGCGGCACAGGGCAGAACTTCGCCAGTCCCGAATTATCGATTCCCACCACAGACAGATCGTCCGGCACCCTGCGTCCGGCTTTTCGATAAATACTTACAAGCTTATATGCGGTTTCGTCATTGTAACAGACACAGGCCGTACATCCTTTGAGCCGCTTTAAAAACTTCGCGCTCTCATCTTCCATCGATCTCAGTTCCTCCGAATCAATCCAGATGATCTGATCGCCGCGGATCTTTATCTCCCGCTCCATCAATGCATCCGTATACCCCGCATACCGCAGATGTCCCTGTCCGTCGTCCGCTTTGAATATCCCGCCTATGCGGGTATGGCCGCAGTCTGCGAGATGTTTTGCGGCAAGGTATCCGGCCATTCGGTCGTCCATACTGATGTGCGGAATATCCAGTTCCTTGTAGTAACTGTTGACGAACAGCACGGGGATTCCCTGATTCTCGATTTCTCTGTAAAGCTGCATGTTCGGGTTCGGCAGAGCACTCTTTACCGTCTCCGCAATGATCCCGTCCACCGACTGTGTACGGATAAAATCTTTAAGCAGCATCCGTTCCTTTTCCACCGCATTGTCTGTCATCGCAATCTGCAGGGTGCATCCTTCCCTGGAAAACACAGATTCGATTCCCTTTATAATTGAAGGAAAGATGTAGGTATCCACGTAAGTCAGCATAACAGCGATTCTTATTTCTTTTCCCGCATACCGGCGGGTATTCACGGTCACATAAGTCCCGCTTCCTCTGCGGCCCTCGACAATACCGTTTTCTGTCAGCTCTTCCATTGCCCGCCGGACAGTCTGTCGGCTCACGCCGAAGCGGTCCATCATATCATTTTCCGAGGGAAGCTTATCTCCGCGGCTTAAAAATCCGTTTTCGATCTCCTCCTGAATCCATGAGACAATCCGCTCATATTTCTTCTGCATCCATCAGCCCCCTTTCTTCTTATTCCGCATATCTTCGCTCGATATTTTATATTTATATGATATAGCATAACAACTTTCAATACAATTCGCAATTTGAATAAATATCTCAGCCTATTTTTAGCATAAAATAAGAAGTTGTATTGCTTTTTATGATAAAATTCAATACAACTTCTTATTTCTTATCTTATTCGTTCCTGATTGCAGCCAATGGACTGAGCTTCATCGCCCGCACCGCCGGGAAATATCCCGCCGCCATTCCTACAAGTACCGCAAACCCCATAGACGCCAGCATTAGCCAGACGGGAATATAGGAAATATTTCCTTCTGTTCCCCAAAGGCTTTCCCCTGGGACAAGCACATTTATAACTGCCGATATAACGAGACTCAGGACATTTCCCGCAATTCCGCCGATAAACCCGATGAATGCAGCCTCCAGCAGAAAAAGCTGGCGGATATTCTTCAGGCTGCAGCCTATCACTTTCATAACGCCGATCTCTTTTGTCCGTTCATAGATCGCCATCATCATCGTGTTGGCGATACCGATCGCGGCGACGAGCAGAGACACCGCTCCTATTCCACCGAGCACTGCCTGAACCATACCGAGCGTTTTCTTCATACCATTGATATATTCCATGTTGGTATACACGTCATATCCGAGACTCCGGATCGTCTGTGCCAGTTCTTCCACATTCTCCATATTATCTGCCTGAAGAGAAGCTGATGAATATACAAACTGACTGTAAGGCTTTCCGCTCTGTGTCGTCGGCTGCCCCGGTATCGCGCGTCCCCGGAATTCTTTCTGGAGATATTCTTTTAATTTATAGATGTCACAGAGTACATTGTATGAGTTGGCATTGTAGGTATCCGGTCCTCCCGCAATAACTCCACAGGCGCCAAGGACGTATTTCTTAGGCGTCCGAACCGTATTCGCACCGCCGTTTCCGTCTCCCTCTGACACCCCAGCCGCTCCCATATCCTGCGTATCCTGTGTCTGATAATAGCTGTCCTGATCGAGAATAACGAAAAGCTTGTCGTTCTGAAGATCAATATCAGGAAGCTCTCCGGTATCCCAGTATCCGCTTCCGGTCCCTTTCTCATAGAAATCAACAAGGACCATATTTCCAAATACAAGTTCAAGCTCAGGACTGTCCGGATCAGGCAGCCGGCCGCCCGGTTCAAGCTCCAGATTCAGCTTTTCCATCGCCTCCGGAGTCATACCGCACAGCTGAAGATATCCCTCATACTTTCCCTTCAGCGCAAGTGCGGAAAAATTGAGCACCGGATCCGCGCTTTTTACGTGCTCCAGTGATTTAAGTTCCTCAATCGTCTCATCGGTAATATATTTATCAGGTTCTTCCTCACTGCTCGTATCATAACTGTACATCATCATACCATCGGCAGTTTTCCCTGTGACAGTAAGACCTGTCGTGCCTCCGTCGAGCTCCATCTGCTCATACATAGACTGCTGCAGCCCCAGGCCGAGTGAGATCATGACCACGATAGACGCCGTTCCGATCACCACCCCGAGGATCGTCAGGAATGCCCGCAGTTTCCGCCGCTTAAGGCTCCCTGCGCTCATCCTCAGTAAATCGCTCCACCTCATCTAACAACTCCTCCTCTTCCGACGACTGGATCTTTTTCTTTCTCCTCTTCAACAATACAGCCGTTACGACAGCTGCCACTGCCGCCACTCCGACAATCACTGCGACGATAAGTCCAACCGGACTTCCCGTATCTTCCGGTATATCTGTCATCATCTCCATATCCGCCGGCTCCATCTCGGATGTAATTGTCATCGTAAATGGCTGCTCTACCGAATATTCTTTGCCGGAGTCATCTTCATATGTTAAGACCAGCTTACAGTTGGACTCGTCATAGGATTCCGCTACAGCTGTCACAATCCCGTCGATCGTTCCCGTAGCGCCGGATTCCAGGTTTCCGATAAACTGTTCCTCGCCTTCAATAGCGTCTCCTTCAAACTTTGCTTTCACATTGTACATCTTCACCCGTCCGAGATTATAAAGATTACACGTGATATTTGCCTCTTCATAGACCGCCACTGTATCCGGCATGATCTGGATTTCACTGAATTCAAATCTCGCCTCCTGGGTTACAGGAATCGCAAGACTGGACTCGCCTTCGAACTGTGTGGCATTGCCGTCTTCATATTTCATCGTCATTGTGATGCTGTACGGCTTCTGAATCAGATCTGCACGGCTGTTCAGGTCAATGGAAATATCCTTCGTTCCGTTCGCCGGTATCTTATCCAGGTAGATAGAACTGGATCCTGATACCGGAAGAAAGGCCGGGGCCTCCGCCGCTTCATCTGTTCCTGATGCAGGTGCCTGCAGATCAAAAAGCATGTTTGTGACCGCCGTCTTTTTGGATGTATTTTTCAGATGGATCACCAGCTTAAAGTTACTTCCCGCTTTTACAGTCCCCGGATCCGTATCAAATCCCGTAACAATAACACGCGGCACAGAACCGTCCCCGGTACTCGCAGCATCTCCTCCCGTTGAAACAGGTTCACTGTTGTATACGCCGCCGTCATAGAAATCACTGCCGGACGAGACCGCACTGCCGTCTCCGCTGCTGCCTCCGCTGCCATCTCCCGATCCGATATTGTCCACCTGATCTTTACCGGTATTATTACTGTTTCCACTATTATTACCATTTCCGGTATTATTACTGTTTCCGCTGTCGGATGTGCTTTTCTTTGCCTCTGTCTTCACAAAGACATAACGGTCAGCTTCATAAATTTTCTCACCGTCATCATATGTGAGCCTGAACGTAAGTTTATAAGACTTACCCGTCACATCAGACCTGACAGTCAGCTTATCGTCACCGCCGCCCCATAGAGCCGTTGTCTGTGAACCGGCCGAGATCGTCCCCAGGCTCTGTTCGTAATTCAGTTTTTCCATGTCAAAAGGCCATTCATCCGTGCTGGAAATAACCGGCGCAATCGACACATTCTGTGCGTCCATATTTCCTTTGTTCAGAACATTAATCTTGAGTTCCGCTTTTTCTCCCGCTTTATAGACAGGAGTCTTCTGCTCATCTCCCACACTCAGTGTAATCTGATTTATTACCTTTGGCTCCTGTGTTTTTTCTTCCTCGGCACGGGCCCCCATTGGTGCGAGCATAGAGATAGTAAATATCATGCACAGCAGCATTGCCCCCGCTCTTTTCCATCGTTTCATCCTCTTTTTCCTCCATCACTAGTTTCAGATTTGTTTACATCGATCTTTACGATCTGGCCGTCAATGATATGGAAGACTCTGTCTGCGTATTCTGCCAGGTGATCATCGTGTGTCACCATCACAAGAGTCTTGCCCTGTTCCTGTACGACTCTCTGCATAAGCCGCATCACATCCTCCGACGTGTGGGAATCCAGATTTCCTGTCGGCTCATCGGCAAAAATAATCTCCGGATCCGCCACAAGCGCCCTTGCCACACCTACTCTCTGCTGCTGACCCCCTGACATCTGATTCGGCATATGCTTCTTATGTCTGCTTAAACCGACCATATTCAGCATCCTGTCCGCTTTTTTCAGCCTTACTTTTGGAGCTTCTCCCCGGAATGTAAGCGGCAGGGCGACATTTTCCAGCGCATTCATCGTGCCGATGAGATGAAAGGACTGGAAGATAAAGCCGACATTTTCCCTGCGGAAACGCACGAGTTCATCTTCCTTCAGCTTCTCAATATGATTCCCGTTTATAATCACTTCGCCCTTCGTAGGCCGTTCAAGACCTGCCAGCATGTTGAGAAGCGTTGACTTTCCGGAGCCGCTGGTACCGACGATCGCACAGAACTCTCCCTTATGTATCTCGAAACTCACGCCGTTCAGTGCCCGGACGACGGAGTCTCCAACACGGTAGAGTTTGTAAAGATCTCTTACAGTGATTGCTTCTATCACTTTCTCCCCCTCTCCTTTGCATAGTTTCTTTTTATTTTAATAGATGAAATGGAATATTTTAGAGAGAATATTATGAAGTTTTTCTTAAATTAATCCGAAAAAGGCGGCACCATCACAATGTACCGCCTGATAAGATGTGTCTGCCAAAAAGCAAAATCTCCGATTCAAAACATATTTTCTTTGTTAATCCACCCCATAAAACCGCCTTTTTACAGCATCTACAAGGAAATCCGCCGTCCCTTCCGTACCGAACATACTGCTGTCGATCATTATATTTTTGAATCGCTGGTCCTCCGGGCGGAATCCGGCATAATGCAGGTGGTACTGTTCTCTTGCCTCATCCACTGACCGTATCATCTTTTTGGCTTCCTGCTCCTCAAGCTTCAGATCCTGTATACAATTTTTCACCCGCGCGTTATACGGAGCATATATATAAATATGCATACTGTCCGGTCTGTCAGCAAAGATAAAGTCTGAACATCTGCCTACGATAATACAGGACTCTCTCTCCGCGAAAAACTGCATAATATTCTTCTGTGTCTCAAACACTTTGTCCTGGACACTGCTCGCCTGAGTTCCCAATGGATACATCATTCTCATAAAACCGTTTTTTGTCGACTTTTCCGCTCTTTCCTCCAGTTCATCAATCCGGGAAACCGGAAGATTTAATTTCTTTGACGCCTCTTCCACAATATCCCTGTCAAAATAATCGATTCCCAATTTCTGGCTCATCAACCTTGCGATCGGGCGTCCCAGGCTTCCGAACTGTCTCGTAATTGTCACTACATATTTCTTCTGTTTTTCCATTATATGCCCTCTCCTTCTATTAAAATACAAATCCGAAAATCAGAAAACCGACCACGCTTACCGCTACTGCGATAAGGGAATATGGCAGCTGAGACATAGCATGGTCAAAATTATCAATTCCGCTTCCCTGTGATGACAGAACCATGGTATCCGAATAGAAGCAGGCATGATTTCCAAATACACATCCGGAAAGAATCGCAGCCATAATCAGTACCGGATTGGCTCCGACAGATGCTCCCATAGAAAGAAGCACCGGAGCCACAAGCGAACATACTCCCCATGCATTTGCGATCATAAAAGCCAGCAGTGCAACAAGGATAAACGCGATCATCGGGAACAGCTGTGCTGACAGAATCGGTTCCGTAATCTTGATAAAGAACTCTGTCATCTGCATATCCGCTGCGATCTGCTGAAAGGTTAACGCGGAAATAATCAGTGTTATAATCGGCAGCATATCGGCAAAGCCTTTAATAAAGCAGTCCCAGAACTCAGTAAAATTCATCACTTTTGTCACAAGATAAAGTACCAATGTCAGAAGCAGGGAAACAACCTGAGCAACAACAAGATCACCTGTTATAACTGCTACCACTACCAGCACGGCCATAGGTATGATAAAGTTCCAAATATTGCCATCCTGGTCATCTGCCTCTGTTAAATTATACTTCCTGCTGGCTTCACTGTATGTCATTCCGGTTCTTGCCGTTCTCTCATAAGCTTTTTTCATCCCGCCCAGTTTGGGAAAGAGCCCCAGAGAAAACAGCAGAATAATCAGGATTGTCACAATCGGATAGATACAGAAAGGAATCGCCCTCACATATGCTCCCATCCATGTAGAATCTCCCAGAGCTTTCACACTGTCCTGAGCAAAAAAGATGGAACCGAAATATACTGCCCACGAAGAAAACGGAATCAGCACACATACCGGAGAGCCTGTGCTGTCAATAAGATAAGCCAGAGTCTCTCTCGGCACTTTTCTCTTGTCATATACACCTTTCATTGCGGTTCCTATAGACAGTACATTCAGATAATCATCAATAAAGATAATAATTCCCAGAATTACTGTTGTGATCATTGTCTTTTTTTCTGTATTACATAATTTTGCAACTATCTTTGAAAAGCCATAACTTCCCTTTGAAGCTGTAAGCAGGGCAATCAGACTTCCGAAAAGCCCGCATACAAGGATCAGGTAAGCCTCATTGCTCATCACATCTTCCAGAACAGTCACCCACTTTGCCAGAAAATCCTGTCTGTAAAGAAATACGGCCCCGATAATAGAGCCGCCTATAAGAAACGGCTCACATTTCTTTGTCACGATCGAACCTACTACGATCATGATCACAATCACTACTGCAATTAGTCCTAAACTCATGTCTGCCTCCATTCTGTGTTTACCGGCAAAGCTTCATGCATAAGATCGCATTCATAAATTCCAGCTTCGTAGCAGCATCTTCCAGGGATCTTCCGGTCAGTTCCTCGATCCGTCCGATCCGATACTTTACGGTATTCCGATGCATATGAAGCTCTCTGGATGCGTAGAGAAGACTGTTGTTATTCCAGAGATAACTGGTCAGAGTCTGTAAAAAAGCAGTGTGATTCTCTTTATCATACTCCAACACCGCTCCCAGCGTATTTTCTATAAATTCATCAATAATCTGTTTATCGCCCGACTCCAGGATCAGATTATACAGACCGATTTCTTCAAATTGATATATTCCCTGTCCATCGCCTGTTTTCTCAATCACACGAATACACTTAGAAGCCTCCTCATAGCTTTTATGAAAATCCTCAATCTCTGTATATGCTTTTCCTATTCCCATACCGGCGTTCCAGTTCTCATATTCTTCGGATATCCACTCCGATACTTTTTTATAAACCGCTTTCACAGCGGAATATGTGCCCTTTTCAATGCTGAAACAGCCAATACAGCTGCTGCCGAATCCTGACAGCAGGACAGGAATCCCTGCCTCTTCAAAACACTCTTTTATCTTGCTTATCACATTGCCGCAGTCAAACATCTGCATTTTTTCCAAAGAATTCAAACGTATAATGAACATTCGCTGAGGGGTATCTATTTCATACCCCGTTTCTCTGCATTTTGATAAAAATGCATCCGCGTTTACTGCATTGCCAAATATGATGTTTGTAAACAATCCGCTGTTTTCAAATTCTTTTTCATCATCATACGCAATTGCATGACCGATTTCCTCAAAAATGTCAATCAGCGGAATTTCTCCCGAAATGCAAAAGATCGGGAATCGTTTTATATTGGAGCAGGAAATCACATCGGCAGGTATCTGCGTGATATATTTCTCCCCGACCAGCAGAAGCATTCCTGCCATACGCAGTTTCACAGCCTGGTTCAGGAGTTTTCGAAGGTCAAAATCCCTGCTTTTTATTACCGGAACACTTATAATAAGCAGCTCGTTTCCCCGAACCCATTTTGCGAAATGCATATCCTCAGGTTTATAGACCCAACGGATCAGACGATCCAGTCCCCCCTGGCCTGATATCAGTTTTGCTTCTGCCATAGACGGAAGCATCATCAAATCTCTGCATCTGAACATTTTCCTTCTCCCTGCCTGACATTATTCTTTCATAAAATCATTCTGTACTTCGTAAGATACAGGCGCTTTTTTAAACAGAAATTCACCGTTTCTCACACTTGCCGAAACGTCCGCCCGTTCCGCGACTGCATCGAATTCGTTTTTCGCGTCAAGTACGATGAAGTTTGCCGGTTTTCCTGCCTCGATTCCATAACTGTCTGTAAGATGCATTGTCCGCGCACCGTTTACTGTGATCAGATCCAAGACATTATCCAGTTCTTCAAAGGACATCATCTGTGCAATATGAATCCCGTTGTCCAGTACATTCATCAGGTTTCCGTTGCCCAGAGGATACCATGGATCCTGTATGGAATCCTGAGCAAAACATACATTAATTCCGTTTTCGTATAATTCCTTCACTCTGGTTATACCTCTCCTCTTCGGATATGTATCCTGCCGTCCCTGAAGATATATATTTTCCGTCGGACATGAGATCATGTTCAGCCCTGCCTTTTTCAGATTTTTCATCAGCTTGAACGCGTAGCTGTTGTCAGCAGATCCGAAAGAACAGGTATGGCTGGCAGTAGTTTTCTCACCGATTCCTTCCATAATTGAAAGGGCTGTCAGCAGTTCAAGGAATCTGCTCTGTACATCATCTGTCTCGTCACAGTGGATATCGATCAGCCTGTCATACTTTACTGCCAGCTCCACAACTTTGTGAACCGACTTTTCTCCGAACTCTCTCGCCAGTTCATAATGAGGGATTCCTCCTACGCAGTCCGCTCCCATTTTCAATCCTTCTTCTACCAGTTCATCGCCCCCGCGATACGCGTACATTCCTTCCTGCGGAAAGGATACAATCTGGATAGTCACAAGATCTTTTAATTCTTCCTTCAGCTCCAGCATTGCTTTGAGAGAAGTAAGCGCCGGATCGGTAACATCCACATGAGTCCTTATATACTGAACACCGTGTGACAGTTCTTTTCTCACCGCCTTGACCGCTCTTGCCTTAATCTCCTCTACCGTAAGGTCACTTTTTGTCTCACTCCATCTCTGAATTCCTTCAAAAAGTGTACCCGTTCCATTTTTTGCGCCCTGTTTCCTTGCTGTAAATACATAGTCAAGATGAATATGCGGATCTACATAGGGAGGCAGTGTCAGCTTTCCCTGTAAATCGATGACCGGGCAGTCTGTAGCATCAATATGGGACGAAATTTCTTTAAACACACCGTCCTCAACCAGCATTTCCTGTAATTCATCTACACCTTTTATTTTCGCATTAATAAACTTTTTTCTGTTCATACCTGTTCACTCCCTGTACTCTTTTCTAACAGCTGTTTTCTCCAAAAGCAAAAAAGAGACTTATGCAACAATATGCATAAGCCTCTTTGCTCATCTGCTTTTGACGAAGATGAATATAGCACTGAAAAGCCGGAAGGTCAATGTGTTTTTTATTATTTCGATGAATTTTATTCTCTTCACACAAAATAATTAAAAATGATTTGTACCCCGGGTACAAACCTTATAGCATTGACAGCTCTCCGCCTGCCTGCGGGAAGACCTACATTTCAAAACAGCTTGCCAGAAACCTGAAACATGTCGTCTATCTTGACAAAGATACTTTGATTCCGTTATCCAACCGGGTGTTTGCAGCCGCCGGCGAGGAGATCAACCGCAGTTCAAAGTTTTTTGAGGAAAATATCCGTGACTACGAATATGAAACGATTGTAGACATCGGCGTAGAGGCGCTGGAGTATGACGATATCGTCCTGATCAATGCTCCGTTTACAAAGGAAGTCCACAACGAGGAAACTCTGGAACTCAAGACTGTGGATTTTTCCATTCCCGAGCCTCTGGAAAGACTGGATGCAGGGCACGACCTGATTCTCTTCCACAACTCCTCTGATGCTGAATTCGATGAATCCATGCGATCAATCCTGCCGAAACTTGAAGAAGATTAAGAAAAAGAACCCGCAGAAAGCCTGCGGGTTCTCTCGTTTGTTTCATTATAAATTTACAGAAAGCTGCGTATTACGCGTTCATCTGTTTTGCAACTTTTCGGATTACATGCCAGCCTGAAATGCAACTTTTCCTCTCATAAGCTATGTATTTTCCTTTATTTTTCAAGGTCTTTGCCAAAATCTGTTCCTGCCTCTCTCCGGCTTTCCCCCAAATTCCACTTTTGGGGGGATTAAAACTCCCAGTTTGATGACTCTTCCACTTCTCTGCCCTTAATTGGGGGAAATCTGGTTTAGGATTTGGGGGAAGAATCATCCCCCAAAAATCCAGATTAGCAATGGCTCATAGCTGTAATCGTTCTTTTCGGGATATTCAAATCAGCATATGGGTTTGTCTGCTCTGTATTGGCGGAACCAAATTTCTGAATCTCTTCATTCATTTTATTCTCCAGAACATGGGTATAGATATTCATCGTAATACTGATACTGGAATGTCCCATCAGTTTCTGCACCACTTTCGGCTCCATTTTCTTCTCAAAACATCTGGTTGCAAAAGTGTGTCGTATCGTATGTGGATGGAAGTCACGGATGATCTTCGACCCTCTGTGTTCCTGAACCGCAAGTACAGCTTCTTTCTCCCTCATCCGTTTTATCACTTTCTTAATTTCCTTTTCTACGATATATCTGGTACACGGACTTCCCATACTCGTAGTGAAGACCAAATCTCCCAATTCTTCTTTTCCTCTCCACCGGTCGCCCAGCTCCTTTTTCAGTCTCGCTTGCTTTTCACGCTGAGATTTTAATATATCTTCTATTTCTCCCATAAACGGAATCGACCGGGCGGAATTTACAGTCTTTGGAGTAACTAATATTTCTCTTTTTACTCCATTATAATAGCTGCAGCTCAGTGATCGGCTAATTTCCGTAATCTTTCTTGTAAAGTTTATATCCGGCCACTGAAGGCCGCCCAGTTCGCCAACACGCACTCCTGTCAGAAACATAAAGTAGAACATTTCTTTATACCAACTATCCTCCACCTCGTTTAAAAACTCATTCTGTTCTTCCTGTGTCAATGCAATTTCCTCCTTCGCTTTTTTATATGTCCACGGTACTTCAACGATCAGGCACGGGTTCACTGAGATCATTTGGCTTCCTAAAGCAAAATCCATACACTCTCTCAGCCTGCCCAGCGCCTCCCTCATGGCGCTGTTGGAAATACCGTCTTTTTCCATCGCATTCAAAGCCTGCTGTACGTCCATAGGCTTTATATCTTTTATTTTCTTAGATCCTATATAAAAGCCAAAAGTTCTTTTAAAATTGTTCTTCATAGGATTGATACTTGTTTCTTTTACCCTATGGGCCTTAACAGTTGAAAACCATTCTTCAAACCATTCGTTCAACGTAATTCTGTTTTTTCTGTAATCCTGGCTGCTTTTCGCTTTCTCCTTCGCCTCTGCGAACTCTTCAATAAGCGCATCCAGATCAGATCCATACAGAGTAATTTTTATCCCGTTGATCATTGCCCTTGCTTCGTAGGTTCCTTTATTTTCTCTTATCCCTCTTGGTAATTTTTTTGCCATAAGATATTTCCTCCTTCAAAATTGATATCAGGTACATGTACATGATCAAAATAGCAGTTGCTCAGAAATAAAACAAAGGTGCGAAAAATTCATTCACACCCTTGACTTATTTCCTTACCTGTGCAAGCAGCCATTTGTCCAACAATATCTTATGTGCATAGTTGCGGTTTCCAATTTTCACAACAAAAATCTTTTCGTTTTCCTTCATCAGCTCTCTGGTTTTAGTTTTTCCCAGATTCAAATAATTCGCTGTTTCTTCCACATTTAATAATATCTTTTCATTTTCCACTTTTACCTTTCTCCTGTATTTGAAAATTCTCAATAATACTTCTTCCTTATTAAATAATCATATCCCTGTCGTACATTACAGAACATACACGTTTCTTTTATCGTCTGATCCTGATCCGCCCGGATAATAAAGTGTTCCTTTGAATTGTAAAATGGCTTTGCACACACCGGGCATAAGCACATCAGAATCGGTTTATCCAGCTTTTTGATCTCCATGCTGGTACGCAGTGCCTTATCTACTTTTATCATCTGTTCCCGGTTCAGCCTGCCAACATAATCATCCAGTCGCCCCTTGTCCAGTGTCCGGATCTGCTCCAACAGCACAAAAGATTCCTTCTCCAGTCCGTTAATCCCATTAATCGGTACATGTGTCGGAAGTTTTGTCTTTGGTCTACTCGTAATAGCCGCAACAATGACCGTTGGACTGTGCCGATTCCCCCGGTTGTTCTGGATGATCAGCACGGGGCGGTATCCGCCCTGCTCACTCCCGAAAACAGGATTCAGATCTGCGTGATAAATCTCTCCACGCCGCATTTCTTGTTCTTTCACAATCATATCTCCTTCCTCTTATACGCCTTAGAACTCTCTTTGTTACGTAAGGATCTCCCCGCTCTTTTGAAACCATTATTCATTGCGAGTATGTATCAGCCGGACGCAAAGCATTTCTTCTTTGTATCCGGCTACCATAATTGCCTGTTTCAGCCTATTTGTCCTCGACGCCCCGGCTGTTATCGCATGTATTTCATGCGGGGAAATCATCAAGCGGCTGACTGCTGATCAGCTCCACGGGCCTGTGCCCCTCTGAGGTTCTCCCAAAGCTGCCCTCACTTGTTGCGACGCTCTTAACGCTCGACTTTATGACCGGACAGGAGTATCATGATACCTGTTGCCTGTTATCGCCTTATCAGTAGCAATCTGACAGTTATAGCCGGGTATTTCCCGCTCCCCGGACAGATAAAACAGCCGCAAACCGATTCTTCTATATTAGGTGGGATTTCGCTGCCTTTACCCGTCCGGATCATGGCGTACCCGCTAACGTGGCTTACGCTCATCACGATAACAACAGGAACGTACTTGATGAATGAATATGTATTTGTCAAGGAACGGAAGGCCAAAAAAGACCTCTCACTTTATTTGCCGTTAAGTGAGAGGTCTGCTCCGCTATTTCAAATATTTTTTCAGTTTTTTTAT